>JAAUYG010101813.1_pt1 | contig 13420 bp, 11 predicted proteins | sample 7278091 | NCBI WGS metagenome assembly JAAUYG01 (sample SAMN14350201, study PRJNA611818) | marine sediment metagenome | isolation source: surface marine sediment (0.6m) | place: French Polynesia: Moorea | collected 2018-08
GAATGAATGAATGAATGAATGAATGAATCAATGAATCAATGAATCAATGAATGAATGAATCAATCAATCAATCAATCAATCAATCAATAAACCAATCAATGAATCCATCCATCCATCCATCCATCCATGAATGAATGAATGAATGAATGAATGAATTAATGAATGAATGAATGAATTAATTTATTAATTAAGTAATTAATAGAGTTAAGAAATGCGGACATTAGGAATATATTAAATAGTATGTCAGTCATTTCCTGAAGTCCAACGTTTTTACCAAATGTATTAGTATTAATCGGTAAAATGGTAAATGTGTTCAGTGAGTGTGTTTCTTCCACTTGAGAGTGCGAGAAGGAAATAAAGTGTTATAAAAACCTTTCCTATTTGACAAGCCTTTTAAAAGAAACAAGAATCTCGCTACCCCAGCACTTCAAAGTTAAGTAATCCTCTTACTGCAGGACGGACATTCGTCCAGATTATAATTTTAACCCATGCAGGGGTGGTTTCAAAAGGTTACATTTCTGGCATTCTTTGGATTACTGTCCAGGGAATGTATGGAAGACAGAAGCCAAAGAGAGTGATGAGGAAAGCAATTGGAGTGAAGAGGCTCCATTGGTCATAGTAGTAGTGTGTACCTTTTCTTCAATCAAACACAAGCCAACGGACAAGCAGATTTTAGGACTTTGTAAGTTGATTCTCCAAGTACCTCTTCGAGGTGTACTTTTAGCTTTTCTGCGCCAGCAGTTGTAATCCTATCAGACTAATTGAGGACTTGAAGCTGCCTAGAAGAGGGATAAGATCTGGGAGAGAGAGAGAGAGAGAGAGAGAGAGAGAGTGAGAGAGAGAGAGAGAGAGAGAGAGAGAGAGAGAGAGAGAGAGAGAGAGGTGGGAGTAGTATAGGGTAGGATATAATTTCGCGTGCCTGTGTTCAACGTAGAGCAGCAGCATTTCTCGGCCTGGGACTAGAGTATGAACACAAGTTGCTGATAACTAGAAGCAGACGGATTCGAAGAAGTGAGAAGAGCCTCCAGGTAACTTACCAGCAATAAGTGGTCAAATGCCTGTGGTAAAGCCTAATAGTATATACTGGTCTTGCGGAATCGTCTCACCCGTGATTGGTTCGTGTGACTCTTGTCAAACTCTTATATATTTCTTACCCCCATCGTCGGGTTCGTATATGTTTCGTATTGTTATCGTAGTTTGTTCGTCATATATTCTTCACGTAATCGTACCTTATTCGTCATGACGACGATGTTCACGAATCCACGACTGACGCAAGAATACACAAGAATGCCTAGGAATCAATTACGAACCAGTAAAGATGCCCAACAACAGACAACGAATTTGGTAAGAACTAACCACGGTATTTTGAAGTCGGGAGTTCGGGACGAATGTTTTGAAAATCTCAAAAACTTTTGCCACGAATTCCAGATTGTCCAAGAATTGCAATTTGCCCAACAACAGCTCAAAACTTTTGCCACGAATTCCAGATTGTCCAAGAATTGCAAGAAGTGGTTAAGACTGAAATAGGAATGAGTTACGACCACAGGAACTCGTTAGGATTCATCTAAGATTTCTGGAATTTTGCAAATTCGTGGCTATTCGTAGCCTGTGTGGAATAGGGGCATTATCGACAGACGGGCGGCGTTCCCAAGGCTCTTGGCCCGTTGCTATAGCTAAAGACGTGTTTACGTACTAACAGCGGCATAAGAAAGGTAAACAGTCGAAGCTATTTTGACGGGGATAGCCTGCCCAAAACGGTGCTTTCCGTGCATAAAATTAAGGTTTGAAAGAACACGATATGTATTTAAAATGCAGTAGCAGATATATAATAATAGGTTGTCGACCTCGTTCAAGAATTATGACCTCGTCACTGGCGCAAGGGTCGCGTAAGCCTGGGCAGTTATGCGCCCGTGATTCGGCCGTTCATCCCATAACTGTTAAATATAGGTCGGAATCACGGCAAGGAATCTGCTGAAATGACGCTCAAATTCAGTTCTTCTGGCTGAGGAATGATCCGTCTGGCAGCATTGCATCGTACTGTATCAGATACCTAACATGCTTGAAGACACTCGGTGAGAATAACTGCAATACCTTGTGAAATATGTTCCGTTATCAGAGGGTTGAAAAGCGTACAAAAGTCGCTGCATACAGTTCGTGAAGCTTCTCAAGTTAGCGTTCAACTTCCTCTGCAGTTGAGAATTATAGGTAGGGCAAGATCACACTTAATTCAAGGCCACAATTCTGAAAATGACTTTGAAGATATTCTGAATCAGAAAAACACTTGCAAATACTGGGTTCATCGAATAAAATAAGAGAATAATAGAATAGGGCACCATGCATATGTATTAAATATCCCTGACTTCTTGTTTATTGATGATCGTCTTTTATGCCACCATTCCCGAATATAAACCTTTATCACTGGAGACTACTTTATACCGGCCACGTATCTGCCATTGCTGGCACATGTATAACGTAGTCACACCAAAGCTTGAGTAATGGAAACACTGTTCCTGTCTTTACCAGGGAAGTGAAGCCACACTATAATGTCTATAGTTTCACAGTCAGAGATGAATAGACAGGATCTGCTTAAAGGTTGCCATACAGATCTGAATCTTTGCCCTGCCATATTTTGCACTCGCGATCAGTGCATTATTCAAACGACAGAAGGGATGCAAAAGGAAGATTGGGGTCATTTCTTTTTACTGTATGTTTTACATTTAGACTGTGTATTTCCTGTGACCGTGTGTACTCGGGACTATATTTCGAGGAAATTGAGTATATTAAGTACGCTGTTTACACTAAACAATAAGGCTATATTTAACAAATTATGAATTAATTTTACACGAAACGAACGTACACAGACGGTACACTCTGGAGCTGTGACAACATTGGGCAGTATATCAATATCAGTGCTGGAGAATGGAATGTTTTTCTGTGGCTGATCATGATTAGGCTGACAGGCTTATCCCTTCCAAGCAATATGATATTAAACCTGCAATAAACTGTCCCTATCCGAGTTATAAATCAAGAGAAAGTAAAAGTATTTAAGGCTGGTTAAATATTCAATAAAAAACACAGTTTACCGACACGATAGTGATACATACAAATGAGAAAGATGATACATTAAAAGACATTCAAAACCTTAAAGTACCTTGTACTTTATGCCATCTTTAAAACAGTTTGAACAACCTCATTGCGGTTCCCATTTCCAACAATCTGGAATATTTACCCACCTGCCGTCCCACATACATGTAGCTCGTCGGGGTAAACACCAAAGTGTAATTACGGGGGCTGTAATCGATAATAAATTATAAAAAATGAATAATATACGCAGCGGTAAATAATGTGTGTAGTTGGAGTCTAACCAGCCACAATGCTCCCTCGCCTCGCTAATACACACAAGGACTTCTGTCACTGTTGTATCAGGATGGCCCACAAAGTGGTTGACAAGACCCCAGCTGGATATTGGCTCTCTGGGACAATAACATCTGCATTTATTGACATTGGAGAGGGTCAAAAACAATCATATGCCCTGCCATAGAACTAAAAAAAAAAACATAGAAAATTGTTTTTCCTCTTATTTCTGATGTTTGAAGTCTCTGGTGTTTGGAGTAGTTTACGTAAAACTGCTGCTTTGTATGCAGTGGCCAGCGGGTGGCCATTCGGGATGGTCGGCAGGGGACGGATCGGAACAGCTGCCAGCCGGCCCTGCTGGCGCTGGCCGGCCCTGAGGAGGGCGGGGGGGGGGGGATATTGTCTATTGATTACGGAGGTGAATGACCGCGAATTGAGAGCCCTGTCTCACATGACTTGCATATCTAGGTTCTGCTATCGGTTAAGAATTCTAGAACCCTATACATGTTACATGTACATATGTATATACACCACGTCACTATTGGTTTATTGTGCAACTACGAACATAGAACTGCGTGACACCTTAGCATTGCCGCCTTCCAAAATGAAAACGTGGCGTGTGGCTGTCCCCAGCAATGAAGCCTGAGTTCAGGTAGATAAATTTATTTTAACGTGGGATACAATGAAATCCAAAACATTAGCCAAAATGCTATTCTCCGACACGACGAATAAGTATTTGCAAAATGATGACCATAGATATGCATAAAATGTTGCCGGTCTTTCAGGGAAAACTAGAAAGGAAACGTACACACCAAGGACCATCCAAGTTAAAATTTGTAGTAAGCTTGAACGTATTATTACAGTTAAACGTATATTTAGAATTATATTTAGGTTGCACCAGCATCTGCATCTTTCTTCTGTATCTTCTTGGTTGACTACCCATAAGTTGTTTAGATACATGTACATTGGACAATTCCTGCGAATACATTTCTCTACAAATGATAGCATGTGTCTGAATCTATGGATGTTCATCAGTGGGTTTTTTATTAGCTTTCTCAAGCAATTCATTATAGCTACTTAATACGCATCGCTTAATATCACTTAATACATATCGTATAGTCTGTTTCTGGATCGTCTCTATTTTTTGTCATCTTATCCCCACTGCAAAAGTGTCATACAAGTGGGCAGTACTCAAACTGTGAGAGTACTGTATGTATGAAAAAGTAGTATTTTGCTTGCAACATCTGTCAGCATGCTAATAAAAATACTGATGGCTTTCGTCCAGCTTTTCGACATAATTCTTTAACATAATAATACAAAAATAGTTTCTGATCAAAATACACTCCAAGTAATTTTGCACAAGAGCTTGACATTAGCTCATTGCTTCGTACACTTACGTTTTCATCACTGACAGGTCTAGTGGTAATGACAGGTCTAGATCTGTGTTCATGACTATATACACATCTGGACCCATAATCCATATCGTACGTGACACGTTAAACGTGTTGTGTGTGATTGTCATCAGACGTTGTGTCATAGCATGTTTTTATGCAACATAAGAGTGTGACTCTTACACAGCTTTGTGACTTGTAAGATGGCAACAGGTTAGGCTAATGCCAAACAGCCATGTAGCTACAAGCTAAGTAGCTATGTAGCTGAGGTGACTACATAATCCTGTCAAGAATCGGAAATACACTCAATAACCTTAGACTGACCTTGAACACTTAAAACCAAAAGTACCCTGTGTACTACACCAGCACTCTGATAACCAAATTTTGGTCCATTTCGCTCTATGAGCAGCCATTTTCGAGATATAGGGTTGTCGGAAATACACTGAATGACACCAGAATGACCTACACATTTGAATATCAAAGTATTTTATATACATTAACTACTTACTCGTGAGACCCAAATTTTTCTCCGTTTTCGAGGTACAACGTTGTCGAAAAGTGGAAAAGCGGAATTGCACCGAATGGCCCCCGAGTTACCTTGAACGCTTAACTGTCAAAAGTACCTGCATACACCCAGTACTTACCCTCAAGGCCCAAATTTGGTCAACTCACTCTACGACAAAGGGTTGTCGAGATACAAAGTTGACGAAAATTGAAATGCACTGAATGTCCTCAGAACGACTTTGAACATTTAAATGCCAAAAATACCTTGTATATACTGGGTACTTACCCCAGGGGCCCAAATTTTGCTCCGTGTCGCTCTACGACGATCCGCTTTCGAGGTACAAGGTTGTTGAAAATCGGAAAAATACGAAATGCACCGAATGACCTCAGAATGACCTTGAACACTTAACATTCAAATGTACCTGCATTCACTAGCAGTTAGACCCGACTGACCAAATTTTGGTCTGCTTCGCTCTACAAGCAGTCATTTTCGAGATACAAAGTTTTCAACAAGACGCACAGGGGCCTTGACCCCCGGGCCTTGACCCTCTGCGAGGTCTCTTGCCAGATAGGACCGAGTTACATTTATGCCCATCAGCCATATATAGCTACTAGGACAAAAGACAAGTAATGAAGAAAATGTGCCCTATATATTGACACTATCTCTAGGCACTTGGAACCCCATAGATGTTGTACTAGTGTTCCTGAATTTTAAATTTCAGTCCGTTTCTCTCTATGACCAGCCGCTTTCACGTTATAGGCAATTTTAAGACAAGTGCACCATATGACCCCAAAATGACATTGCAGACTACAAGGTCAAATATTAAGGTACACCCTATATGCACTACTAGTTCCAAATTTCACTTCGTGTTGCTCCACAATGAACCCTTTTCGAAATATATGGTTGTTGAAAATCAGAAATGGATCAAATGACCTTAGATTGACCTTAAACAATGGAGTCTCAATCGTAATCTGTATACACTAAATACTTACTCCTGAAGCCCAAAGTTTGGTCCAGTTCGCTCTAAGACCAGCCGATTTCAAGATACAAGGTTGACGAAACTCTGGAATGCACCAAATGGCCTCACAATGACCTTAACCATTTATCTGTCAAAACGCTCTGTATATACTAAGTACTTATTGGAGAGGTCCAAATTTTCAGCACTTTCGCTCTGTGAGCAGCCATTATTGGGATATAAGGTTGTCGGAATTTTGAAGTGCACTTAATGACCTTAGACTGACGTTTCAAGGTCATTTTGAGGTCATTCGGTGGATTTGCGATTTATACGGTTCCGAAAATATTATTTTCAAAACGCTGTTCCTCCCATGGTTATGATTCTTTTTCCACCAACCTTTTTATGGGCTTTTCATGTGACAGTCCTCGGAAAAGATACGTCTTTGAGTTTTGATATTTCAAATTTAAAACAATGAAATTTAACGTTGTGGTCAATGGCAAGAATGAGAACTTGTAAATATCTTTGAAATGGCTAAGTTTTGGGAGTCGGTGGACACTAGTAACACATGGGCACCTTTGACCTCATAGTCATTGGGCTTAACAGTTTAATACGACATATATGTGGTACCTTTATCCTTCTAGTATTCAATGCCACATGTCAGTTTTGGGCCATTCAGTGCACTTGACTCAAATTGGCCAGTAAATCGAAAATGGATAGTCGCTGAGTGAAGCAAATTGAAATCTAGCGTTCGGTGACTATCAAGGCTCAATATCACCTTGGGGTCACTCGGTGCATATTTCTCAAAGTGAAGTGAGAACTGATAGAACCATTAGTACAATAAATGGAATATTTCCATAATGTTTCAACTGTCATATACTGCACTCGTCAAGCAGAGCGTCAAGGCCCATGGACCTTTTTATTGATAAACACTAACCACTAAAATGCAGCAACAGTCTTGCTAATTTAACATGTTTGAACGTTTTAAAACAAATGGATACTAGCAGCCAACTTTAATATATAATATATGGTGCATCTAACATGTGCATCTTCAGATACTAAGAGAGAGTATTGCTCTCCAACTGTTCTGTTCTCCAAAGCCGTTTCTGTTATTTGGGATCTCATTCACTTGCCTCTAATTGAGAACCTAAATTACTGCCCAAGAAAGTAAATGGTGCATAAGATTTTCTTTATATCTTTCTTCTGTATTGTCTTATAACGCTCGACCTCTCCCTTTCCCTTTGTCCAGGCACCTTCAAAGAATACTTGGCTGTCTCAACCCGTTAAAGATAAGAGCGCATAAACCACCTCATAGTGGCTGAGTCTCCATGAAACTGGTGCTGGAAGGTGGCAGACTCACAGAGGAAAGGGCTGGAGCGAAATGATACGTAACCAGCATCGAGTATCCCCTTCAACAGCGATACATCAAACGCAACGGACGATTGAGGTTCAAGGCTGTCACACTTGTGCCCTTTCTCTCCTACAGAGTGGCGACCTAATCGACCTCCTTCAAATATCAAGCGTGCTCCACAAAGGTCTCATCTCCCATGTTCGGTTATTGATGGTTTCCTTGAAAGTTTAGTTTAAGCCAGGACCCAAGATTTACCGCCAGTTTACATGGCTATTAATGAGGTTGGTTGTTATGTCTTTTCTAGTGCCCAACGGTGCTAAATAACCGTATTAGCTCTCGCTGAGATTGCGTGAACCCACAGAGGCAGCTTCCCCTCTGGTCGTTTGCCCGTAATTTGATTCCCACCAGATCAATCGGGACTGATATCTGCTTGCGATGCTGAGCTACATTATAGCCACTTGGGACCCCTTCTTCGACCTTGGGCCCCGTGTAGCACCCGTTGGACCTAACCCGGGCTTCAATACATTTACTGATGTCTTTATGTTAATCCCATTCATTAAATTAACTCTTGATATTAATAGTCTATATTTTCAGCTGTATTATGTTATACTGATAACTCGGGTCGTATCTGAGATTCTTATAGGTTGACCTGTGTTAATTTTTTTACACTCATTCATTGGCCATGGTCGTGACCTCTCTGCGTGTTAATTCAGCCGAGCATTGCGTTTGGGTGGTCGTTACCTCTCTGCGTGTTAATTCAGCCGAGCATTGCGTTTGGATTGTTGTAAACCTTTAAACATTTAAAAAATCATTCATTCATTCATTCTGCAGAGTCCCAAAGTCTCTCTTGTTAGTCATCTTTTGGCGATGTTTTTGCTTCATGTATGTACATTGGCTATTTGGCTCGGACTCCTATTATGGTATCTCCTTTATGTAACTGTTTGATTCCAGTCAAGTTAGTGTTTTCACCTTGTGGTGTATATTGCAAAAAAATCACATATCATTCCAGCTGGCCCAAGAATCCACTAGAGTATTACATTCCCAGTTTACAGCACAAAAAAAACTTTATCTGTTTCTGCCAAATATTTCTATATCCGGCAGCTTGGACTCTGCCAGTCTCCGTGTTACGTGAGTCTGAACACTACCGTATAGATGTATGTCCACCCATAGATTATATAAGTGTTGCCTAGCATTAGCTGGGATTACAAATGTAAAGCGCCATGAAGTCACCTTTGCAAGTTCCATGTACATGTACATGTCATTTATAAATAAAATTTATAATGGTACGCGTTTCTTGGGCAGTGTATTCCTGTGAGCCTAGCCACGTTACATGTTGGCTCAATAGCAGGTACATATGTTTTGTTTTGGGGATTATGTCGTCCAAAAAGGCTCTGGACTGTGCTAGCAAAAGCAAACAATTGTGCTTTAGCCAGATATATATACTCATATTAACCACCGAACGAGGCAGTACCACTAGCAGACCACACGTACATTTACTGTAATCTTCAAGGGTGCCATGACTAGTTTCATGTGTACATGTTTGAATGATTGAATACTACATGTATGAAATGAATCGTTACATATATTGGCCGATATAAATAGATCACATAGCCAGTTTGTTTGTCAAAATCTAATTTGATCCTATTCTAAGAAGAACTGTACTATTAAAACTGTGCAACTGAAAGACAGCAAAGGCTTTTATAAGTAAATTTTAATTAGGGGGTAGTATTTTTCTATTGTACCAGCTTAAATACGGGCCAGCCTGGGGAACTGTCAGCTCTGTTTACAGTAGGACAAATTAAGGACGGTGACACCGGTCTACAAACGGAGATGGCCTAGTCGGCGATAGGGAGTGTCTTACCATACAGTGGCGTTGGGGATAGTGTTCTGGAAAAGTTATAAAAACTTTGGGAAGGAAAATTGTTGCAAAGGTAAACACTGAAATTATTCTCATTTGCGGACTTGTGATTTTTTACGAGATGGACCCAGGGTACAGCAGTGGCACCTCCTGTCCTGCGACACCCAACCCAAACAGATATTATCTGCAAAGACGGACGATGAACCTCAAAGGTTACTGCCTCTGGGACCGTTGGTGGGTGGACGGCCTGGCTCCCGGGTCGGGGAGATAAAAGGTCTTCCTCTGGTGTCTTCCCCGGCCCCGTGTGTATGTGTGAAGCGGATTGCCGCGGACCGCTCTGTGAAGAGTAGAGAAAGAGCGAGCTCGGTGGGACCACGGTAATAAATTATATCTCCGGATAAGAAATGGCATTGTACATAAGAATTATGTGACAACAAAGAACACTTGTTGGTGGATTTCCCCCGCGGACGGGGAATTACATGCATTAGCTAATTCAGAGGCCCTGCCTGCAGCTTGCAAAGCACGGGTGCATGTTGTAATAGCTCTCTCCCAGGGCGTAACATAGCGTTAATATAGACAAGGGGATTTCTGTCTGTGGGGAGAAAGCTTCCAATCAGGAAGAAATCCCATCTATGTGGTAGGGACATAAAGCGTATATACAGGACCTGAAACTGTACTCCTTAATCCGTACACCGAGAACCCAGTACATAAATGTACATTGTAGGTGCAAAGTTTATGAAGATACATGGTACATGCGATTGTGTACATGTATGGTGCTTTGTGGCTTTACGAAATATGAGGGAGTGGAGCTATACAGAAATCTTGAAACTTTGTCAGTACAATGTATTACTAACGCAATCGGTAATATTCTCAGCCATCGAACTCAGCTTTGTAAGACCCTGTTTTAAACTGTCGGTTGTAGGATCCTAATAATTTATAATCATAAGTATACATTTGGACTGCACTGCTCACCAGTTGAAAAACACTCACCGGGCACACTTGTCTGTTAAACGTGTTGTTTTTTTTACACTTCTGTGGCAATTTCGCGTACTTTCTTATTCCACCGCAGAGTTCTGTTTCTATGGCCATTTTAATTATAATAATAATTAATTAATGGGGTGGGGGTGGGGGTTATTTGTAGTATAGCTCTCTGTTGGGTTGTCTCGGTTTGGATGGACATGCACTTACACAGAAGAATTCAGTTATTTTAGACCTGTTACAATATTTAAACAAGCGTCAATACAAATGTGCTGCCCACAAATAAAGTACATGTAAGTCAACACTTATTTGGGGGAAGTAGATTTGAGCTGTCTACGATTGTCATCTCCAGACTCAACGTCTAGACGCCAACATCTCTTCAGTGAAAGTCAACGTTTGGATGAAGTGTAGGGCAGCAATATCATATTTAAAAAATAAAAAGCGTCTGCAACACCCACGGTAGCCGCGTAAAGATTCGCCCGGCGAGGGAGGTGATGTGAAATGAGATTAACTCCCGCCGCCACCCTCACGGCCCGGTGCGTCTGGAGATATGAAGTCGCGGTCGATGCGAGCGGGTGATTAATGACGTTTTCATATCCTTTTCACGTCCTCTTCAATTCGAGTGTCTTTCAGGGGTCAGGAGGGGACTCTATTATTGGCCGATTGGCGGCGGATCTCGGTCGTCAAGACTATATGATTACCTACAAGGGGGGATGACAAGGAGCATGCTTCAGGAGCTCCACCGCGGCGATTACACATGCCATCGCACCAGCGAGAGAAGGACTGGAAAGGCTAGGCAGGCAGACATACCCGCTGTCAGATAGGTCGTTCCTGGTTCAGCAGACGCACCAGACACCACACCCAGAGGTGTCTGTGACGAAGGTTGGTCACCATCTGTCTGCTAGCCACTAGGCACCAGAATCCTGTTGGATTATGTAAGCCAGCGCTTTCAGAATAGCAAGACCAGACTCTTTCTCTGATGAGACAGGTGTCTTAACGGTCTATTCCGTCCGTAATCCTGTATCTAACATTTTGATTGATCTGATTTTGCAGATTTTAACCCAGAACGCGAAACCACTGGCCATTTCTAATGCAGATATATACCGATAGCTCACGCTGCATGCAGTAGCAGTTTATTTATTTATTTGCTTGTTCGTTTATTTGTTGATTGATTGATTTATTGCCCCAACCCCAACCCCTAGCATTGAATGCTACATGTCATGTAATATTCCAAGTAGTACCGTACATGTACTTGTAAAAGCTTGCATCGTTTGAGCAGGCATATCGCAAACCGTTTTCTGCCGAGAGAAATGGAGAAATATGAAGACAATTACCCACCGTATTCACGGTCAGGTTCCAGCTAATAACACTTCGTCTGCGACTAAAGAGCCACGTTCAACCGTCTAATAACGTAACACGATTGCGATCTGACTTTCACTCCGAATGTCGTAAACGCTGGCCATTTATAATGTGCAGATATGTGCCGATAATGCAGTGATCACGGGATAGTTTTCTATTTTTGTCTCTAGGATTTATTGCCACGTGTACAGTGTATGCCGAATGAAGGTGGTGGTACCGTATTTGTTAAAGCTGACATCGTGTGGGTCGGAATATGGCAATTTTTTTTCATCGGAGGAAATACAAAGACGATTAGCCTCGATACTAACGGTCAGGTTCCAGCTAATAACATTCGGTCTGCGGCTACAGAGCCACGTTCAAAAGTCTTAATAAGATAATACGATTGCAAACTGTTGTGCCGACTACATGTAGTTATTGTTAACTAACATAGGGTGTGTATTAGTCCGTCCATCCTGGGTTATATACATAGTGTGTTGATAAAAAATTAATTGGTCCGCAAAAAATATCACTTCCACGTGATTTCAAAGTAGCAAAGCCAGTGTACAATGTATATGGGTGTACCCATGATCTGGCATACATTATACATCTTGTACCGACTGGGTTGTACAGACTCCGGAAGTTGGAGTCTTCAAGTGAAACCAAGTGAAAATTTGCTCAAGACATTGGTAGAGCAAGTGTGAATGTGACACAAGGTACATTAATACATATCCAAAAGTTCTTGAAAGAAACAATGTACTAATAGAATGTAGATGTAGTTGGTATGTCCACGATTATATATATATTTTATTTTGAAACCTACGATCATAAAATATTGCTGCCCGGAGAATATCACTCAGAGAATGTTTCTAATTAATATTATGAAATATTTACCGAATATCCGCGATTACATATCGCTGATAACAAATCAGCGTGTGGCGCATTGCAGACAGACGCGATACGGCAACAGACCACATCATTGCTAATACTTGTCTACACAATAACAAATTAGTCTACGTTACGTCAGGTTTGATAACCTGATAACCCAAACCTTGGTTGATCTTTAGTGAAGTGCTGTTATGACAAGTATATAAATAGTCCGGACGTGTTCGGATTTACATTGCAACAAGACTAGGAGCTGCGGTCTCATCTCATATGAGAAAGGGCTCTGCCATGCCTCCCCTGAACCGTAGAAACAGATTTATCCCCCACCCCTGCCCAAATTAATGCCAACTTGGTTCAGTGCGCGACGACGTCCCTAGCTGAAGAGGGAGTCAGGGGATCTGTGTGATTTCATTTGTTATGTCGTGTCTCGTTTGCATAACATACATTGCAGATCTCGGTTTCAAGCTATGGCTTTACCCCGCCTACTAAAAAAACTATATTATTGCGGTTACAATAATAAATAATTGATGAGAGATTTATCAGGTCACGTTTCTTTCATATGATATCGTGTGACCACCCCACATGTAAAAAAATATCAGTCACCTAATGTGGCTTCCCGCTCCGCAGACGACTACCGAATGAGGTCTGATGAATATGAAGTGACAATTACCTTGTCATTCACCCATTACGGATCCCCAGGAGATCCAATATTTGTTTGCATATTTCATTTTAATACACGGTACAGTCTGGGTGTCTGTTTCTCTCTCTCTCTCTCTCTCTCTCTCTCTCTCTCTCTCTCTCTCTCTCTCTC
>JAAUYG010183957.1_pt1 | contig 13415 bp, 10 predicted proteins | sample 7278091 | NCBI WGS metagenome assembly JAAUYG01 (sample SAMN14350201, study PRJNA611818) | marine sediment metagenome | isolation source: surface marine sediment (0.6m) | place: French Polynesia: Moorea | collected 2018-08
AGGACACCCATTCTGCCAAATAATTCTGTCCTTATTAGAGAGGTGTCCTTTGGTGAGAGGGAGCATTACATACATTCGTAGTACTTGCTGCCAGGAATTTGTGTCCTTTCTGGAGGGGTGTCCTCTCTTGAGAGTGTCCTTTAAGAGAGGGACCACTGTACATGTATATCAACTGTTTGCAGAGTAATTATATTTGCGATGTCCGTGTGCCTTTTGAAAAAAAAAAACATTGTTATATTACAGAAACTTGTTTGATCCTTCTTTTACACTTGGGTCAATTTTATAAAGATAATGGATAAGATAGTGAAAGGGTAGCATTTGTACAATCAGCAAATCATGCAATTGGGAATTAACACCTGCCAACCATTTTAAAACATTCAATGTACACTGTGATGTACACCAGTTGTATTGCACAGTGTTTCCAGCTGTATTGTATATACATGTATCTACTTTTTGTATTTTAGTAATTATATTTGCGTTGTCTGTGTGCCTTATGAAAAAAATTACATTTGTTATATTATGGAAACTTCTCCAGGCAGTTGTTTCATCCTTCTTTTTTGTTTGGGTCAACTGTATAAACCTAAAACTGAGACACACCTAATTTATAATAAATGTAAGCTACAAAACAGCTCTCTTTTTTAAATAACACACACACCGATTAAGACCCTATATTTTCTACTTTAACTTACATATGTGAGGCCAGTCGTGTGAGGCTCTGACGGCCACTGCCACCCATCCCTAGGAGCAGCGCGTTCCCCAGGGGCTGGCGTATGATCCGTGTGATGCGGGCGAGGTGACGTATGGCATCCATGAAGAGAACCAGGTTCATACGTGCTGTAGTCACCTGGTTATAGTCATCCAGGTAATCCTCCACTGCCTTCACCATCTGGGATATCAGCAGGCAGGTAATGTGTTTACAGTGGTCCCTGTATTTTAAGAATACCCAATGGGACCATAAAAATAGCCTATATTTGCAGGTGGTCTAAAAATAAAGGTCCTAGATATACCGGTAGCACACAAAGTCACTCTGGGACCAAATTATTTGGTCTAATAATCAAGATCACTTGGTGGTAAGTATAAGGCTGAAACAGACAGAGACCACTCTACTGCATTATGGAATGTACAGTGGTACGGTGTCTCTTCTAAAGGACATTGTAGATGACACCCTCCTTAGAGAGGTCCAATCTTTGTAAAAGGATACCCCGCAGCACAAGACACCTCTGTAGTGTGTCTACAGTTATTTGATAGGAGGAGTGTCCCTATTAGAGGGGGTATACTGTATGAAAATTCCACTTCAGCTAACGCTATAATCTAACTTTTTAAGCACAAAATAAAGGCAGAAAAATACTGCTCATAAGTTATATATCCAAATAGATTCATCAGGATGGTGTTGAATATATTTAGACATTTCTGCAAATGTCTAAAATATTGTTCATAAGATTAGCTACCAAGATATCACAATACCTCTGGAGGCAGTAAATCAATATCTTCATTGAATAATGGTATGTTCTATGGAATATTGCTGTGCATACATATATTGCTTTAAGTTCTATAAATCTGCCCAAATCACAGAATAGCTTCACATATCTATCAGTATATACTAACTGGGCCAACAGAGAACTGCGTTGAGCGTCTGCTGGGATCTTTTGTTTGAGAGTTACTTTCTGTAGAACAACATGGCTGATTTTCCAACAACTTCTATGACCAAAATCTGAAGACTGAAACAGCCATATAATGTACCCACCCAGTTCTACTAAGGGGGTTGAGAACTGCTCAGTATGTGGTAAACCAGGGATATGTCGTCCACAGTAACATGAATATTATGTCACAGATCATTAGGATGCTATGTCTAAGACCTCTTTACCTTGTCATGGTCATCAATCTCCACATACGGTCTGTTGTCAACGTTTGGTGACAGAAAGTCTCCATAGATGAGCGGTTCCTTGGTGATGACCTCTGCGACCTCTGTCTGGAAGGGGGACTTCATCTTGTCCCGGAGCAGCGTAGAGAACCAATCACGGTCTTCGTCATTGACCAGACGGTCGGAAAACACGCGCAGGCTCTCATGATACCACAGTCGCAGGAGCTGGGGAAGGCTCTGGGTGGAGAATAGTTGGGGGATGATGTTAGAGAACCATCTAATACAGTGGGACCTCGTCTTTAATAATGACACCCCTTGATATAAGACCAGCCCTCTATATAATACCGCTTAATACTGAATGACCAACACTTAACTTTCTTAGTTTTCGAAGTTCTAGTAAACATGCTAAAAGAAAAAGTTTAGAATACTGGTTATCAAGCCAATCATCTCTTATCCTGTGTTAAAACTACAGGCAAACCTGCTCTAAAGACCACCTGCTTGTAAAGACCAAATTTTACAGGTCCCCAGATGTATACTTTCCATGCTATTGAACCTGTATATAAAGACCACCTGTGTGTAGGATCACATTTTGTTGGTCCCTAGGGTGGTCTTTTTATATCAGTTTCCTTGTCTAACACTCTGAGACCAGGCTTTTGCATGCTATCAGATAGGTTACACAGCAGTAATTGTTTTCCCAATGCCTAACTTTCGATTTCAGATCTTTCAGAAGCAGGCTATGAAATCACCACCCATGGCCTGTGATACACACCGTGAGTTTGGAGGAATCTGCCATAAGGATTCCTTGGAAGACTTTGGAGAGATCGCGCAGGTTGAAGGTGTAGTGGCTCTTGGCTGGGGTTGGCAGGAGCTGGGTGGTAATTGTGTTATAAACATCGATGCAGGTTGACACCAGCAGGTCACAATGTTGGGAGACCTGCTCTGGGGCTCCCCCTGGGAAAACAATAAGATGGACGCTGCATATACATGCACAAGATTTATGCACCGGCACAAATTTCAATACACTCCTTTTATGGTAGATGTACACAAAAAGAATTCAAGGTTTGAAAATACCAACTTGTCAAAGAAGTGGGTTTCCAGTTATACATGCACACTACATGGAATAAATGTTTAATCACACTGGGATCAAGCATTTACGTTCTTCCTATGAATCCACAAAAAAAAATCTTATAGCAACTGTACTGCAGCACATATAATAAATGCTGTTTAGTTTCCATTCTTCTGAATCTAGGTCTCCATCATCAAGTCAACATCAAATTATCTGCTAGATATTCTAGGATTGGAAGTCTTAAGTTCTATGTGGACATTGAGGATAAATCTATATATTCTACAGAAGATGGTTTACATAAAGTACTGCATCATTATTGGAATCTGTCTACAGCAGTAGCTATATCACTAGAACAAATACGGTATATGTGATGATATCTATTATAAATCAAAGGGACCAGTACACTGACTCACCCATCCACCACTTGAGAATTGTGCCAAAGATTTTGCTCTTGCTCGAGTCCTCGAGCTCGGTGAAGGTCAGGTAATTGAAATGTCGCATTATGCGTGGTGTGATGGGGTTGCGACCACCACCCGGTGGACCCATGGCACATACAAAGTTAACGTCAACCAAGTGCCGGAATTCGCCTGAAAGAAGGAATAGGTACTAGGATAGAGCCTAAATAGGATAATTGGTAGGTCTGAATCTGGCAACAAATGTATTGTACTGATTGCTTGATGTTAATACGTTATGATATCCAGATAATGTTACATACAGTAAAATGTCAGCAAATTCAGAACTACTTGTATCCAGTGTGCAATTTTTGCCATATGACACAAAATATGTTATAAACAAAACAATGTTCATCTTCCATTAAATCTTCCAATGTATGGAGTTATGTGTGTGCATGGCAGTAGCCTTCCCACCTTCCTGTCCAAAACTCTGTACCAAGCTGTACTGACCTATAGCCTTCCTGTACCACCCACTCCAGTAACCCGTACTGACCTCTAGCCTTCCTGTACCACCCACTCCAGTAACCCGTACTGACCTATAGCCTTCCTGTCATACCACCCACTCCAGTAACCCATACTGACCTATAGCCTTCCAGTCATACCACCCACTCCAGTAACCCGTACTGACCTATAGCCTTCCTGTCGTACCAGCCACTCCAGTAACCCGTACTGACCTATAGCCTTCCTGTCGTACCACCCACTCCAGTAACCCATACTGACCTATAGCGTTCCTGTCATACCACTCACTCCAGTAACCCATACTGACCTATAGCCTTCCTGTCGTACCAGCCACTCCAGTAACCATACTGACCTATAGCCTTCCTGTCGTACCAGCCACTCCAGTAACCCATACTGACCTATAGCCTTCCTGTCGTACCACCCACTCCAGTAACCCAGACTGACCTATAGCCTTCCTGTCGTACCACCCACTCCAGTCCATCCACTGACGCAGCAGTTCTATAGGAGGCTGGGCACCATACACCTCCAATGCTGGCATGTTCAGGTCATCGATGAAGAAGACAAAATACTTGCCAAGGGGAGGACCAAATATGCCCTTTCGCCTGGAATGGCAGTCGGTTATTTGTATGAAAGGTCTTATAAAAACACCATGATGATCAAAATATGCATAACCATCTACATGCATTATACATGCAGGGATAATTCTGTATGCAGCTGCAGTTGGCAAATGTATTCAAGTGTATACAGGTAGAGAAGTTTCTTCTGGTCTCAGTCCAAGTTTATAACATGAAAGCAAATATCTCATGTTATTCAAGTGTTTATTTTAATAGATAATTAAGTCGCAGGCAGGGACTGATTGGTATTTTGACTTTCAAGTCACCATGTCACTACAATGATGATTCAGTGACTGAAAATGTGAATTATGGTAGTGGTATGCCAAATCAAGAGACCCATGCTTTAGTATGCAGCAATTCATATAATTTCTGTAGATGGTGTATGTGTGTTGTTAACCTTTTATCCAGTTTGCCGTCTATGAGATCCTGTGTCTGGTTGGCGCTGGTCTTGGCAGAGAACGTGATGAAGTCTGGCACATAATCCTTGGGCATGTAACGTGACAGCTTGTCTGATATAGCCAGGGTCTTACCGGTACCTGTCGGGCCTACAGCCAGCACCTGAGTATAGGACAAAAACAAGCTAAGTAAAGTCTGTTACATCACTGAACCTTGATTAATAAACCATGTACTGATTCAGGCTGTGAAGAGAAGACATATCCTGAGACTTGTCTCAAATTAGTTGGCACAGCAAGAAAGGAATCTCCATGGAAATAGATGGCATTTTGAAAATATTTTTGTCAAAACCTATATGGAAATCCACGGTAGATATATTTTTCCTCGTGAAATAAATAACCATGAATTGGGGCAGTTTTGTCATGGAGATCAAATATTTTTCTATGGAAAGCATTTGTCAACATAACTGATTTTAAGGTCCATTTTTATACTGGGTTTACTAAAATCAAATAATTGTACACGTCAGTAAAATCTATCGCAAAAGACCACTGCAGAGAGATCACTCGTCTTGAAAAAAAATACCCGTGACATATTCCTGCATGGCAGAAGGTTCTACATTGTATACATGGTATATATGTCAATATAAACCTGTCAAGAAAGACCACCTATCTTCAGAGACCAATAGGATGGTCTTTGCAGGCAAGTTCTACTGTAAAAACAATACACCTGAAATGTTTAGCTAACTGTAGCTGCATATAAAATACCTAAAGCCTCTGCAATATAAATCAAAACTTAAGGCACAAAGAATAGTGGTGCATGTATGTAGGAGTTTGAAGTTGGCGTTGTGTGTGTGACATCTGGTACCAACCGTTTTCTTGTTGGTGACCAACATTTGGAGCAGGTAGGAGTTCCGGACCGTATCCAGGGTGGGGATGATGATGTCAGAGAACTTGCTGTCTGGAGGAATCACTAACTCGGGCAGGGTCGACATCCAGTTCTTCCAATGGACCTGGGCATATGTAACACCAGTGATATTAAAATGAACATGTAATGCACAAAGGTATGAAGTAGATCAATGCAGACTAAAATCTTGCTAGTACCGGTAGATGAGTTTATGGCATTAGCTATATTGAGGAAAACATTTTATGGGGATGGGAATACTAAGAATACGTACAGGAAGGCAAATGCTGCTGGTTTCAATACTTATACAGTGGTCTGTCTCTTAAATGTTCATGTTATCCTAAAGAGGAAACCCTCCGTTGCCCTTCAAGAAAGGACAAAATTTTGTTATCAAATACAGTGTGAATGCATTGATGTCCCCTGTCTCACCAAAAGACATGTCTCTAATGTAGAGGGAATTATTTGGAGAATTGTTTGGAGAAAGGGTGTCAGACAGTAAAGCTGTCAGACAGCAAGCTGTCAGACAGCTTTGGTAAATTCCTATTAGAGGGGGACTACCGGTACTTAGTGTACAATATTGTACCGGTATGGGTGCTCAGTGTACAATATTGTACTGGTATGTGTACTCATTGTACAATAATGTACCACTATGGGTACTCAGTGAACAATATTGTACAGACATGTGTACATGATACATACAAAAAATTACATTTTTGTACAATGGAAAACTACAAAAGTCTTGTGAACTCATTGAACACTGTGCTATTAGGGTTGTAGTTGTGCTACACTTGATACATATATTTTAATTCTGTTCCTCAACTTCATTTACCAAAGACTTACAACATACAATTGCTTACAAACTTGAAACTGTTGATATTCAAATATTCAAACTTGGAAGATATGAATTACACATTTAGTGGGACATACATGTACATAACAATGATTAACATACTGGTACAAAATGAAAAACAAAACAAAAGAAAAACATTACAGTGAACTAGAAAATGAAAATGAAATGAAAGGACCAAAATTTCATTTCATAACATATATACATACGAATTAAATTATAACAGCTTTTTATTTAACAGTTCTAGTAAGAATAGAGGCTTATCCACATCAACATTGACCAAGTTACCTCCATTGATGCTATTTGAGCCTCTGTCAGCTTTGGCTACTCGGAGAAATAGAGAAAGGATATGAGGACAGAGAAAGAAAAGCAGAGAGATCAAAGAAGTAGAGTAAAACTAAAGCACAGAGAAGGCAGCAAACCAAGCAAGTTCAAGCATTTATTAAAACAATGGGCCACATGTACCTATAGCATGTGTGAATATAGATAATTTATGTGCCCCAAAACATTTTCATATTTCATGATATGTAATCTGTGCTAAAATAGCTCGATGAATTAATAAAGTGAATAGCCTAATTTGTACAAAGTATTTTTCATTGTTTTTCTCCTAATTTGATCATGTTATAGTTATTGGCAGTGATTCACACAAAGCTGAAAGATTACATTTTGCACACTGATTGATGAAATTATAATTGTAATTAGCCCAGAGAGGGAACACTAGCAACTAGAAATGATGAGCAATCACAAAATATAAGCTACAATCAGCGTAGGAATCATCACATCAGACAAAGACGATATCACTTGTTATTCAGGATATAGCCTAGCCTAGCACAGTCTGTGATTCTATAGAAGGCAATTTGTCTGATTTTCAAATTTACTGTGTTCAAGATCTGATAGCTAAATTTGAAGGCAGAGTCACCAAAGAAACTACTACTAGCTACCTATTATGCAGTGTTAGAGGTTTATGCTGCACTAACATTGAACCACAAACAGATGCAAATATGACAAACCAAGAATAGCTAGGGTCTATTTGGTCTGCTATGTTACTCCATACATTTAATACATGACAATTCTATAAATCTAAAATGAATTTTTCTTCTACATAAACTATTGTCAGATGTACAGAACTCAGACAAAGCGTTGTGCCAGAGAAGTCAGTAATCTAAAAGAGAGAATTGTTTTTCCAATCCAGAGACAGAAAAGGAAAGCTATTCAAAGTTGACCTCCAGCTTTTGGCAACAATCCTAATCTCACCTCATTTGGCAAGATATAATCGTACCTTTTTCGTTTTGGTCTCCTCCTCTTCCTCCTCATCCATAGCTGGTAGGCTGATTCCAGCATCATCCAGCTGGTAGTCATACACCAAGCCCTCGTTGGGAAATGGTAGTGACACCTAGTGGTCACAAAATACGTGAATCATAGTACATGTACGTACATATACATGATATATGTACAGGATAGAAAAGTATTACCCATAATATCATAAAATCAAATAATATAGTAGCATCATATACCCTTCTTATATGGCGATTATCAAATACCTAGAACATCATAATTGCAGTAATGTATTTGCAAAATAGGTATCTTATATAATTTAGCCCATTCTAGCTTAAATGTATAAGTATAAGACAAATTAACACCACTTTTGAACAGATGAGGTAAATTGCTAGTGTTATTTTCTTCAAAAAATCCTTCCCAAATTTTTCTAACACAAACCTTTCTCAATAATTTATCACTTTGTAACACTGATTTGAAATTTTCTTAAGCAGATATAGGGGTACATATGGATCTATAAAATATGGCCCGATTCGAGTTTTATTTTTTAACAGAGAACTACGAATCGCAGATCATCATTTAAGACCCCTATCTGAATTGTATATCAACATTTAACAGCCATGGCGTGTCGCAGATTACTCTTTAACAGAAATGGTATAGTCGCAGATCAATCTTTAACAGCCATGGTCGAGTCGCAGATCAATCTTTAACAGCCATGGCTCGCAGATTGGAATTTAACAGGAACTGCAATCTATGGATCGTTATTTTAGCGAAGGACTTGCTCATCAGATCGTTGTTTTATAGGTGGTCTGGCTCACGAATCTGCAGTTAAAAGGGGCTCCAAATCGATAATCGCTCTTTAGTGAGGAGTGCAGATTGTGACTCGCAAGATAATAGAACTTGGTTGGTTCGCTAGATCAATTTGCCAAAATGTTCACGCGATTCAATCGATTCGATTTTAACCCATGTGTACCCCTAGATACTAGTACATGTTTTAATCGACAGGATAAGGCAGTGAATTCTTGTATTTTTAGTACACCTGGTACAATCTCTGACATGCTATTTGAGAAACCGATGCAGAAGATCCCCAATTATCACTCACATTGTTCTCTTTCATCTTCTCTCTCAACCATTTGTCAAATTTGCGTCGTCCGTCGCCATCGCATGTTCCACCAAGTGTCCACACCAGGGAGAAGCAGAACCAGGGTTCTATTAGCTCAGCGATCCGCTCTACACGCTCCTCGGGGATAGGACGATCACCCTGATGAATGTACAACATTTGGTGGTTGAAATTTTGAAGTATATTTTCTCTGATATATAAATTATCGACCATGCAGCCTAGTCACATCTGGATGTGTTGTACCGGGTACATGTTAATTTTTGGAACATTAGATGTGAATACCCATTTAGTAGATACGAGGACTAAGAATGGATACACTTACAATGTAAGATTATACTTTTAAGTTCATTAGGCTGTTCATTGATAAGTACATGCACTCTTCCATTTTGTCAAAGAAAATACTTTGTGATAAGCTGAAAGGTAAGCCTAATTATCAAAGACCTTGCTGTACTAACGATCACATATGAAGATGAGAAATATTAGCATAATACAGAGCTTATATTTTGTAAATTATGAATTGGAATGATAATTAGAGAAAGTCTGAACATATTGTTATTCTATTTAGTTTTCACATTATCAAATTCTTCAGATATGATGTAATCAAAGCTGTACATCCAGATTATTTCTTGCTTATATCAAAACTATAACTACAATTTACTGTACTGGATTTAATATAAAATATGTATATGTCCGACATTGTGACAATTTTATACAAGATAGTTCTAATCATCTGAAGACAAAATTCACAAAATGATCCACCTGGCTTCTGAACATGCTGAAGCAGTTACTAATTTAAGACTCATGTACAAATTAGTTTTACTAAAAGACTATTCCTCAAACTATTTTGTTGCAGAATGTGCAAAAAATTTGAAGTGTGCAACATTCATACCACGTAAGGAATACATCATCCCGAAGTCAGAAAAAGTGTCAACTGTTACTCTAAACAGAGCAGAAAATGTACGCAGGTCTTGAATATATTGCAAGTTCTTGCCTTTATATAGTATTTACATTCCTCAATCCTCAAATAAACCAAGGCAAGTAAGATAATTATATTAACATGGCTAAGAAGAGAAATAACATAAAATTAGCACAGATGAACCATTTTAATTTGGGCATGCATAAGTACAATGTACATCTTAACGCAAATTCACCGGACCAGAATTCTCAAAAATAAATTTTTTTTTTTTAAATTTTTTTAGCTCAAAAAATACTTTTCACTTAAGACAAATTCTTAGCCAATTACATTTCTCCAATTGGTGACTTAAGTGTAAAAGTTTTGAAGAAAAGTTTAAGTTTTCAAATTGACTTAAGTCACCAACCTGAGCAAAAGTTATTGTTGACCTAAGAATCTAAGTTAAAACTCAGACTTAAGAAGGCCAGTGATGGCTGAAAGGTCGGGAAGAGCTCCAGTATCCAGTCTCAGCTACGGTAAAACTTCATGTTATCAGACTTAAGTATTTTTGAGAAATCTGTCCCTGGTTTGTCTGTCTGTTAAGGAGTTTTGGTAGAATAACATAAAATACACAATTGTTTAGTGCAGGAAATATTACAGATGAGTAAACTTGAGAATTTTTCTGATTCTGATCCCAATTCCATTTTAGCTAATGATAAAAATAGGAGAATATATGTACATGTAGATATTAATACACAGTTTGGCTAAGCAATTTAAGTACAAAATTACATTCTAATTACAGTTTTAGCCTATGTGGTGTAAGTATACATGTAGCTTTGCTCTTCATTGGGTAACCTACACTAGCATAGTATTACACCAGCTACTAGTATGTACAAAGGTAACAAAACTATGGGTAGGTAAGATTTACAAATACTATCTTCTACAAAATTTTATATTTTAATGATTTATTCCTAATGAAAGTGCATCCTTTTGTTAATATTGTTCTATCTGTAGATTGCTCATCAAGCATAACTTCGATAAAGTCATGTGCTTTAATCGCATGCATTTTTTTCTTGTAATAGAATAAATGTTCACAGTGCAAACATGTGCACACCAGTTCTAAATAAGTGCAATTACTCATATACATGGACATCATATTATATACTGATCAATGTAATGGGTCAAAGGCATGTGCTGAAGTGAATTCTACTTGCATATAATAAACGATATTATACTAACATACCGCCCGTCTAAACATCGATCGCTGATATCATGGGAAAAAAAGATACATTTATAATACCAGGGCACACATTCTAATACTCGGACTGAAAACTCACCACATGAAAATATACTATAGCACAATACAGACTCCGGTTAGCTATACATACAAGTCAATATTGCAGAAGGGTTAATAACCACAAACATGTAAAACTAGCGATAGGTCATTTTCACAAAAGGCCGGCAATTCCTTACCACTCTCCTTCGCTCTTTCTATCAGGTTTGAGAACGAAGTGAACATAGGTGCAAATATAACAAGGAACCAGTACTAGTACACGGGTGGGACGTTCACATTTAAACATAGCGTGACACAATTAGGTGAAAGCACGATACTTTTTTTCCCCATTATAAGATTACAGCAGATGTTACTTTGTTACTTTTTTCATGCCAAAAAATATCTTCTTAAAATTGCAAGTTGAAACGTAAAACATCTCACTTTCAAGTTGAAACGTAAAACATCTCATAAACTCTACTCCTGGCTGAAATGGTGAATATTTAAAAATATTTAAACAGTTATATTTTAAGCACATCTACTTAGTTTCTTTAGAAGCAAACAAAAAATTAAAGATTTTTATTATCAGCCTCAACATGCTGAATGAATGATTTGAATTTGAAATTAGACTGAAAATAGACTGAAATATCCATTATTTCTATATTTTTACTTCATTGACTGAGCAAAAATTTTAACTCCCAACATGGATGCCATTTTCACAATCGCTAGGCATAAAGAACACACTTGTGTTCGTCTTCAACTGGAAGATTTTCCCGTCAAACCAGGACAGTGTGGTGGCAAACAATGTAAAGCCAACAGCTAACAAAAATTATGCATATGCATTTGGGGAAAGGGAGGGGCGTCACTTCATAAGCAGTGGTGGGGTACACAGCAAAGGGGAAACAATAATGGGATGATAGCAATGCATTACTGGTGTCTGGTGATGCTGGTCAACATAGCAAAACACTGGATAGCATCGTGATAAGCTGCAAACACAACACACTTTTTCAAGCCTTTAATGTCTGCTGATAAAAACTTGCATTACTACTTCGTTTGCTCTAGGAAGCCGAACAGCACCTCAATGAGCATTAACAAACTTATTCTAATTCTTATAGACCTGGAAGCGTAACCTTGTGAAACTTTTATATTTCCACACACAACACATGAGAATTAACTGACCTCTTTAGGCAGGAAGGGGGAGAAGAAACAGTCGAGCAGTTTGAGCAGGCTGAAAGTGAGAGTGCTATCCATGGAAGGCACAATCTCCTTGACGTTGTGTCGGATAAACTCTACTCCTGGCTGAAATGGTGAATATTTAAAAATAAATAAATAAATAAAATAATCACAGTTTAAGATTCACAGATATGTGTAAAGTCAGTTTGTTTATTTTTACATTTCTTTATTATCTATTGATCCAGTAAGAGGAACTTCAAATTAAATTAAAGAATATCTAAGCTTCTTCACCTAGAAACGCCTCTCCAAAATCTTTTCTCAAATCTGACACAGGAATCAGGTTAACCTTGTGCAGTGCCTAATTTGCATTATCTAGAAAGCGGTACATGACTGGCAATGTGTAGTTATTGGAACCTCTGGCGTTTTCATTATCGATTTGTTTAACTTGAATTTATAGGAACAAGGTGAAACAAATATATACATGTACCTCCAGATAGGTGTCAAACAGATTCTGGAATTGTTCTCTGTATTGGTAGATGATGTCTGGAAGTTTCCGCAGCCAGCATTCCACAAACGGCTGGAGTCCCAGTATGCTGGGCTCCAGGTAGACCATACCACACCGGGATACGGTGGCTGGGGAGGCCACGGCCAGATCCTGTACCTCAAACATCATTGTCATAGCCTGCAAAACATTAACACCACATTATATACAGTGAAATATACAGTAGAACCCAGATACCTTAAGATCATCCCAGAAAAAAAGAGCAACCTAGAATTTAGACCACTTATAGACCACTTGTAGATTGACCAAAGCTTACAAACCAGTTTCTTTCAGAATTAAGACCATCCCAGAATTAAGACCACTTTGTGGCCTCAGCTTTAATAATGGGTGGCTTTAATTACGAGGTTTCACTGTACAACATACTCTTGCATCTTACTGAGAAAAAAACAGCTTGATAACTTTCTCCTAATCTTACTACACACAAAAGTTATACACATTCCTTGATGACCAAAACTGAAAAATGTCAACTAATTTTGTTAAAAAGTTTTAAAATTTTCTTCCTGCTTAAAACTTTAATGACAATGCAAAAAT
>JAAUYG010042684.1_pt1 | contig 13410 bp, 8 predicted proteins | sample 7278091 | NCBI WGS metagenome assembly JAAUYG01 (sample SAMN14350201, study PRJNA611818) | marine sediment metagenome | isolation source: surface marine sediment (0.6m) | place: French Polynesia: Moorea | collected 2018-08
GCAGTAGTAGTAGTAGTAGTAGTAGTAGTAGTAGTAGTAGTAGTAGTAGTAGTAGTAGTAGTAGTGGTGGTGGTGGTGGTGGTGGTGGTGGTGGTGGTGGTGGTGGTGGTGGTAGTAGTAGTAGTAGTAGTAGTAGTAGTAGTAGTAGTAGTAGTAGTTGTTGTTGTTGTTGTTGTTGTTGTTGTTGTTGTTGATTTGGAATCAAACCCACGTACCCTTTTAACCATCGATGGCCAAGCTGCACGTGACACTGTGAACATATATGAGGTCTCACTGCAATAGACACATACACAGACATATGGCTGTATATTGTGAATTATTTCTCTTCCAGTAATATTACATACATGTATATACCTGCACAGAAAAAATATTCATTACCTTTGGAACGATCGCGCGATGAATCCTTGAGCTGCACGATGAAACTTTTGCTACCATACAATGAATCAGGGGGATTTTGCAGCGAATAATAGTCTCATCTTTTCTATGGTCTCGTAATTCTTACATTTGTTTTCCCTTCGTCATAAGTCATTTTTATATGCCCCAAAGGCATGAAAGGAGAAAAATTTGGAACAATTTCGTGTTTGGATGGTCTTTTCCTGGCTAAAATATGACTTAATATCACGTTTTGTAATTAAAAATTGCCTGATGGCTACTTCAAGTATGCTTTACTATGTAGCTGTGCCAACAATTCTATGACATGGAAAGTGTACTTTAAGCATACACTTTTGAGTTTGAATTCCTGTGTCACACTAAGCATGACAATACCACAATTGCAATTATTTCTGCTTCAAAAAATCAATGTTCTTGATCGGATGTCACAAAAACAACTGCATACAAAATGGAACATTTCGACTTTAATGACGGAGTCCTGTAACAGCATATGAAAGTAAAATTCATTAAGTAGTAAGTATGTATGTACCGCTTTTTGATAGCTTGGCTGTTAGTATTGGTGAACCAGCGATTCGAAGATTTCAATAAATATACAATATTATATTACTTACTTGCAAAGAACTGGACAATCACAATCTAAATTGTTGTTCAGGTACTGTTGATCCACTTCATACATACAATCGTCTGGAAAAATAAAATAATAATACAAGAGCTAACTCATTTTTCGACCTTTTGGGGTTATTCTACATACAGTACTGAAGGGGGTTATAAATTCTTGGTTTAATAAAGAAGACACGATGCCACGGTTAGGGGCAAATGATATTATTAAGGTTAATGAACTTAACTGTTGAGTGTACAAAGTCGAGACAACAAAGAATACGCAGTTATGTTGCTAATAAAATGGATAACAGGATAGAGCAAACGATGAAAATAAATGAATAATTTAGTTTAGTTTATAATCTATTTGGAGATACTTTAACTTGATTTCAAATTTCAATTTCCTAGACGTAAACTTCTTACCTTGCGTTATGTTGCTGGTGGAACAAGGGTGCTTGTTGTTGCCCTCTGGGACTGGCAAATACGGGCTAGCACATTCGCACTTTTTCATCACGTGACCCTGGTAGCAGGTCTTCAGACATGCCTATGTTCACAACAGCCAACAAGAGGTCCAGGAACTGTCACATTCAAAAACTGCTTGTGTGTACTTAACATTAAACAATCAGTAACAGTAACATACAATTACAGGTTGAGAGATACATTTGTAATTGACCATTTCGTCTCACCCATTAGACAGATTTTGAATTTAAATATTTTAGCCTCTGTTTTGTGCAGCAAATCTACTGCCGTCACACACTCGGCAACTGCGTTAAACGCTAACGTAAAACGCGTTTTCTCAGACACCATTCGATTAACGCCAAAATGTATTGACAGATACATATGTACCACGTCTCCATAGTTATATTTTTATTATCAAATCCCTTCATTCGGCTAGAACTTGAGTTTCAAGAAATTGAATTTTTAAAACGAAAATCCTTCCACACTTTTGATTCTTTTATATTGAAACTTTGCTATAAAGATTCACTGCGACAGTTATCACTTAGATTGTTGTAGTTTACGAATTAAAAAAAAATAAGTTAAACTTTATCCTATGGGGGTAATAGGAAAACTGTTCAAACAACGTTATCCTTTTTATATGTTTTAAATGTTTATGGCTATATGTGGTCGAAACGGGAATTATTGTGAGCCTTCAAGTGCGGTAAACCTCCCTAAGGTTTTCCCTTGGATAGTGTAACGTCAAATATTAAGTACATACTGGCTGTTATTCCTATCCAATTTGTGACTACCTGTTTTGTGACTAACTGTCTTTGTTTTTGCATTATAATTCTTATGCTTTTTTCCGTCCAATTTCAACAACTTAGTGTAGAAGTGTAGTCCGTTGTCACTCGAAGTTAGTCTGTTGGATGCACACGTTAGGAAGAAAATTAATTACGACTATATGTAATACACTAACGTCTGAAGAACTGACTATTGAGAAAGTCTTCACTGGACAGAATGACCGCATAATGACACGTAAGTGCCATTGTCCTACGCCACTGCCAATACGAGTAGTAGCTGTGCTTACAGTGGCGGTCAGAGTCTTTTTTGTCTCGTTTTGGGAACTGGTCTCGGCCAATCAAAAATAGTTCCGGTCAGACACCCCAAGCCAATCATACCACTGTTTCGCGCTGCCGTCACTGTGAAGGCGAAGTGGTTATACATTCAACCAAGGGCCATCATATTCTAATTACTCGCCTGCTTCCATTGAGTAAAAGTCCGGCACTTATTAGAGCGTTTTACACGATGCGTTATATAGACGATTCTACAGGGTGATTATACTTTTGAGAAGTACTCCGTTGCTTTACCATTTAAGGAAGGTGATGACCTGATACACGGGGGTTATGGCCAAAGAAGCCAGAGCCTCGCGTGCTCGCCAGCGTATGGCTATGGTAGTCAGAATGGGAAATGGTAAGGATACCCCCAAATCAAAGTTAAATACAATGTGCATTAAAAATTATTCCACGAAATACCTTCATGTCACAAACATACGGCTTATAAGCTGTTAATTTCACGTGACATTTCCATATTCCCTGGAAAGCGGCACTATTACTAAAACTAGACACTGACAGATTGTCCAGAAATGAGAAGGCCGTATTTGTGTCTCATCTATGCACTGTGACATACTTTTAGTAGCGGCGTGCATCCCACTACTGTTTCCACAAAGGCTGACGAAACTGAACATTTTAACATTTTTAAAACTAGTACATTGCCCAGAAATGTAAATACCCCATTCCTCAAATATAACTTGACATAACCTGCCATAAAATCAGACATTTGCCTGACAACATTAGCGGTGCAGATGAAACGTATCAGGGATCTGGGATATAAGATTTAGACTAGCACAAAAGCGCAAATTGAACGTTCACTCGAGTTGGACAATAAGCATTTGTCCACGGGGGTGACTTGCATGCAAGTGATATGCGGGAGGCTCCGCCCAAATGGGTCGTTCACTGAAGCATTTGGTTAAGTGTATGGGTCGGTCAGCAGCCCATTGGGTATATGTATCCGTCGGTCAAAGTATAATTTAGTATTTGTGTGCGTCGGCATTGTGGCCCGGCAATCAGATGGAGAAAAAATCTGTCTTCACAATTTTCTTTTAATGGAATGCATTGTCTATTATTAAGTGTCCAATTGAGAGGCGCCTATGCCCACCGAATCTCTACTACTGTCTATTCTGAAATTATTTCTAGAGAATTTTCACAGCTTTATTTAGTAATTTGATTTACTATTGGAGTGGGTAGACGTTTCGACTTCAATTGGTATATGTATTGTAAGGGTGTGTAACGACTGTGGCTGAGCCCCTGTGACAGGCTGCTGTAGGAGTCCCCCTTTCCGTGCATTTGTACTTCTGATTGACAATAGGCTACATTTGAAGTAAATGATTCCTCACCCTGGTAGTGTACTGGACTGGGTGCTTCCTGGCATATATATTTGACGTGACGTCTTTGTCCGCGGCGTTAACGCAGTCCCCGTAAGGTTTAGACAAGCGCCCGACAGACACCTGACAAAGACAAACACCTGTTAAATAATGAATCAGATGTAAAGAAACTGGTCAATGGAATGTTAAAACATCACGCGTATGGACATTTCACCTCTCAATACGATGCAACTGGTGATTCCCTTTGCAATGGCCAGATTGGCACGTAACTCAGAATACAGAGTGAGCTTTAAAGTAAGCATAATCCATTATATATCCTTATAAAGCATAACAGCAAAGAATTTCGTCATTACGCAATATTCTTGTTATTCTTTACCTTCTTCAGGCCGACTGCCGCAATCTCCCCCGGATACAGCATGATGCCTTCATCTTCCGGAAACGGCATTGCATCCTGGGGATGTACGACCAGGAGGGCCCCCGCCACATCACCTATGCTATAGGAGTAGTCCTTCTGTCCAACGTGTAATATTAGCTGTAAACCTGCAGACGGGGTAACATCTTAAATAAACTATGATTTTTCAAAATTTAATAAGTAACTTAAACTATGTTCCCATTTTGTCCGTCACAAAATCCTGTATGTTAAAACAAAGTCCATGTACTTCAATATCACAGAATTTCAATGTAACTGCGGAATTTTTGTAATGCTAAAATTATATTACATGTTGACACGTTAAATGTACAAGAAGAAAACACTGCAACAGCGGCCTACAAAGATTTGTCTATTTAATATAGCACCCTAACGCGAAGTATAATTTCTTGAAATTAACCTTCCATTGTGAACCAAAATTTAATTTAATGATATAGTTGTATTATACAGTGTATACATGTGTATAAGCTTCGACTATCACTGTTAAACAGCAATATATACCATACGTCTACGCAGGATAGAAGGATATGAAATATGCGTGACCCTGCAAGTGACCTTTCAGGGTTAATTTAAATTATATTTGTTACTTTTAATTTAACCATTCACGTTTCCTTCTCAATATCAAATAAAATGCGCAGATTCATTTTTTATTACATGTATCATATATGTACATGTATATATTTTTTATAAATGCTCATCAGGAACAAATGTGCATTTGTATAAGTCTTAATGTTGCCCATGCTGGGTACAGAACATATGACTGAAATGTGGCCGACGCTGAATTTACCAATAACTAAAGTCAACCCAAATCTAACCTAATTTTGAAGTTGTACTCTTCATATACGGTTTCCTATAATGCATAGCAATTTAATAACCATCAGTGTCTGCCGTGCACGTGTCTGGTGTAATAGCTACTAAAAATTGCTCGCGCTTCTGATATCATGCTCATGGTACAAGCGAGCGTTCGGACGGCAGACATTTTTGGAGAATCTAATCCCATTTCTGGAAAGCCTCCACCAAATAATTATGAAGTTAATCGGTAAAGTATGTTAGATATTTGGTTCACAGACATACACACATACATAAACACATCAGCATCAAAATAAAGTTATCACAATAAAAATAAACTATATTATTTAAAATAAGCTCAGAACTATACAAATATTCAAACAGAACAGGGTATACAGGCCAAAGTTTCAATCTGGAGCAGGCTACAAAGAAACAAACTTCCTTCTTATTACCTCTACATGAAGAAGCGTGGACAGGAATAAGCAATAAAGTATATCTAGTATATTGAATACTGTCTTGATATTATTGCTCCGATATTCATACCGTATCGACGCCCTATTCGTTTGGTCAACAACAAGTCCGTACTGCTATTCCATCCAGAGTTAAAGGTGTAACAATTACCATGGAAACCGTTGTATGATTTGTAAAAATCCCTGTAAGTAATTGGAAGGATCACGATTAAAAGCACTGCTTATAAGGCTAATGAAATGATAAGAAATGATGCATCAAACGATACGTGATATAACTGTACGTAAAAGCTTACAGCTCAGGAGGAATTACAAGAGATAGGCCTAAATACAATGTTATCCTGTACGTTTTCTACCAAACTCTATTGGGCTCAAAACCCAATGACAAATTTTACAGTACGTAAACACACGCAGCTTCTGGGGCGTAAATCAGATTTGTTCAAAAGTGACGGGTCACTATGTCTAGGGAATTTTAAACATTAGATTAACTTCAATTAATGATTAGTGGCTTGACACTTTCCAAATAGCGGGTGACACCTTGCATGACAGACGGTCCCTATCTTTACCTTGCACTTGATAACGACATCCTCGAAACATGACCGTGTTCATGACATTTTTGTGATATTATGCAAGCTTTTTGATAAACGTAAACATGCAGACTGGTGTGTTCCATGGAAAAGATAAACTACTTCTTGTTATCAGAATGTTACATGAAGCAGCTTACTTTTTGACATGTGCATACGGTGTATGTATGATAATATAAATTGCCATTGAGAGCATACGGCTCAGCGCTGCTAACATTAAATAACTTCAGTTCGAGGATAATATTTTGATATAAGTTTGTATTCGAAAATTGGGGCACATACCGTTACAGCTAGCATTAGACCCACAGGCCAGCTTACCTGGTCATAGGGACTTTTGAATTGCGTGAAGATTGTTGTTAACACCCTCATCCCAGAAGTTAAATGTACCTATCTGTTAAATGTACAGGTATCGAAAGGCATTCTGACTGAGAGCATATTTTAGAGGTTAACACCTATCATGGCAACATAAGTTCAGAAGTTTGTGCGACCCAATAACGGCAATCTGTTTTAGCCATAACAGTTGACAACGAGTGCTGATACTCGAATACAGGTAACATAAGTGGATTTGTCCAGTCTTTATATACTGGAGGGTCAACAGCACCGATTTTAAATCCGAAGAATAATATGTTTCGGTGTCTTCTGTCTACTGTCTTCTATTTGCTGGCAGATACATGTGTGTAACAGCAAAGCATGCCACTGGCATAAATAAACAGAAGTCGTATGAGGTAAGCTGGGTGTTAATCGTGCATTACCGAACATTGATGCAGAGGCGGCTTTGCTGTCATTTGTTGTAACCTAAAATATATTGAGCAACACTTTTTCTAAAATAAAGTAAAAACAGGTCTTACTGGTGAGGATAACATATATATCCGGAATACAGGCAATCCAGAACGAATTCGTCTACGGAGTATCCAAGGGCCGCCTTCTCTTCTTCCGTAATATCGGCCAGATATTCCACAATCTTTAGTTCATTTGCGAAATCCTCTCTGTACTGGATACGTTCCGGAAATCTGCTACCATTCACTGTCTGGACCTGTGCAGGGGTCAATGCGGTCGTGGTCGAGAGTCCAGAAGTAAGTTGGGTTCCAGTATCGCTGGATGAAATATGTGGGGTATATTTCTCTATTAATGAACTTTACGTAAACAGATTTCGCCGTGCTGTTTCTTTCAATAGTAGTAGTAGTAGTAGCAGTAGTAGTAGTAGTAGTAGTAGTAGTAGTAGTAGTAGTAGTAGTAGTAGTAGTAGTAGTAGTAATTTATTTCCAAACTGTACACTTTTAACATATAGAGTAATTACAAATAAAAGTAAATCAAACAATTTTCAATAAAAACAAATTATAACAGTAGTAACACATTATAAAGATGACACTGTAACTATAGTGTGCTTATAATATATCTTTTAAATATTAACCTTTTAAAGATTGGCAATGAATCCCTATGCATGCGCCCAGAAGTAAGAAAACTATTAGCAACCAGAGCTGTTCTTCTGTACTGTACATGAATTTGATTAGCATATCTTGTCATAATTAGAATATGCTGTGTTACCTTTTTATAGATTTTGCACTTGCTCGGTTTTAAGTGTATACCAACAACGTCAGTAGTAGCTATACTAGTGATATCTTATGTAAAGACTCAGCAAATGCCATCTGCGAGAACTTGCTACAGTCAGGTAACTAGAAGCAATATTTAATAATAGTGATTGTATGATTCACAATTTAACATATTTATGGCAAATCGATTGGCTGTACCTTTGGTGCCAGCAAACAGACAAATTGATATTGAATGTTACAGTAGATATATTTGTTGCACTTAGATCTACATGTATTGCCCGGGTAGTAAGAGATCGAACGGAACGAAAATGTGATCTTAAATTATTTTACAAACACTGAAAATGTTTGCCTGTACGTTTGGATCATTAAATGTATTTTGGGGTCTTGGCTACACTGGCAGATTTTTGACCACAATAATGAGCTTCAATATAATAATGTAAACTTTGTACGCTATTTCGTCTGCTGTGAAGCAATATGTATCCTACATTTACTACGAGATTGGCTAGGGGACTCATGGATGTTGTGTACTGAGACTTGTGCTATTTTTGCAAAATTGTTACGGATTATTGTTGATTTCCTTTACCAAGTTACCAACCACAGAGAGTCTGAGCCGTTGGGGCACATGGTTGTTAATTTCGTCACCGTCGTACGCGCTAATGCACTTCCAAAATCTGGTGTAGTTGAGATCTCTGTAGATCGCAAGGTGGTCTGCAAAAAAGTTAAGCACGCTGCTTTAGTCTGAATAATGTGACAATAGGGAAAAACTTACAGTCATTTCACAAGGTATGACACATGTTTTGGAACTGTTCCACCTATAGGTTGAAGCAAATCCCTTCTGTTTTAAATTGAAGGCATAGAGAACATTTTGTTTTGATGCCTTCTTCCAATCTTAATGGCATTTAGGACACATGCATCAGAATCAGCGCGATACTATAGTAAGGTACATGTGCATGTACTTTGCACTAAACCAAGTAAGTAAGAAATCGCTAAAAAAGGGGGGGGGGGATTTTTCGTAATCCTTGCTGGGTAACTATGAATTTCCATAATGTAATAAAATAGGAGACAGATGCATAAGGTATATTCACAAAGAGACAAGACAGTTCACATGCGACAACATGGTAAACTAGAGAGAATCGGGCCCGATTTCACCGTTACGATCTAATATCACAGTGACTATGAAATGAAAGTGATTATTTTCTAATCTTGAGATATGTTGGTGCTGACGATTGGTCGGAGAAAATAAATAAATAAATGAAAGTATGCGTCACCGGATTATATTTGTAGTAGACCCCGAAGATGAAAAAGAAAAAAACCTCTGAAATCCTAAGGCTTATATTAATTCGATCAAACTCAAATTACTACCCACCACGATGCTTCGGCAAAAGGTAAATCTTCATATCGGGTTTGATATTCGTGTGTTAACATTACATGATTACGTCATTGCAAAATAGAAAGATGACTGTCAGTATGAGCTTGACAACTCAGCTGTTCTGAGGACAATATTAATGATATATCTTGGGTGTGTCAACTGGGGCCAATAGAGAAGGCGACACACAAACCTGCTAGTATATCAAGTAAGTATTACGTGCCAACATTGTATAAATGCACGATTTTTAATGTACCACTTTGGGGCAGCATCAAGCGATTAATATCTATTATCCTTTCCCTCCAAAATGGCATAAACCTATAACTTGACCAGTTGGTTTACCTTACCTCAGTAGTCGCAGCAGAGGGTGTCTTAGTCGCAGCAGATGCTACACTTGTAGAAATGATGCTATCATCGACAGAGGTAGCTTGTTCAGTACCCCCTAACGATGGGCGTTCTGTATTTGTAGCCGTTTGTGGCGTACTTTGTGTCCTTACAGTTGTGATCTGCTCGGTGGCTTCGTTTCCAGTTGCCCTGGTGCTTGTTTCTGGCTGCGGCGTTGTCTTCTTTGAATTAGTAATCGTCGCTGAGGTTGTTGATTCAGGAGGTTTGGATGAATTCTCCTCAATTATGACCACGCTAGTCGGTAGTGTCGCTGGTGCCTCAGTCGTTTTAGGTTCCGATGATGAGTCTTCAACAGTAACAACGCTGTTCGTTAACGCTTGTGTTGGGGATTCCGATGAAGTTTCTTCAGTTGTGGTCGCAGTGTACTTAACTGTTGTAGTTGCTGTGGGTGGTGGTTCAGTAACTGGAGGTTCCGATGAAATCCAATCAGTTGTGTGTACTGTGGGGTGTGCGGTAGTTGAAGGTTCTAATGACGTCTCCTCAGATGTGACCACAATGGTCTTTGCTGATGTTGGTTCAGTAGTTGAAGGTTCCGATGAAATCTCCTCAGTTGTGACCGCAATGGTCTGTACTGTTGTTGCTTCAGTAGTTGGAGGTTCAGTTGAAAACTCACTTGTGACTGCGTCGGTCATTACCGTTGTTACTGTCTTTGGTTGTTCAGTAGTTGAAGGTTCCGATGAAGGTCCATTAGTTGTAATTTCAATAATATTTGTTGAAGATATTTCTACGGTTGTGGGTTGTTGTGTAGTCTTCTCCGTGGTCAACGCTGTGGTCTTTGCTGTTGTTGTGGGTTCCACAGTCGTCGATGCAGTCGTTACCTGTGCTGATGACGTCATTTCCGTTGTTACGCCAGTAGTCTTTACAGTGGTGAGGTAAGTTGTGGTGATATCTGTCGGCATTGTGGTCCAGTCTGGGCTGGTGGTCTGGGTATCAGGGACATGGGGGACATAGGCAATGTTTCCCGCTGGAACTGGGGTGATAGAGAGACTAGAAAATGTAGAATAAACAGCCGTTTGTGATTGTCAGCTAATATACTACAATATTAAGCATCACCGTATATTAAGTCCACAATCTGAGTAAACGTGATTTGCTAAATATATGAATGACATCATAAGCCATTTTCTAGAACTCGAGACGTGTTGAGAGGAGCATGGAGCCTTCTGTAGTTTCATTATATCAACACATAGTAGCAGAAATGCGTTTGTATCTGTTACAAATAGGAACCACTGGGGCAGGCACACATAAGCCTGCCTCAAAATGTAGTCTTCATGTTCCTTTATGTGATGTAATTGGGATAAGAAATCAATATGCAATGGTCACATGAACTTAAACATTCAAGGCTGTGGGAAAAGAATTCAATTTTGGGAATGCAGTCAGTATGTCACTTCATACCAGTCTCTAAAACTATGGCATATATGTATATATGGTATATATAAGTCAAATTTGAGTAGCAAACTGGCTTGCCATAAACGTTTGAATATCTCACACGTAAATTGCACTTCATTTTCATACATAACCGAATCTTATGCTACAATTAATCCTCTCTATAAAATATCCTATCAGTCTTACACAACAATATATTTACAAAAGGGAACTACACCTCTCTTAAATATCATATATCAAATAGACATATACAAAATTTCAAAATATTCAAAACATGGATGCAAAAATAGATACATATATATCCAATTATCATTTCAAACATGCAATGGTTTCCTAAGCCTTCCACCGAAAGTTAAGTTGATAGGGCATTTTTTTGCATTCTATGACATTTTGTAGACAGACACACCAACAGGCGCATGAAGGGAAATCGGGCCAACAGTATAGCTAAACCTTGAACATGAAGTCTAGTCTTGATACAAGTAGGATTACCTAGTTACAATGTACCTTCAATCTGACAAAGTGGTAAGGCAAGTGAAGCCAGACAATCGTCGCCGGTCCACGTGTGATTGCTGTTGATGTGAGCCATGCCGCAGTCACCGCCATCCAGCAGGGGCTCTTCCCCCGGTGCCCAGTATGCCCACGTTATGTCATCTTGTTTTTCCCATCTCAGATCTTCAATGAACAGCCAATATTCCGTGTGCCTGCACAACAGGAACTTTATATATTGGGTGTTTTAATTTTGACTGATTATAGCAGTCTGCCATTGAGCATGGAATAAGCGTATATTTATTATATGCATACACTGCTGAAAAGACGTCCTCCAACCAAAGTACCCCAAAACCAGGTCTAAATTTTGAAATAGGGCCTGTGTTGTAAGTAAGTATTTTTGTATACATGATTAATTACAAACATACCAAATGCAGTTTACTTAAAATACTATTCAAAGGTCGGACATGACTATACAGTGGAGACATGTTCTGCCGGATTTTATTCTTTGAAGTAAGGGATTCGGAAGGCTCGATATATTGAATGTACTAGGGTGACAAATTATATGAGTCACTAACTTTTCCCCTGGAAACAAAGTGTCCTTAATTCTAACGAGTTCGACATTGTACTACATATCTTTTGTGTTTAGCTTAATTTAATATACATGTCGCGCATTTTGTTAATCTTATGCTCGGTATATGTTAGTATTCCCTTATGCTTTTAGTTGGGGCTAGGTTTCTCGAGAACGCAAGAACATAATTGGAACATTTTCTCGAAGCATTACGCGGTTGCGGCGAACACCCCAGACGTCATGACGTGTTGGACTTTCTCAGATGAGTCGAGTCGAGCCAGGTGGGTGTTGCCTGGAACATCATATGCCGCACACAGATCCCGAGCGTCCGGATAGTCCGCCAGGATCAAAGGGTCGTACAGGAAGTAGCAGACGTCTAGACCACCATCCCTGAACAAGGGGTATGGGCACTCTGACGAAAAGAGAGAGGATACATTAACATATCTTGGGTTATATTTGGAACAAAAGAATACATGTATGTTTGAATTCGATGAATGTTTTTTTCGGCGGAGGGGGGGGGGAGGCACAGCTACCCCGTGTTCACATTTCTTAGATGTCGCCATAATCTCAGGACAGAATAAAATTATTTTCACGGGTATATTCTGTTTTGTTGTTTTTTCGCCTGGCCCAGGCACATGTAGAAACCCATCTTACATATGATTCGCAAGTTCCAATCACTGTTTTACTTCATTTCAGCATTTTGAATTCTGTATGTTTTGCCAAACTCGTTACTTAATTCTTATTTCGCTTTATAGATTTCCTTCCCGTGAGTTAGACATATATCAGAAAAATGACAAGCATACAAATTCTTCACGCAGTTAGGCGTGGTATTGTTTCTTTGAGACTCTAAGCCGACAGAGTGCCATTGAAAGGAATCTCAACCGGGCGCTTATGTTACTTACGGACGATTTTCTGACAGAGTGGTAAATGTTCATTTGCACAATCCTCCCATTGCCACATGTTGTCATCGGTTATATCAGCTATGGCACAGTCGGTACCAGTTGGTTCCCCGTCTCTCCAATGGGTCCACAAGGGAACAACCTTGCCTTCCCACTTGTTGTTGTTAATTGGCAGGTAGTAGAAATCGTCGGCCCTTAAATGGCAAGAGGAGGCGAGCATTGGACCAGTTGGCTGATAATAAAGCCACTACATATACATTATCTGCATGGCCTCGTACTCACAATTAAAATTATTTGGGAGTTGGATGCCACTTTTGGTCACATGCATGAATTAAGAAAAGAAGTATTAATAACAGTACACCATCTTTCACAACATTACCTTCAGCATAATAATAATAATAATAATAATAATAATAATAATAATAATAATAATAATAATAATAATAATAATAATAATAATAATAATAGTTGTTGTTGTTGTTGTTGTTGTTGTTGCTGCTGCTGCTGCTGCTGCTGCTGCTGGTCGTGGTGGTGGTTACGGCGGTGGTGGTGCTGTAAGTAGTAGTACATGTAGTTGCAGCATCACTATCAGTAGTGGTAGTAGTAGTAGTAGTAGAA
>JAAUYG010300735.1_pt1 | contig 13408 bp, 6 predicted proteins | sample 7278091 | NCBI WGS metagenome assembly JAAUYG01 (sample SAMN14350201, study PRJNA611818) | marine sediment metagenome | isolation source: surface marine sediment (0.6m) | place: French Polynesia: Moorea | collected 2018-08
CCCCCCCCCCCCCCCCCCCCCCCCCCCCCCCCCCCCCCCCCCCCCCCCCCCCCCCCCCCCCCCCCACCGCCCCAAATACCCACCCCCACCCCCTTCCCGAGTCACATTTTAACAACCAGGGCACAATCCAGCCTAGAGGAGCAATGGATGGGCAAAACATTGTTCGTCCAGTGAGGCACCGTGCGGAAGCTGGATCAGCCGCCTTGTTACACACTCTTTCTCAACAGAGACGCTTCATTGGTTAACTGTTTGTAGGGCGACACGGTTTAGAGGAGTTGGAATAGTAACGGATTGATATCAGCAGAAAATCTCAGATGATTATTGGGTGGGATAATTGTCGATCACAAGCTGACTATTTTATCTTCAACAATCTTCTGTTGCAACCGAATCTCATTCTACTGGCCTTGGGGATGAAATAAATCCAATGTACATGTACATTAAATTCCCCATAAACTTGCAGCTATAGAATCTTTGGTCAGCGACGTCTGAAAAGGAAAGTTTCGTTTTGTGTACTTACCCATACGTGGCACGATGGCGTAAGCTATTCCGAAACCCAAGCCAACACAAACGGCCCCGAACAGGGCAATCGCCACAATCGGCCGCCAGTTGAGACAGAACACCCGTCCCCCCGACTTCTTTTGACGTGTTTCTGTAACCTGAAGCTCCTCGTACACGACTGGTTCCTGTATTTCTGCCGCCATTGTTGAAGGTTAGAATAAATACAGTTATTTTTGCTTTAAATCAAGAATTTTACAGTTTTATGTCAATGAAGGAAATCAACAGTAATGCCACCAGAACGCAGGAAAAGCCGATCTATGAATTACACAGAACGTCGATCTCTCTGCGCAGCTCCCTTCAGTCTGTATGCACTTTATATATTATGTACAAATATAGCGCATCAATTATTGCCAGGATACATCCTGATTACCACCACCCCTGTCACTCAACCTCGCTCATTGGCTCTCAACAGCGACTTAGTAACCCCTCCCCACACTCCCCAGCTTTCTGGACTTCTGATTTATCAACTGTTCTATCATGGAGCTGCAAATACTGGCACTGACTCGCTGGGTCAGAGTAGCAACTAAGAATCTCTCCCCCAACACCAGATTTTTGATGACACGCGGAATACTGGAGAGTGCGAGATGGCCATAACTCAGTTACCATGTTAGTGATATCAGCATAGACACGAACAACTGAATCTACATAACTGTCGGCATCAACGGATCCTGAAAACCGCTTGTACTCTTAACACGGTAGCACGAGCTTCAGTAGTTTGTTTTCAAATTTTTATACATTTTGCATTTCTAACATTTAATATTCTGAGGAGTATCCGTAACAATAATTTAAAGAATCTGCAGACTTCGCTCCCTTTCAGAAAAATCTTAAATCCGGCAAGTGCCGCAGTTAGTAAGTACGGCAGTTGCCTGAATTACATTAAATCCGTCAAGGCCAAAAGTACAACCACATGGGTAAACGATGCCGAAATATTTGACTTGAAGTCTAAGATTTATGTTGTTCGGAATGATTTTTGTTCTATAATTGACCACAATGTTAAGTGTTTGTATTTATTTAAGTGTCAAACAAATTCCGTATCCACCATCTAACTTTTGTGTGGACTTGAACTTCTACGAATCTGTGCTTGAAAAATAATAACCGTAGGAGTATCGTTTCTACGCTAAACAGGCAGAAGGCCGAAGATTAATCTTTTACCACAAAGTTTAAACCTTAGAGTTTCCCGTCTGGCATAAAATTATCTTAAAATTCAATGCTGCTCCTTTCCTTATTTTAATCGACGTTTAGTTTTCACATTCATAACAAATATACTTCCTAAGTGAATTGTCACAGAGACAGCGGTTATAAATGGGGCTTGAAACGAATCCTAACTGTAGGAATAACATGTTGAACCTATCCCCAGGTTGTAGACCGTTATTCTGACTCCTACCACCCACATCGCAAAAAGGGCATTTCTGTTAAAGAAAGCTAAAGTCTTTGTAGGTCATTAGATTTCCCCATATATGATTTTCTGTTAATGATTAACAGTACCATATATCCTAGCTGTTTCCGAGATAATACTCCCTATACATGACTTCCTATTAATGTTTAAGTGTAATCACGTGTCCCTCTGTCACCGTTTAGCTCGAAAACGTTTTCTCCTCTTAGCATTGGGCAAAAATGGACGCCCCCCCCCCCCGCCACACACACACTCACCCTTACCCCCGGCTATTTTTAGCTCTGTCTTGTGCTACTACTATCACGAATGCAGCAGTGGGTATCTTGGGCTTGACTGTACTGATTAAACTATTTCCGGGATTGTGGAAAATGCAACCAGAAATCAAGACAATCACCAAGGCACTGACTCCGGTGATTTATATCCTATTATCAAAATTGTAGTTGTTTATGCCTTTTTACCAAATGCGGTATAACTGACGTGTCAGATATTCCTTGCAGAAGGAAACCTAATACGCTAGTTATTAGCACGAACAAGAGCCCCGGTCACAGTGATAACACCGGGGCAAGCATCGGCTACTGGAAATATTTATACACACAGCTGCAGATTTACTCACTTTTATAATGTTTTCGGCCAAATGAAATTGCAATGGCCGATAAATTTTGTGCATGCAGTAATTTGTTCATTAAAACACAAGCAATCGTGCATTTAAATTTATTCACTCATGTGGGAGTCGAAAGTATCCAATTTTTAACACGTGTCCATGCAACGGAACAAAGTTTCGCATGACAAAGTTAACATCAAATACTCTATTTCCAAAAATATCGTAATTTCATGGTTTCAGGTCAATATTGCGAGTAGTGCCAGAAACCACCCAATGCGGCATTTTCGGAACAACAGGTCTTGCTCACATATGAAATGTTCGCGCTATGGGCGATTTTAAGCCCGATTCTCTCCTACCACCACCACCACCACCACCAACACCACTACCACCGTCGGCTCCCTCCATGGCGCAGTCGATGGCGTGCTTGACTTCTGTGCTCTCTCACAATGTGCTTTTTCAGTTCAGGAACATATATATCTGTAATGGAAAAGACGCATGAGTTAGGATCCCTCCCATGTCACAATTTTAGGAAACAAAGAGATTTCAAACATTGTATGCCAAAATTCAACAGACATTTTATAAATTCAATATAATGCGAGATAATTTAACATTAAGGGAATGGTTTCTTTGTCGGGAGTGGCAAAAAGTGGTCCTATTTTTGAATTGGTCGCATTCCTGAGGTGGTCGTTAAGTGAATTTCCACTGTATATTGCAATGGCCCATTGCGCAGATATTTCCTTTCGGGGCATGACCTGTTGTTCGGAAAATGCCACATTGGGTGCCACACTAGAACGTCAAATTGAGTTATACAACTTCTCGCAACTGCTTGCTGTAACAGCCTCATGATGCTAAAAAGCTACCCCACTAGATCACCACCTACACGGGTTGTATCAGTAGAGCACACGATCCAACATTTTCCGTCAGTGGACCATCGGTGGAAAGGTACCCTGATCACCAGTGCTCCACTGGGCTGGGATATATCACGGTATCACAGGATACACGTCCGTCAATGGCCCATTGGCGGCTGTGATACGCATGATACAGAAGTTAGTTAAAAATGTGACTTTCGAGGGATTCGAACCGGTGTTCCTACAAAAAGGCCTTATAACGGAAAAGCCGTATACTGATGCAGCACAGAGAGCCAGCGTGCTATCCTACTACGCCACCGAGACGAGCTGGTCGACGAGCTTGTTCTGGAGGTGTGTATAGTGCATGTTGGGTTATATAGATTCCTCAATGCTCCATTGGTGGGCAGATACCCTGTGATACCGTGATATATCACAGCCCAGTGGAGCACTGGCGCTCAGGGTACCTTTCCGCCAGTGGTCCACTGACGGAAAATGTTGGATCGGGTGAGTAGAGAATCTATGCCTTGTAACCTGATTACGCAGTATTTATCAGGCCTAGGGTCCATTACTGAACGCTGTACTCGAAGCAAAAGTACTTATGAAATACCAGTAGCAGTGCAAATGCAAGATGGGATGTTTGCTTGTCTAAACATGCTAAAGGCACTGTGGCTGTTACAGTATCTTATATATTTTTATCTATTTAGATGGTTTGGATCAATTAAATACACAGAAAAATGTGGTGTTTGATCTACATTTAGCTGATATGGCAATTGCACGGACACTACTATTATTTAATTTTGTACTTGATAAATACGCTGCACAATATTTTGAGTTGAATTTAGTAAGGAAATATTACTTCTTATAATACCGATCTTTTTCCACTGAAAAGGTCAAGTTTCCTTGGGATTCCTCTGGCATTTTCACTCAATTGTGTTTTTCCTGGAGATGTCTGGGTGTCTTGACACACAAACGGCCCTAATTAATGTGTGATTTCAGAAGTGGAATACGTTGCTTTGTTTCTCTGAAAATGACAATCACGAAGATTTACCTGCAAAATGTGATTTCGTGGAGTATTTGGGGATGTGTTCTGCAGTAGTTAATTGACTCGGAAGTTGCCAGAGCCGTCCACATGTTGGAGGAGGGAACGTCACAGCGCCAGGTGGCCGGAATTCAAGGCGTTTCACGTAAACTAATGTGGTTGCTAGACTGTAAAATTATTACCAAGAGACAGGTACATAAACTAGGCGTCTACTTCAAGATCGAGGTACATGTGTAGGGTCAAAACACCCACAGAGGACCATTACATTCGGTCCCAGACATTGCGTAACAGACTGTCCACAGCAAGAGGACTTCAACTTGACTTCTTACGGGTATAAATACAAATAAAAGAGAGCTGACTGCATGAAATATGTTGAGAGCTTGTCACCCTGCTTGAGGTCCGGTTTGCTGCATATTGAAGCACGAGCGTTAGAATTTTTCCAAGGGGATACAGGTTGGCAGTTGCAAAACTAGACTTCTATTCACAGGCAAAAGCCGATTTCATGTTTCTACTTGTGATAGGTGTGTGAGAGTGTGGAGACACGAAGACGAATGACATGCAGAGTGTAACATCGTTCAGTATGACCGATTCTGTGGTGGCTCCACTATGGTCTGCGATAACATCTGCATTGTTCAAAAACGTCCTCCGTAGAGTTATCCAGAACATGCCACGTCGATGTGGAGAGGGTATTCAAGCTCGGAGTGATTACACCTCTTACTGATAAAACAGACAGTTCATCGGAAGCAGTATTTCAATTTCTGGTGAAAGGTCCAGGCAGTTATTTTATGTTTGCTTTTGAGGTACATGTAGTTATTCTTTGAACTCCGTCAGTGACATTTTGCAAGGATTTGTTTATGTGGAAGTCTGCACTTGATTAAGTAATGAATGAATCTAATTTCTGCTCATTTCTAAACTGTTCCTATATGGAAAATGTGGTATTTCGAAAACACGTCCCTTAATTTTTGTGAGCGGTGTACAAATACCTATTGGCAATGCAAATATTTAAATGTCACCCATTGACTTTTGCCCCCGCCCCCAAGAGCAAATATAAGTACTAATACTTAATTCCACTTTTGCTGAATCAAAAGCATGTAGTATTAACTGTGTTCAGGTATGTGTCATCAACCCAAATTGAGTGTTAGAAATTTGGATATATCGAGCCCTTATGTAGTAGTGAGGTGGGAGTGGAAATGTTTTTGTAGCGCAGGCATTGAATTTTGGGGATGGGTATGGTTGTGTAAAGGTGCCTAGATGCTGGTTTTGGCTGGGGTTCTAGTCTGATTAGGCACTCGGGTAGGGTGTGTACATATTGTCTAATGTATACTAACAGGGTCTGCGTCTGATGATTAATCTTTCCCCGCTCCTTCCCATGCACACATATGTCATATTTATTAAAACTTTAATATTTCTAGTGGAACTAATCTTAAGCACATACAACGTACCGGCCACTCTTTATTCATCAACGCCTTAATTAACAGGATAGTGGGATTCCAACCGGACACAGTCACTGAGGGGGTGGGGGTAGAGAGTACAGATTCAAACGTTTGTCCGAATGATACCATCATCAAGAATATGGAAATTACGTTCTTCCGGGTTAGTTTGTGACATAGGGATTTTAAGTAACTTGATGGACTCCTCAATCACATACCCTCCCCCCACACACCTACCCCGAGTAACTGCCATCATATGTGGTAGCCAACTCATCATATCTGTGCTGTTTAAACTGTTTCCGTGATTGCAGAAAATGCAACCAGAAATCAAGACAATTGCACGAACAGTTACAGGACTGGGGCGATTTATGTCCTATTGCTATATTCATTATAAATTGAGCTGCCTAGTGTACAGAGTAGATGGTAGATAATAAAATTATTAGCGTGAACCAGAGACTGGGGCACTGTGGTAAACATTGGTACAAGGATTTAAATAGAACAACAAATAAACAGAAAGCAAAACTACACCATTACAGCGGATAATACGCACTTAATACTTGCAGACGCAGATATAATCGGTTTATTACTATTTTTGGTAATCCTAATAACTCTTAGAATTATTATCTTTATCAATTTTATAACTGTTTTGGCAATCCTAATAAGCTTTCGAAATAGCCTGCACATTGGACTTATTGTCTGCCCCCACTGATTCTACACTATTTTAATTATTTTACCACCATGGGAGTTGACAATTTCCATTTAAATTGGGCTGAGCAATGTTGACTTTCAGCATGTTCATTTTTAATTCTCGCATGACAAAATTCACATTACGTATCAATGGTTTCAATACTCCAATTTTCATTTATGACTACAGCCGCTGATGTGATCAGGACCCATATACACGTGGACAGATAGATAGTTTATTGACAATGCCCGTGTAGCAAGTACAACAACACAAAGTGTCAACAGATACTACGATAGGGCACAGTCCACATAGCGTACATGTACGTTATGTTCATCTGTTTTAAAAGAAGGAATATAAGGCGTAATATGCTACTTATATTATTAGGAAATTTTATCTTCCAAAATATTATACCAAAAAGTATTCCAGCATAAATCACATGAAACTTCAAAACATAGTTTGGATAAGACTGACACTGTAGACTACAAGCAAACCCGTTGCAATTCAACCAAAATGTAGCTAACAGTGACCATGTCTCGTAAAACCTGAGATTAGCACGACTACATACTTTTACCCCTCGCCCCACACACAGAGAGAGAGACACGAGTAACGGTCGTACCCGCTATTGTTCATATGACTGAGTGTGGACGGCAGCAACCCACCAGGACCATGGTGACTAAACTGCTTCTGCGATTTTTGGAAAATGTAACCAGAATTCTTATCAATTGCACGAATTGTTACAAGACTAGTTGTTTGTACTTGTTTTATTCCTATTATTATTTGCTGTGTAACTGAGGTATCGGGTACCCAATGCAGAAAGGAACCTAATACATTATTATTATTAGCACGAACGAGAGCCCCGGTCACAGTGATTAACAATGGAGCAAGATATCCGAACAATATGATATACAGTCAAACCTGCTCTGAGGACTACCTGTGTATGAAGACCATCTGCTAATATAAAACACTCATTTTACTGGTCCTCAGGATATATTTTCCATGTTATTTTTAAACCTGCATATAAAGACCACTTGTGTATAAGGACCACATTTTGTTGGTCCCTAGGGTGTTTTTATATACACGTTTCACTGTACACAGAAAGCAAAACTAATTACAATACCGGATAATGGAGTATATAGTACTCTACTGCATACAGATCCAGATTTCATCACTTTTATAATTTGTTCATCCAAATAAGCTTTCGAAATACCCAATTGATTTCACGCATGCAGTAAATAAATTCGCCCCAAAAATGGCAGCCAAACCTATCTAACCTAGAATGGATTTTTTGCAAAGGATCTAATTTCCGTGTGACAAATTGCAGATTAAATAGTGTAGTCCATTGTTAGCAATAACATATTTCACGATTTCACATTCGAGAACAGTGCGCAAATTTGAATAGTGCCAGAGTAGCGCAATTGCTATTATCAGAACATGCACAAGTATGCGTTGACCACTTCAGTTTCAAAGGAGGTTTAAATATAAAATTTGTGTACTACTCAGACTGTGGTAAATTTCATACTCGGAATTAAACAATAGCTATTCCATTTGAATCATAAAATTTTGTTTCAATTTATATCCTTACGTGTCATAACACCGAATTCTTCAAATAAAATTCTCAATGATCTATATATTGTGACATACTGGCCACACTGTCCTAAACGTGTATGTCAGTTTAACACTTGTGGCTTGCATGGGATTTACTGACCCATGTATTCCCTTAAACCATGCTTTGAACACGCCAGCTACCTTCGGAAGAAACGAGTAAAGTGCATACCATATGCTTTAAAGTTTGCTTCTCTTCCATCTCAGTGTTTACCAGTGACATCTTTGCAGCATCTATCTTGGTGAAAAATAGCAAGAAAGGTTAAATCATCAGTCAGCTATACGGGATAAAAAAGAAAAAAAAGACTCTGCTCCTGTCTGCTTCCCCGTTTATGAGAGCTTTCTTTAAACAATGCAGCATCTACAGGGGGTACATATTAGCATCTGTTATCTATTTCTTTCTCTGTTACATGTATAACCATAATATTTTATCAAGAATGCATGAGAATGGACAATAAATTGAACCAAGCAGGACATAATGCAAGTGACATATTTTGTATAGTAATAATTAATACATGTACAATGTACATGCATTGTTTATGTCATAGTGAGGGGTAGCCAAATAGTAACTCGTTCTAATGGCTTAATCCATTATACCAGCAAGTCACCACAAGATAATTTGCCATCAATACTGATTGTAGTTTCTCTTTCACTTTGAGAAACCGGCAGAAAAAAACAGCATCATAATACGTTTAGTTAATTTACTGCCTTTCACTTTAACACCCTTTCATTATTGTCTTTGTGGCAGAACATGTAATCAGATTTGTTCGATACAGTATTTATGGCAGCGGACGTCAACAACACAACAACAACAATAAAAACAACAACAACTACAACAACAACAACAGGAAAGTAACAATGGTAACCGTGTTACCCAGTAATAACCGCGGTAGGTATTCTGTATGTACAATAACCATTTGGTCATGGGAAGCCAACGGTCATTTTCTATTCGCTTCCACCCATTCACACAGCGGGAACAACCAGCCATTTGAAATGTATATGTACTGTTGAAATTTAATTTAGCTATACCGAAAAGAGCAAGCAAAGTGATGGCACAACTTTGTCTTCTGTTTTAATAATGCAGCCGGGAGAGCTAATACGACCATCAGCGCACAAAAGAACTCGCATCACTTCTTCATTTTCATCAATTACAAAATAGCCAGGAATAACCACTTCAGCACAGATTGTATGCTGACTGGGAGAGATTTTGTCACCCGTCTATTTGTACGTTTACCATCTGAATGACAAATAATTAGGTTGCATTTCATTTAAATGGTATGAGTGAATAGCCAATCCACTAGAAATTCGTATGATATTTCCTCTCCATAACTCTTCCTTCTTTAAAGGAACACAAAGTACAGATGTTCCCTAATATATAATCGTCGCGTAAAATCTGTCTCAGATCATGGATTTGTTTATGGGATTGCGATGAGTTTGATTTTTTTCCTTTTTGTGTGTGTGTTTTCGATTTCTTTTTCATTGACTTTTCTTTCACATGAGTAAATCTTTTAAAAGGCCAATTCCCCTGCAGTATTCATTGTTCCCATTAAACATCTAAGGGAGAGGGGAAAGGCTTAAGCTTGGGCCTTTGAAGCTTGAGCATATTTAACTTCGTTGTGGTGATTTGTGCGAAAATATCCCGTAAATTATCGATCACAAAAGTAACCACGCTAACGCTTGGGGGGTGTATGTGGATGGGCGCACTCTCTCCAAGTCCATCACAAGCACTTTTGTATTTCCCAATTTATAAGCCCTGGGTTAATTTACGGTGTCTTTTGACGTCATCGTAAATAAGCAACAAGAATTCGTGAATTATATTGTTTTGACAGAAGATTTTTAAAAAAGAAAATAGGAAAAATTAAAACATGTTTATAAACCGTGCACACTCTGCTACTACCAAATATTACCCGTGGAAGCTATGCTGTGGTGCATGAGAGCAGCCTCTCCGTGGCGTACCCTGGGTATCAGGTCTTGTCGGACATTTTGTTCAGACTTGGCCTGATAGCGAATTGCTCTCACACAGTGCAGTGCTTAGACTGTAGTGACTTGAATTGACGTTGCAATCATTATCACCTGATTTGGCACTGTATGACCCTTTTGGTGTTGATGTGCCGTTAAATTGTGATACCACCATCCACAGTAAACAACCGACCAATCAATGGGTGCCACCAATCATTTTCTATGCCTCACCGATCACACAGGAAGAACAAAACAACCATCTTGGATTGCAATACAGTGTGTGTTATTTCAGGTATTCTACACCAATAAGCTGTTTAGCTGTTTGATAATTTCTTGCTAAATAAGTAATTAAATGAAAAAATACTTTTAAGAGAGTGTCTTGTAGTTTCAGAATGACAAATGATTGCTACTCCTAACTACGCCTAGCATGTTCAGCTAAACCTGTAATTGAACACTAAACAAAAATAATTCATTCCCTCAGCAACCATTACCATTAGATCTCCTTCGCCAAGATTACATTAAAAGATTTCAGTTTCTTTTTACAGAAACCTGCCCCAAGAATATCTCTCTCACGGCGAAGTGATCTAGACTTAAAAGAACAAATAATATCATTAAACCGTGGAAGCTCTATTTCTCTTGTTTGGCTAGCCTTATCAGTTAATAATGTTCTGCATGTAATTGCTAAACAAATAACATAATTTTCCTTGGTTTGCACTGCACTGACTGTATACACAACAGACCCCGTTTTTAAATCTTTATACTCCCATCAGACAACCGGTCGTGAAAGACCACACATTCCTGGCAGGACCTGGATTTTTAGCATATCTAAACCATTCTTGGAAGACCACCTTTCTTGAGAGACCCCATTTGCCATGGCCAATGACCTAGCGTGTACGGAACCCATGCAAATACATTTAAATTTGTTAAATTTGAGCAAAATGTCCTCCACAAGTCCTCTGTCAATGTTATATGTTGCAGTAGTTGCTGTACTTCATGGTAGCAAGGTGCGATGACTGAAGAAGTAGAAGGATGTAAAACCAGAATCAAACTTTCATATTAAATAAATGTAACATTTTAATATTCTTTTCTTATTCTTCTCTTATCTGGCATTGTTTTATCCGTTAAAAGCAAAGGTTTAAAGTTTTCGTGTTTGGGTCTTAATACTTAATTGTCCAGGATCAAAACGTACAAGATCTCGGCAATGCATATTAATGCTCCTAACCCTGTTGATCTTATTTTGGCTCTTCGGAACAGCAGCTTTCCGGAATGATCTCCAGGCCAACCACTTTCTAAGTTGCAGCGTTTGCTGGACGTGGGAAAAAGAATAACTGAAAGCACAAAAAAAGAGTAAATGTATTTAGGTGGTTGTGAGATAGGGGAGGTTATGGACTTCAGAATAGAGGAAAACAGATAAACATTGTACAAGAGGTACCCATGCCATTAAACCAATCGAAATCATTTTGGGCAGATTAGGTGTTAAACATCAACGTATAGTTCGGGGACCGTTGATTATTGAAGAATGTAGATGGAAATGTAACCCCTTGTGATATGTTTTGTCTCTGCGTATTGAGTACTTTTGATCTGAGACGCATTACGGTCAATTTTAGGTGGTCATTTAATATATACTTTATTGGTCGACAACATGAGAAACATGTGTATGCCAAGGGGTACAAAAAACAGTTGATAGCACAGTTTACAAAGCACACTCACAAAATACAGACATAAAACAATGATTTTGCAACAAGACAATAGTACGTGTTTGCCTGTTCGTGGGATTTAACTTCTTAAGAGTAGGCATTGCAATATATATCTTCCCAGGCATAATAGCACCCTGGTGTCTTCACAGTCAAGGATTTTCAATGCATTTGGGTCATGAACGTTGAGTGTAACATTTAGATCTTGTAAATCTGAATAGAGTCTTGTTTTTATCGGACGTTGACACGAGCCTTGTTATACGGCCTACCCAATACAGTGATCGGACAGACTCAGCCGAGCGTTACACACACCACGACCCCCACCCCGAGTCACGGTTAATGTTGAGATGAAATACAAGAAGCAGGTCAGGGTATATCCATTTGCCTTTAATGTGTTTTGTATGTGCTCTCTGACAGCTGCATTGTTATTCTTCATAAAAACATACGACTATAAAATAAACCCGGTGCAACAACCCTTGCAGGTTTTATACAAAGTATGAACTTGAGCATATATTTATGAACGATGAATTATGGATAATGAAACGGGTACCAAAACACCTGCAGCTTTTATACAAACATGAAAGACCTTGCAAAGATATTTATGGACCATGAATTGTAGACCTGTCTGGTTAACGTGAACCGAGTGCGGTGTGGCGCTGCTGCTACATATAGACCACATATCTAGACATATACACTGCAAGGAAACCGCACTAGTAACTAGTGCGTTTTCTGCATTAAATCTGCCAATCGGGATTAAAGACGTCGACAATGGGCTCCAACTTTCAATGGTACGATTATCTCCTATTTGGACTCACTCTAGTCATTGCACTCGGGGTTGGAATCTACATGGCCATACGAGACAGGAAGAGGAGCAGCGCACAGTATTATCTACTGGGAGGCGGGAAGCTGACCTGTATCCCTACAGGAGTCTCCATTTCCCTGTCTTATATGTCCGCAATCATTGTCCTAGGGACAACTGCTGAGGTATATACCTATGGCATACAGATGTGTGTGTATCTGGCAGCAAACATGCTAGGCATGATATCCGCAGTGTGGCTTTTCGTACCGCTTTTCTACAACCTCGGGATAACAACACTCTATGAAGTAAGTGTCTATATAAACACATAGAATATCCCCACTATTTTACTCGAGTGAAGTGAAAAAGGTTGCGCATTACGGATAATGCACATTGCGATATATTTTGACGGATCGACACTGATTCGGCATGGAAACAAATAGTAAAGAAAATTGAACCAACTTCAGTTTCAGCGGAAGCCTCTAACCAAGCGATGAAAACGTTTAACTTTCATTTTCAGAATGTTTGTCTGAAATGTTCTAAAGGTCAGTTCTAGTGACTCAGATAAGATACTGGACTCAGAGAATCGGACATGAAAGGTCCACTATGTATGCATTTTCAAGCACCACTAGTCCCAAATTTTCATCCATTTCGCACTACACTCGGCCGCTTGCAATGTATTGCATAGTTTACGATTTTGCCATTGACTCCGATGTTGTTACGGCCGATATTATAGCCCACCAGGTTCTTTTGAATAGAGTTCCTGAACAAGCAACAGAAGACAGTGTAAGATACCAAATTTA
>JAAUYG010022087.1_pt1 | contig 13407 bp, 16 predicted proteins | sample 7278091 | NCBI WGS metagenome assembly JAAUYG01 (sample SAMN14350201, study PRJNA611818) | marine sediment metagenome | isolation source: surface marine sediment (0.6m) | place: French Polynesia: Moorea | collected 2018-08
CACCACTGGTATATTTTCAGTATAAATATCCCTCTATTTTAAGACCACCTTCAATTTAAGACCATATTTTGCTGGCTGAATGGGCGGTCTTAAATCGCAGGGATCACTGTAAAACAAAAGTGTTAGCATTAAATCCAAGGAGAAATCTTGTGCCAAAAAAGTTTTCAAACAGAACCCCATACTTATAAGATCCAGATAGTAAATGTTCTAAATGTCAAGACTAATGGAATTTTCTTGGAAACAGCAAAATCTGCTCTTACAATGGATTTGATATACCTGGTGATGGGCATTTTCATTGATGCAAAAAACTCACATTCTGTATACTTGCTTTGGCTGGTTGTTGTAATGTAATTATATAACGCTTCACTGAACTCACTGCTAGGTTACAGGTCTTGAAAAACGTGTTAGTTAGAGATTTTGTGGAAGCATGGCTGGTATTAGCATGTGGTTCACCGCGATGACCGTAGGCCGTTACTTACTGGCTGTATTATTGACTGTGAGTATGGAGACCGTGTCGGAGGCCTTCCCAATCTCAACAGCTGCCTGCTCTGCAGTCACTGTACGGAAATTAATCCCGTTAAACTGAAAACGCAGCAGCATTGCAGTTTAATTGCATACAAAAAACACAATCTCAAATGCATACATTCTCTCATAATCTCAAATGCATATGTTTGAGATTGCTCATTTCACAAATGGACTTCATACCTAAATATCAAAATTTAATTGTGATAAATACTGTATGAACTATACACAAATGCAAACCAAGCCTATATTTTCCACATAAATGTCCCACTTTAGTATAAACAAAGATTTTGTACATTTTAAACAAAACATTTTGCAACCTAGAAACATTCTTCCGGCTGAAGATTTTGTCGTAACAAAAATTCTGGCTCCACAAGTAAATTGGTACTTTATAGCCGACATCGATTGTGACGTTCCCCACCTCCAATATCTGATCTCCACATCGCAGCCCATTAGGATTGCCAGCCACTGAGGACGGCTGCACTGAGTGGACAAAGATCCCCACAGCATTGCCCCCGGCCAGGTGTATCCCCAGGTCGTCATGGGGATGGTGCTTACGCAGCATAACAAATCGCTGCTCTTTCTGCGAGTAGGTCTCGTCGGCAGAAGGATTAGCACTACAATAAAGTAAAGCCTTGCATAAGTTGAGGGCCGAGCAGCTATTCATTTTGTACAAAATAAAGCCATTTTTTAAGCAATACAACTTATTATACTGTGTGACAAGTAATATATCAGGGTAAGCATATGGATCACAAACAGTGCCATAAACAGTTGGCTCCTACATTTTCGTCTCTACAGTTATAACTTGCCACCCTTGTAGATGACTCTCTTTATGTAACAAAGAACCAATAATAACTACATAGGAATCCGCAAAACTCCCTCCAGTACATTTTGGGAACCTAGACACATTTTAAGAGCTGATCATTTAGATTTTGGGAAGCCTACCTTGGATACTTATTCTCAACATGGACAGGCTTATTCTGGACTTAAACTCTTACCTGTGTGTTGGGCTCAGCGTCTGTGGGGTTTCCGGAGTGAGTGTCTCGATGCTGGTACGATGTGAGGCTTGCTGGAGCTGGTGAGCCCCCCGGGATGCCTCGGCAGATTCTGGATCCGTGTCCGATGAATCCGTGTCAGACATGGATTCATCATCCTCCTGATATTCTGAAATCCAAAGATACTAGGTCGTTAAAGTGGGATTGCTAACAACTTATGCTTCCAAGAAATATTAGCAAACTGCATATTATTACAGGTATAGCCAATCCTTCTTGGTAGACCAAATCCACTCAAAAAACAGACAAAACACTGTAACATTAATCTTAATAAGGATGCAGTTTTAATATTTATGTTATTTGCGGTAAATTACACCAGTATGCTACATTATAAGTTAATAATATAAGCATTGCCCTTTAATTAATGTTGATGTTTTTTTTTGTTATTTTTTTTTTCAACAGGATCTTTTTCTATAACAAATAGGTTGCTTTGGCTCTCCGGACTCCCTGTCCGTCACTTAACTGTTAGGATTATACTGGACCAACATGGTGATAATCCCTTCCAGATGCAGCAGGACATTGGCCGCCTGGTCGCGGGTCGCCTTTCGCATGTTGATCCCACACACCTGGGGAAACACAAAATAAGTCTCAGGAACATATTACAGGTAACCCTCTCTAATAAGGCCATCCTATTGGCCAAAGAATTGTCACCCCCTAAGAGTGGTGGACTTTGGGGGAAGGAGAGTAGATGTACTCATGGTTGTAGGGGGAAAGAATTTGGCCTATTAGAGAGGGCAGTCTGTGTTGAGAGTGAAAGATGAAGAATCTGTTTATAACGACAACGACATTATAAGCCTGACAGCGGATCTGACAACCCCTGTTAGTAGCACCACTGACTGGCAGAAAATAAAACATTGGCTGACCTGTGGCAATATCACATGTATATGTATTATGTACATACAATTGACCAAATCTGTATGAACCAATAAAACATCCCTAACTGCTGAACTCTCACAACAGCAACTTTTGTTTTGGATCCAGAGGTATAATTGGTTAAAAATATGGCAGCTAATTCTAATGTTTTTTCAGTTTTTACTTACGAACATACTGTCATGTGTTCTTCCCTACAACTTACATTTGCAATACAGAATTATTAAGAAGTAGGCACTGTATTTCTTTCACATAGTTCCTGCCACAAATACTAAGACAATTCCCAAGTAACACAGTCCGATATATGAGTTAAGATGTTGCCGACGGAAAAAATGGTGAATGCTTTGAAGTCGTGGGTTTAAGTCCTGGTTGTGGACGTCAAGGCCTCCAAAAGTGATTTTGATGACCAAGGAAGAATCATTTGCTCCAATCAACTCAAGTCATAAGAATCAGACATGCTTTACAACTATTATTATTATTATTATTGTTATTATTAACACTGACCTCCAGTATCTGATCACCGACTTCAATCCCAGCCCTGAGTGCCAAACTGTTCTCGTTAACAGTAGACACAAATATTCCGCCGTGACTCCCCGACTCGATCTGTATACCCAGGGGCTCTATACTCTTCTCTACACTGATGCTACGCGTTTCACCGATCTCCGGCCTGACCAGAGAGAAGATCATGTAAGGCTACATGAAAATACAAACCACATAACCAGTGCTTCAATTTTCTTTCCTAATGTAAGATATACATTTGGCCAACTTTTTCCAATGAAGCTTCGCTATAAGAGTGACCATAGAAACTACACACTCAACTCTTACATAGTCGTGGCCTTTATATAAAGGGTAATACCGGATATTGTAGATAACAGTTGACCAGTAGAAATGTGGCTTCAAAACTGGCGGAACTTCTACGTACTATGCATATAAATCACTAAAGATCAACTTACATATGTGACCAAAATGTCTGTATATATCAAACGGCCACAAGACAGGAATTATCATACAACACAACTTGGAGGAATTACTACTGACATGACCTGATAAAAAGTTACACTACGTTCTATCATGTTTATCTGACCTTCGCCGCATCTTGGCTGACTTGGCAGTGGTTGGCAGCGATGCACCTGGCGCGCCGGGGAACTCGGTAACAGAGGGTGGTTGGAACGGCCCAAGGGTGGTGGTGGTATAATCTGCAGGGGGAGGTGGTGGGAAGGGTGACATTGGACTGGCACGGTCTGACACTGAAGTAAGAGACAGACATGTTTGTCAATATATGTTAGATTGACACAAACATTCAGTATAAAATGTAAAAGGAAATTATAATGTGGGTCTGGACTATAGTTTAAACTACGAACTTCAAAACAGGTACACTGATGACCTAGTTAACATGGTTAACACATCAAACAACTCCTTTTGGATTCATATTTTGCATTTACAATACTAATTCCTGAAACTTATACAGTGAAACTGTACCTACCTTAAGATTATCCCTGCTTAATAAGACCACCTCAAAATTAAGACCATTAATTGGTCAACCACAAGTTATACATCAGTGCTCTTTTAAAAGAGTTAAGACAACAATAGCATTAAGATCGCTTTGGCCTTGACCACAGGCAGTCTTAATTTTTTAGGGTTTTCCAATTCAATAAATGTCTCCACACTGCAATCAGACTTACTCCTGTCAATGGAGCTTGTCGTCCTCACAGACGATTTGCTAGATATAACACTAGGATTGGATGGAATCCTGAAACGATCGCCGCCGTAGTGATTCTGTGGCCTGCGGTTCGGAAAGGTCATGTTCCCCTCTGGGTGTTTAAAATCATAGGAGTGTCTTCCATGTGGGGGCCGCCGGTGATTCAGGTCGTAAGAGGGGTAATCATCGCTAGCTGTCATAGAATGATCCAAACTGGAGCTCTGGAAAATCAATATATACTTGGGAAAATCAATATATACTTGGGAAAACCAATTTTTATTCTGGGAAAAAATATATATACTTTAGAAAATAAAATATAATATACCTTGGAAAAACAATACATGCTCTGGGTAATCCCTTGTATTCTCCGAGAAACCAATATATTCTGGGACATCAACATAATATATACTAGTAACTCAATAGACATTACATAAGTTTATATTTCAGAGTTTATAGCTACTCCTTATAAACCTTAAATTATCAAGTAGTCCTTCACTGTCCTGTCGGCACAAACACTTTACAGCCATAAATAAGTCTGTTTCACTCTACACAAGAAAAGGTTGAAAACGCATCAAAAGTGGAAAATTCAATATGATAAATAGGATATACTACATAATCTTACTGCCAAAATGATCAAATTCATTAACTGCAAAATAAATGGCTACATGTATCTATTTCCAGTTTAGGCCCTAACCTGCTGTGAGGGGCTGGGTGAAGGTGTATTGGTCCTCCCTGAGTACAGCCCATGCTCTGCCTCCGTCTCCAGTATTGGTGGACTCAGGCTACTGATACGCTGATCTGCACGGCTGGCTGGCACACTGAACCCTGACGGGGAGTTATATCGCGGTGGTGCCAGGGACTGCGGGGAGTTTAGCTGCAGGGGGAGAGGGTTAACTGGCGGGTTGAACACCTGACTGTTGATGACTTGGAAGGTGGGCGGTGGGGAGCGAAGCAGCTGGGACGGGACAGCCGGAACACTGCAATCAAGATGACAGATAGTAGGTTAGGTAGTTGGTTAAAATGTGATCTTACAACAACAGTAAGATATCTCGGCTAACAGTAAGATATCTCACCCAACAGCAAGATATCTTGCCCAACCGTACGATATCTCGGCTAACAGTAAGAAAGAATTCCCGTCACTTCTATAGTGTCTGACTAAAGGTTTTTATATATTGGATGTCTGGAAGCATCACATAATCACTTTATCATATTCTGGTTTAGAGGACTCAATTTGACATAAATTTCAAAATTCGCAACTGCTACTTTCCCCATTTTAGAACTCATTCGCACAGACTCTTAAAATTCTCATTATATTTGACACCTAGATACAACAAAATTAAGATTTCAATACACTCACTAACATGCTGATTATTTTAAAGCAGTTTTCGAGATCTTTTTAATGCTTAAGAATACGTCAAGAACGTTCACTTAACCAGAGCCTGCATTACCTGACAGGTGTGCTTTGTGGGGGTTTGGTCTGAGTGCCAGATGGAGACACCAGATTTTTATCGCGTGGTGGGAGGATTCCTGAGCCTCCGGGAGACTGTGTGGAGAACACTGGCTGATGAGGCTGGGCGCTGGAAGCTGGTAGCGCTTTATCCGACTGCTGCTGATGCTGTGCAGGGTTGACACTCCGCAGGACAGTCAGATGTGCATGTTGGTTTGGAAGGGGCGGGTGCGGGGCACCAGAGTGTGGGACCACGGTGATGTTATGGCCAGAATGAGGCAGCGGTCGTGGTGAATACATCGGGTTCACATCCAAGGACATTGGTTTGGGTATGGGTCCACTAAGTGGCTCGCGGCCGTGACTATGGCGCAACTGTGAGTGAGGCTCGTGATCTTTTGGTTGCCTTGTGTGTGCAGATGTGTGCGGGGCCCCACGTGATGTCGAAGTTGGTGGTACAAACTTGGACGCATCTGTTTCAGAGTTCATTCGCACATTATATTCCCCTGATTGAGTGGTGCTAGGAGTCTGATGTCTCGGGTCCGACTTCACAGATGTTAGATAATGACTTGGTTGGTCGTAGCTTGCACGACGAGGCATGGTGCTAGCCTCAGCATGCGGGTCACCCGAACCACCTTTCTTGCTTTTACTCTGGCTAGAAATATTACTGTGACTTGACTGGGTCGCTGATGGACTAGAAGAGGTATATGCAGCCGAGAGGTTCACAGACGAGGAAGGCTCAGGGCTGGGTTTGTGAAAGAAGATCACTGTGGAGTCCGAGCTTTGTGGACTGTGTTTGATCGATGCGCTTCGATTGAAAGAGTCATTTCTCTCGGGTGGAGATGGCGCTACATTGTTGTCCCCACCACGATATGGTGACACAGAATCTGGCACACTATTGTTCACAATATTACCCAATGGGGTCCGCTCTTTTCTGCGGCCAACTGGATGAAATCCAACAAGACTAGTACTATCCATAGGTGAGCGAGTTTTCGGCCATGTGCCGCTATTCTCTCGTGGGTCTCTTTCCCGTTTTCGCCTCGGTTTCTGTTTACCCACAGCTGAATGGGCATGTAAGTTCTGACTGTTACTATCATAAGCATTAATCATGGCGTCTAGCTCCCCAAGAGCCTCATCTTCGGCTGCCTCCCGTGGCGATGGGCTGAGATACGGCACCCCACTACGACAGCGGGCATCACGGTCGCTACGTTCATGTCTTCCGTTCCGCTCCCTGTGCGCCTCTGAACTGTGATGAAACGGTTTCTGAATCATTTGCATGGCTTTTTCAAACATATTCCTGCGGGGTTCATGGTCCTGGGGTAGCTGCTGAGGCGGGGAGGGGACAGTCTGGGGGGCATGCTGGTTGTGACCATGGTGACCAGTTTTACTAGCTGCCGCCATGACTGGGTAACACATATCGTCCCCGTTGCTACTTGTGGCACCTTTGTCAGTGTCCTGGCGCGAAGTTCGCCCACTAGGTTGGGGGCTATCCAAACTGTCCGTCTGTGACCCGCTAGATTTCAGACTGAGGCTTGCCCGATTGGCAGCAGAATCAGTTGGTGACAGATTCGGCCAAGGTTGACTGTTACGTGAGGTCGGGGGAGACCGAGGACTGATGGACTGGGCATCAGGTGAGCTTTCCATCATGTGACTACTGGACGCAGAGCTGGACAGCAGAACACTGGACTGGGGGGTGTAGGTAGATTTCAGCACGCCGACCAGGACATGGTCACTGTGTTCCTGGGTTAACCTCATTATCTCCGACAGGCTGAGGTTCTCGACAGAGCGACCATTTACCTGGAGGTATAAGGGATTAAACAACGTTAGAGAAGCTCAACACTAGCAACATGTACTGCTGGAATATGTGGACGACACCACTGATGCATGCGTTCTGTAATCACAGTAAGTACATGGTCCATTACAGTGGTCCCTCTCTAATAAGGACATCCCTTCTGCCAAACAATTCTGTCTTTATTAGACAGGTTTCCTTTGGTGAGAGGGAACATCTCATGTATTTATGGTCCATTACTGCCGCGATTACAATTGCTGCTACCATTAGAATTACAGTAGTTCCCCTATAAAAACAGCAAATTATTTGCCAAGAAATTGTGGCCACATTAGAGAGGTGGCCTTTGACTGGCAAGCAGAAGTAATACATGTAGTAGATTTTGGGACACACGAGACAGGGTGGCCTGTAGAGAGTAGCCACTAAGAGAGGGACATTTTACTGTTACTATTACACTTACTAATATCAAATTACATATACTGATTCTATTACCATTACTACTAGTACAATTATTGCTACTAGTACAAATACTAAAATATTACTACTACCAGTCCTTCCTATATGCAATTCTACACAAATTATTTCTTTGCTCCTATAATTTCCATTAACATACCTACTCCAAACATTATCACACTCAATAGATAAAATTTCTGTCCCAAACAAGGTCTGACTCTTAATATACTTCTCTTCTGTCTTCATAAATAAACATTTGCCTAATCTTTGAGACAACTGACCGTGACAATGCGATCTCCTACAGCCAGGGAACCTTCTCGAGCCGATGCCGATCCATGGAGAATACGACTTATGTAAAACCCAGATTCGATCATCAAACCTAGATCTGGGTTAGAAAGACCCAATAATGCAGTCAGCAAACTTAGATACCAGAACTTTTTTTTTTTTTGCAGAAGGAAAGATGACAACAGGATGCCCCATAAATTCAACAAATGGCAAGTCTAGAAACAAATGTACACACAAGATGATGCCGAATTCACTTTCAATAGGCTTACTTGCTCAACACTATTTTCCAATGTCTAGTTTAAGTAGACCTTGTAGCAACAATTTTTTAGTACTGTGAAATCCTAGAATCAAGGCCGCCCATGTTTAAATTATTTCTGGTGTGGTATTATTTCTGGTATGGTACTATTTCTGGTGTGGTATTATTTCTGGTGCGGTACTATTTCTGGTGTGGCATTATTTCTGGTGTGGTATTATTTCTGGTGTGGTATTATTTCTGGTGTGGTACTATTTCTGGTGTGGTATTATTTCTGGGGTGGTATTATTTCTGGGGTGGTATTATTTCTGGGGTGGTACTATTTCTGGGATGGTATTATTTCTGGGGTGGTATTATTTCTGATGTGGTATTATTTCTGGTATGGTATTGTTTCTGGTGTGGTATTATTTCTGGTGTGGTATTATTTCTGGTGTGGTATTATTTCTGGTGTGGTACTATTTCTGGGGTGGTATTATTTCTGGGGTGGTATTATTTCTGGGGTGGTATTATTTCTGATGTGGTATTATTTCTGGGGTGGTATTATTTCTGGGGTGGTATTATTTCTGGGGTGGTTTCAAAGCCCGATTCCACTGTACAAGTAACCCAAGCAGTACAAATGTATTTTGGTTCCCAAATTGCAAATCCTGTCTCTGTATGAGCACTCATACCTCTTCCCTGAGCCAGACTGATATGAACCGACTGTACTGCTCGTGTACTGGCTAGCCGCCGCCGCCGAACCACCTGAACAACAGAATGGAACGATAAGCAATACATTAATATGCATATTACAATGAATCTGTTATAGAATGTATGCTTGCCTCAATATTGTCCCCCACCCTCACCCCAAATATACACAACATGAAATGTTTGGTTTTAATTTTTGGATTCAGAATGATTGACATATAACTGCCAATTATATGGTAAACATGGTAAAGGACCTAAAAGTTTTGCTTCCAACTACTTCTCAACTCACATTAATTGAGCAAATCTAAGTTGCCTTAACTCTAGTATTGGTCTGCAGTGTGACATGCTGATATATAGAAGTAGGTTTCAGATGACACAACTCGGGACGGTGACAAATATTAAACAGTACGGTCTTGTCAACTCAACCCTTAATCGCCTGTGGCTTCAGCGAAGTTATGCTTTCAAGTGAACTTATGCAAATTTATTATTGGCAATTATTATAAAACATGGGAACACTCGAATTACTGCCACTAAAAATGGCAATGGCATGAGAGAAGGAAGGACATAATTATTTTAGCTTAGGATACACAGACCGCAGGTGTAATTAAAACTCTATGGGTTGACCGAAAGACATAGGGTCTTCTTCAAAGACATACCAAGTGTGCTGAACTGCCGGCAGATCGCAGCGCCTGGTAAAAGACCTTCTTCTCAGCATTTGTGACATCTATGGAGTTCACCTTCACTAACTGATCATTCATTCTGCAGAGAAATAGTCCCCACTCCATGATATAGCTACATACTAATAAACACTTGTAACTGTTTTATTTTTTGTTCTTTTATTTTAAATCAAATTCCACTAAAAGACTGCAATTAGAAAGAGGAGATGAAAGTGGACCCAATATGAAGGTGACCCATGAACAAGGGAAAACTTTCATTAAAGGAATAGCAGCTCTTCAATACAGGTGTTGCTTTATGAAGGTGGGGGGGCTTAGGATGTGGATTTCTTTCTCAATCTAAGTAAGTCTGTCAATCTACTGTAAGTCTGTCAATCTACCGTAAGTCTGCCAATCTACTGTAAGTCTATTATCAGGGAAAGTATGTTCACGCAGTACTTCCTAGCCAAGGTGCTTGTCAATTGCACTGAAAGACATGCTTGCTACTAAGTTGTAGTGATAATCATTCAAGTGTGCACCACACATATTAATGTAAGGTTTTGTGTCATGGCATGTGTGAAATGCATTACTGTATCTCTCTACCAGGCATAACAACATTCCAACTTTTGTACAAAAATACAAAGATCGACATAACATTTCAATTGCTAAATCTCTCCATTCCACTTACTTCAGCTTTCCATAGGCACAGCTGTCTGGGTGTACGTTAGCTACGATGATAGCGTTATCATTGGGGAAATGTGGATCCTCTTTCCCACCTATCACCTCTATCCCAAGGTTGATGGATGACATTCCTCCCTGGAACATGACAAAGCCCACAACTGTACTTTCTTAACTCCTTAACCATGTTAACTATCCATATTTGTGGTTATTATAATATCATAATCATGTTAAATATTACACTATTATCCATGTTGTTCCTGCTCGATGGCCAGATGGTTAAGGTACCGGATAGAGTGATATGTGTCCCCATCGTACAGGTTCGAAAGTCGTCACAGGCTAATGCCTGGGTTGTGGTTGATGACAGGTCTGAGTTAGGATTGATTGGAAATCAATATCTTGATGTAGCCTAATGTGAGTGAATGATCTGTAAAAGTTGCTTTGTCCACTGTATTGCAAGTATGTATTACAGAGGATATATTACAGTGTTATGGGCATTTTTCCTTCCAAAATAAATGCAGTAAATCTACTTACTACTGCAGATTCAAAGCTAGTGACTAGTATTTTATAGTCTAAACCACTCACTGCTATCTCGTACTGGAGTGTAGCCATAAACCCTACAAATATTAGCTGTGCATCATCATCTTTTTTTAAATATTAATCTGTCTTCAATGTCAAGACCATCTACTTACCGCTTGAAAGTCAGCAGCAAAATCTTTAGGCGAAGATTGTTTTCCCTTTATTTTTTTAACACTCATCCATTTCATGAGATACTTGCAATTTCAGTATAATCTGCCTGTAATCACATTTTTGTGAGTTTTTTTGTTTTTAATTGCAGCAATCCTTGCAGTGATATTAAGTACAGTAGTCCCTCTATTTTACAACCCTCTATTTTAAGACCACCCTTGATTATAAGGCCGCTTGATTTGGTCCAAAAGTGCAATATTCTGTGTTACCTTTAAATGTGTTACCTTTACCGGTACATGACCTTTATTTTAAGACCACCTGCAATATAAGACCACATTTTCTTCGTCCTATGGGTGGTCTTAAAATAGAGGGACACTGTAGACTGCTTTGGCGTTATGCGTTGTATACATACAATCTCCAGTTCCAGTGTCTCCGTTTCCCATTCCTGGAGGTCAGCGTCTATAGCGGAATCCCGGCTATGCGTGAAGGCGACGGAGTGAAGCTGGTTCTTCCTGGCTTCCTTCTCTACAACAGCATCCAGCTTTTCTCTGGAAGTCGTACACAACGCTTGATTTTAACGAAACATCACTTCTTCTATTTTCAATTACATATATATAAGACAGAATTAGCAGGTCTTTTCTTTTTCAGAAGTGCCATTAACATGACCTTATATTTTAGCCAACCTAGGCTTCAGTAATCTTTGAAAAGACTAAACAGAAGGATAACTTATTATACAGATTTGTTTACTCTTGAATCTTTATTTTAAAACCACCTGCCATATAAAGCACGATATTTTCAAGATTCCATTAGTGATTTTAAAATACAGAATGCACTGTAAAACACAGAATACTAACCGGACATCCTTCAGTTCTTTCTGTGCCTCGGATTTATGTTTCTTTAGTTCATCCATGTCCCGCAAAGCCTCGATGTGTTTGCTGACTGCCGTGTCCCGCTCGTGACGCAGCTTGTCGCACAGCGTACGAATGCTCTCTCGTTCTCGCACGATTTTGTCTCGCTCTGTGAATGCCCAATCGCATCGCCTCTTTGATTCCTCAGCCTCTTGCAGTGCATCTGGAAAGTAAGGCATTTTGAATACTACCTATTCTAAACTTATTTAAAATTATTACTGTAAATCCATTAATGTTTGCGGGAGATTTTTTTAACTAATTTCACAACCTTCTTTAAATCACAAAAATAAATTCTATGGAACATAGTGTAGAATGGTTGTGAACTTGTTATCTACCTACAAAAGCACAAGAACAGGCTGAGCAAAATGTCCAAATACGAATCCATGCGAGAAATGTTTTGTCTACAAAATGCCAACATTAATTCCTGTGAACATTAATGAATTTCAAATTAATATTATATTGATTCTTTTATCCATTTCATGCAATGAAAATGTCCTTTGTCGATCATTTTTTTTCATGTAATTCCCAGGCAGGTGTGAGTCATGAAATAAATTTAAGGCTGCAAACTACATAAGTGATGCATGTATATATATAATTTGATAAAGAGCAATAGTCACAAATCTCCATGAATTTCAAATCTGCAATATCATAAACATTACCACGAGACTAAAAGGTTTACAGTGGTCAACACATTTAAATATGTCCTCAGTGGTTACAATGTACCAAGTGTAGTACATGATGTATTGTGATTTCAGTTTTAAAACTGCTTATTTGTCATCTTTATCTAAATTGGGTCACACTACCCATGAGTGGATGCGAAGTAGCTCATCGATCTGCTTCTCAAGACATTCTAACCATTCAACCATTGTACAATACTATAGTGGGCAACCTGGGAAACAGGCTCAAATGTGTGGCATAAAGGCAATATTATCTTGTGCATTACTTTGATACACCTAGCTTTGTTATACAATGTTTCAAGAGATTTTGGAAATGAGCCACTGGTCTTTCACTGCAAATTGTTATCCAAATAAGGCATGATGTGTCTGTTTCACTATGTTCATTGTATAAGTTATAAATTTCAACAATATCTCTAGAACTACATGTACATACATGTACTTCTTACTATCTCACTTTCATTTGTCTTCTTCTGACGTTCCCTCTTAACCTTTTCACCACTGTTGCCCCCTGCGAGATAGCTATTTGACGCTGCAAATCCTAACAAAACAGCTCCCAAAAACCAGGCTCCCCAGGAAAATCACTGATAACTCGCGTGCTATATTATTTTGGTCATATCTTATGAACAACTCAACCAAAAAAAATACGTTATATACCATTAGAAAGCTAAATAAAATATCTAAACACACAGCCAAGTTTTATCAAGGTTTATTTAATTTATTTAGGTATATGAGTGTGGTGAAAGCCAAGAAAAAAAA
>JAAUYG010255527.1_pt1 | contig 13406 bp, 14 predicted proteins | sample 7278091 | NCBI WGS metagenome assembly JAAUYG01 (sample SAMN14350201, study PRJNA611818) | marine sediment metagenome | isolation source: surface marine sediment (0.6m) | place: French Polynesia: Moorea | collected 2018-08
CATCTTTGAACAAGAGCCATTTTTTTGTTTCCATTTCCTTCCAGATGTATTTTTGGCTTTTGTTGCAAATAGGTTGCGTTTTCCCCTTTCCCTTTTTTTGTTTTTATGTTGCCATAAGGCGTGGCAAGACAGAAAATCAAACAACTTTGTGCATACATGTTGCACTGCAGCCAAAGATTGCAAATGCTGATTCGACGTCTGAACTGAATACTGAATTTAGTTGCTGAAGAAGTGAAGTTAAGTCCTCCCATTCGCAGAAGAGATTACCAGCAGCCCCTCTTAATGACACTTCTTCAAATTAGATGATAAAACTTTCATACTGAGCCATTAAGGGCACATGGCAGTCAAAAGTGACACGCAGCATCAATCATCAACGTCTAAATATGGACATCAAGGAATAGAGATACAATAGCAGCTCTATCGTCTTAATGTTATCATTATCAATATTCATAGCACAGTGGCAGCATTGTGTTGCGGCCCGCTAGCTTTAACGCACGCTCGTTCTGGATGTGATTAGCTCAAGTGATGATCCAAAAGAATGATACCTGCAGGTAATGATGCCAGCAACTGGTCTCTTGGGTCCATCATGATTTAATTATTGTTGCTGTTACCAGTGATTAAATCCCGCTCCACTTTAGCTTTTGTTATCTTTGCACCTGTTGACTTTTTTCCTTGGACGAAAGTTTCGTGTGCTGAAGTGATTCCTCATAAAGAGATCGAATTTTGTCGATTTTGCACAAAGGTTCACACGACCAAACTTCATCTTGTATTGTTTGGCACATAGGAATAAAGGAGATGGATTTCCACTGTTGGGAAAACTGAAACATCTTCGTTTGCTCAAGTTGTGTTCGCAATCGGATTCTCGCTTTGCATGGATTCAATTTGTCAGGTTGTTTGGCATTTTTGTTCACAGTCTCTGCCCCAAGTGTCCCCAAGAAGGGGCAACGCCCGTGGTTGTTTGATCCAACGCCACCATGGGTTTTGAATATACAACTGGAATGCATTGCGCACTGCCACAACTTTATTCTTGACAATAGCGCGTGGAAGTGCTGACAAAAATTCTGAAATTTCTGCATCATATTTCCCCAGTGTTTGTTCGGAAGTTTGATGAGACCACTATTGACACATATCTTTTTTATCTTTCATGATAAACGTGCGATTGTTAACGTGGGAAAACTAGCTGTTGGACAGCGTATGTCCCAATGTGGATGTGAGAGAATGCTCCCATGTACTTCGCTGATACCTGGAAATGACCTCACAAATTCTTTTTGTGCAGCCTTTCAACAGAAAAGAAAAAAGAAGAATCACCAGGATTGTCCATGCACCTTTTTATTGCACATCTCTGGCGCCAGGGCACCATGGTGCACCACAGCCGCACCACAGCCGCAGCAGTTTAGTCCATGTTCGCTCAAAAGAACTTTCTGGATCAACGAAGGAGCTGAACTTTTGTGGAGGCAAATCCAATGAACAGTTGTCTTTTTGGGTTCTGAGATGCTCTTTTTTTGTGACATTTGTGTCAAATAGATCTGCAATGTCTTTACACGCATAACTGTTGACAAACAGACTGATCGCTGATGCTGATTCGTACTGAGGCAAAGACTTTCTATGAACTTTTTACATTTTCAACACACTGTATATAGCCTGTTCCTGTTGGAGATTATTGCTGAAATCGCTTTCAGATGTTAATCAAGAGGAACGTTGGCCACGTGAAGGACAATAAGCTGGGAATCTGGATTAATTTTTTACGCAAAACCATCAATGTGCCAGGAGGGAGATTTGGAATACGCAATTGATGATACTGTGGCAGATGTTAGATACGACACACGCTCGCTGCCGTAAAGTATGCCCTGTCACGAGAGTACCCTGTGCTTAAGGTCACTGTGTGAAATGTTAATTGAGCAATGCTGCTGATTAAAAGTGCAATGCATGCCCAGCCCAACAAGGGCGAGACATATGTTGAGTCGTATTTTGTAGAAAAAAGTTTATTTGAGTCAAGAGGATTTACATAATATGCTGATGAACACAACAACTTTGACTTTACTGCAGTATTCAAATGATTTCTCCCTTTGGAAGACACGTCTGCATTTGATGTTCATCACTTTTAAGTCACGTGTACGTCGTGATGCTGATTTCTTTCCCAACGAACACTCCCAGTCGGAAACTCTGTGACCCTCCCTCTCCAAGTGAGCTTGCGAATAAAACACACCAAGCTGAAAGTTGTTTCAGGGGGCAGCTTTCCGAGTTTCCCGTCTCCACTGTGTTAACCCTCCGAGTTTGTGGGCTATGTGCGCAAAGAAACTTGGAGAGGCCTTCAACGTTTCGGCTTGAGGTGTTTTGCACATTTTGAGGCAACTTATATAATAGCCAAACTTCCTGACAAAGACACCTTGTGCATTGAGGTCAGGTGTCTAAGATCCGCAGAGTTTCTGATTCTGGTGACCATGTGCAAGACCACCAAAATGCCAATTTCAGGCACTTGTTGACTGCGTCCTCGTTTTGGGCTTGCAAGTGCCCCTGGAACAGCATGGAGCCAGGGTCTTGGACAAAAAATGTGCAGTTGAAAGGAGGCGACCTGTTCTCACTAAGCTTGTTTTTCTGAAACAAAAAACGTGTCCAAAGGGATAAACTGCGATTTTCTAATTTTGAGCAAACATTGAGCGATGTTGCAGAGATTGCCCCTGGGAAATCAAATCATTGTGCCAACTCTCTGCAACGAGGACAAGGGCTCAGTTTTCCACAGCGAACATGAATTGTTGGTCGCAAAAGTTTTTGCATGGTCGTGAATCGTGCCACGGTACAATAACGCTTCAACTCCTGGTGTGAAACTTCCGATTCGGAGTTTTACATTCGTGCAATTCTGAACCAAATTCATCTTCTCTCCCACCCATCCAAAAATTGCTTCCCAATTGGACCAAAATGAAAACAAATCCCATTTCTGTCTGGGTCTTTTGCTCACATTTCTGAAGATGATGATTTTGGCCTCACATGAGGTGTTTGTGAAAACAGACACACGAAAGGAAGGTTTCAGAACAAGTTGACAAAAAAGTCTGTGAAGCAAAAGACAGCGCAAGTGACTATTTCTGCCAGTCGAAGTTGTGTGCTTCACATACTGTTTCTACTCCCGTATGTTCCAATGAAGATAAATTATGATTTGGACAGATTGTTTCATTAGCTCTCCAAACAAGCTTCAAATGAAAGGACAACAAAGTTCAAATCCTACAGCTCTCTCAAGATCTGACCTTTCAGAGGCCTATTTTGATTTTTTGAGCAGAATAAATAAAGACAGATTGGGATTGGACACCAGGGATGGGATGGACCGATGTAGAGCCCGATCCTGGGTAAACATAATCTCTGATGGAGGCAGATCTGTCTATTGTCACTGAGCTTTTTATTCTCAACATAATCCCATCAGGAAAACAATGACTTGATGATATCAAGTCAAGTAGTTTGTGATTAATGTCATTGAGTTAATAAGTTTGAAGTGCTTTGGACAATAGATTTGGGACCATGAGACAAACATTTTCTTCTTTGGGATGATTTCAGAGCGATTCTTGATCTGCAGCCAAAGTGAGAAAAAGATGCCCTTCTTTCAGAACAGTCCTTTCGTTTCTCTGAAAATGTTTCGCGTGATCACCATGCCTTAACAATGTCTTGCCAAAGCACCAAGGAAAAGCTTCCAGCAGATCAGTGCGCTTGTTGTGCTTCCAAAAGGTCAGGATGCAAGATTAGCAGTGTAAATCTCATACCGGACGAACATCAGGTCCAGAACACGCAGGGTAATGGTAGAGCTCTGAAGGACTGCAGCCATTAAGCCTGAACGAAGACAAGATGGAGAAACGAAGCAGAAGCCTTTCCCAAATGAGCTTGTCTGGTCTCATCTTTAAAGCTTACAATCTTGTAGAGTGATGACCCTTTTTCTGCTGGACAAATCACGGAGCAAATCAAACGAGACCCCGTTTCCTTTGAGCCGGGAATTAGACGAAATCTTGAGCAATTACCTGGGTGTGTTTCTTTTGCAAATACCTATTGTTACGGCTCGGGTCAAGTCGACGAGCGCTAGCACTAGTTGACAATTGCAGCAGATGATCTCCAGGCTTGATTGCCAACTATTATGTTGTAGCTTTCGATGTACACCATTTTGCTCTTAAAAGAATGCATTAGGTTCCATACAACTATCCGAGTACCAGGTCATTACAAGTGAAGATTGGCTAAGATTGCCTCGGTGCGTAAGCGATGGTTTCTGATTAATGTGATTATGTGGGGAACACTTAGCCTTGTACAACCTCTGATTGCCACGGCTGAGTCCGCTGCAGCTCTGAAAAGCCACTGTGCTCAGAGGAAGTTGGGGAGAAGGACTGCTTAATGATAATTGGCAGCGAAGTGATTTAGGTGAACAATGCAGGTTGAAAGTAGTGATTTGAGAGATGTGTTTGTTGATTGCGCTCGACGCATCCTTCTCAAGAGCAGTTCTGATAGCAGGGGTTGGCTTTGGTCAAGACTCTTTGATCCAAATGACAGCAGGGACAAGTTTACTCTTGTTTGACCTCCGCCTCCTTCTCTGGGTGTCCTATTGATCACACTCAATGTGCCTCAGAAAGTTTCTTGCCTTGTTAGCTTTCCACTCTTCCACTGGCTTGCTTCACTCCGCTTCTATTACAGGTTTTATGAAAGAAGGCAAAGAAACTTTGGCCATTTCACGGTGATGGTTACACTACTGAATCTGATGTGTCCTTCTTTTGGGCAAAGATTGCTGCAGGAAATCTTCGGTGTTCAACAACAAGGCCTTTGTGGGTCACTTGATTGAGTGCGTCCCTTGAAAATGAAGCTCATTGAAAGCTTCCCGATTGCAGGGTCGTCTTAGTTTTTTTGATGAATCCAACATAGGGGCCTAAGACGCCTCTATTGCTCTCTTCAAGAAAAAAACTTTCTGAAACTTTGAGAACTTTTGACCGCAGAGACTGTTTGTGAATCTGTGATCCAGGTTTTGATACTTTACTGTCGATAACAATATTTTTGAGACGTGTGACAAACGAAAAGCGAAAAGCTGCTTGTGATAAGCAGAAAAAAGTTCTTTTGTGACAATAAAACTCCTTTGGGAGACAATGAGACAATCACACGCAAGAAGGAATACCACAGGGAGGCATTAGCAAGAACACGGGTCAATCAGTGATAATGAAAAATCTGCCGAATCTGGCGCAATGTCTACGTTATTTTCCCCGCTTATGTGGCGATGTCCCGAAGCAGTTGCCGCGGGTCTGTGGAGGCTCCGGACCTTCAGTCTCTATTTACAGACGGCAGTAGTAATAGGGCATGCAATTACTATCCTGGGAATCCTGGTGGATATGTCCTCTCCAAATTGTTTCTGATCCTGGTGATAAATCATAGATTTTCTGTGAACTGAAAATGACTGAATAGGTTTTGCCTCGAGAAATACTGTCCTCACGGAATCATGTGAACAAAAAAGTTTCTCAAGATGAATCCCCAACAAAAAAAGTTTTTTCCCAATTTCTAGAATCACATGTGCCCATGAAGAAGAATAAATTCATGTTTTGCGACGCATCTCTGCAGACCTAACTGCCTTTCCTTGCGTGATTTCTGGGTTTTTCCTGGATAATGCATTTTAATGGGATACTTGACCCTGGAGAAAATGAAGAACAATGAGAAGAGAACAGTTGGAAGGAGACGTGTGACAGAAGTGTCACGGGCAATGTCCTCTGTTTACTCTCATAATTATTCTTTGATTGTTCACAGAATTAAGTTTTGTCATCTTAATTCAGAGACAAGAATGATAAATGACTTCCCAAGAGCTTCAAAAGGCAGCCCTGCCACTGACAAGATCAGAAAGTCTCACGCGAGTGTGCCGAGGTGGCGAGATTTCCCTGCAGACTGAAATTAGCTGTTCTGGTTTATTTCTCAAAATTTTTTGCTTTTTATTTGCCAGAAAGGGAGTTGAAAATTGAATCCTGAAAAAGAAGGCTGCTGTTTGATGTGAGTTAGAAGCAGACCCGAGTGAAAGTGACAGGGATGTCCATCTGTAAGCTTTACGAAATGCTGTGGTATAGTACCACGTGCATGAAAGGGAAGACCCTGCAGCACCAAAAGCCCAACACTGTTCTTTTCAGGACAAACCTGAGTCGTCAGTGCAGACCAGTTCATTTCATTTGTCAAACCTGTCTTTGCTTACCGCACACGAAGACAGGGAAATCATTCCCAAGTGTTCCACAACAAAGGGCGCTCACCGGACTCTTTCATGGACGCGTGAATCAAGTTTGTTTGCAAATAATCAAAAGAGTTCACAGCCATGGAAATTAGTGAATTAGGTGGCATTGCAAATGCGCAAAGTAAACCACAAAGCTCTTGAGCATAATTGACTTGTCAAGACTTCAGCAAACTGAGGCAGGATTTACGCATTCATTCATCATAAGGAAGTGCTTATCGTGACATGATAGTACACAGCCAGGTGCCTATGTTGTTAAGCCTCCTGAGTGAGGCAAAAAGCGAAAGTCCTCTTTGATTCTGATCACGAAGTCCTGAGGAGCATTCGTGAATCTTGTATCTGTTCATGTTTGGTCGGCGCTTTATGACTTTGTAGAATCTGATATGATAGAAGAGAAGAACGCACGCAAGTTTTCTCCAAGAAAAGGTAGAGAAATGAGTAGAGAAAATGGAATGCCCGTGCAAAGCCTTCCGTTTCTTCAGACAAATCAAAAGTCGCAACATGGGCTGGAAACATTATCCTCTATCACAATCCAATAATCTATTATTACCATCATTAGCAGTGAAAAGGGGATGAAATCCAGATGAAAATCCAGATTAAATGCAGCATAATCATGTTGTAATAAGCATTTAGAGAGCACAACAATCTCTTCTCCATGATTTCCCAGTGGTATGACAATAGCAGTTACATCAACAGATGTCACGTTGTACTCTGGGTTAATCTCATCAAAATGCACTCAGTTGCGATGACGGATTCCCGTTCATTCGACAGGACGTCTCTGCGTCTTCAACAGAACATCTTCCCCTGGACAAAGAATCCTTAAAGCCGTTTTCTCGCAAGCAGATGATTTGTCTGCTGGCACGCATGTTCTGGGCAAACTGGCAAGGCAGACGAATGGCTCGAATACAAAACGACTAGTGTGTGGTCTATTCTGTAATTCTTTGCAAAATCCCTCCTTTTCTGCGAACATATATTGTTCAAGAGGATATTTGAGCTGCATTTGACAGTTCTTTTCTGGATTGAGTTTCACACTCTGTCATTGAACGCTGCGATCTCTCGGTGTCAATCGATAGTTTGTGTGTCACCGTCCACTGATTCAACAGATGGTCAAAATTATAACTATTTGCAGTAAGTTAAGATTTGGCATGGCTGCTCATTTTATAGCTTGATAATAAATATTTAAAATTGTGCACTGACTTGGAAGACTAACTAATAATTGTGAATTGAGTCTCATCACAGCACTAATAGAAATCAATTACAGAAAAAAAACTGAGGGACAGATTTTGAATTTGAGTGCGCTGTGTGGAACGAGCATGTGGCCATCAGAATAGATTAGAACAGCAACAGTCTGCATGTGGTCGGCCTTTCAAATTTGTACTTTTGCGTGTCAGAAACATATGTATTTTGCAAGCAACATTTTTCAAAAGGTCGTAGTCGTAGAGCGATGCTCTGAACAGATGATGATTCACGAAGAAAAATTGCATGGATATTTTCAGTGCAACGTTCGCACATCATTTTTTGTTTTGTGTGAATCTGCTCCAAAAGAGGGAGAAATGGAAGAAGGAAATTACCATTGTTTAACTATTCCTGGCGTGACCTTAAAATGAATGAGGCTGTCAAATATTATTGTAACAGACTATTGTGGATGTGAACATCTGCGACCCTATGTAAGCTACAATTGTTTGCCTGCATCAGGTGAACACAGTGGTTTGTATATTTGTCCTCTGAAGCGTAGCGTTTTGCGACAAAAAGTTTTGTTCACTTGATTATGCTTTTCCGAACAATAAATCGTTTGAGCACTTTTTGTTCACAGCATAATTAGCAAAATCTTCCGTGGCCACACTGATACATTTCAGCAGCTGAAGCCTTTTTCGCTGATTCTTTTCTCGATTCAACTGGAACAGAATCAACGACTGACGTTCAATGAAGATTCTCTGACTTTATTATCGGCAAAGCGTCTTACACATCTCACTATTTACAACAAAATCTCGTGAAAAAAAAGACGAGAAAAGAGTTGAAATACTTTCGCGATAAAATTTCTCACAGCTGTTTTGGAGGCGGATGCATTTTACTCTGTACATGAAACTGGAAAACACAAAATTGATCAGGTGGCATGCAGACGTCGACAACTTGTTCTAATCGTATCAATCATGCATTGCAGAGTTATTTACAATTCATTGTTCTCGTTATCTACAGTTTCTACATCGATCTCAATTTGGCTATCAACCTCGATCTCATCATTGCTGTTTTCTGCTTCAGATTCACCATTCTCTGGTTCATTGTTCATGGCAGCAGCAGTACTTTGTTCTTCAGTGTCCGGGTTGACGGGAACCCTGGGCGACATGCTGGCACTGCTGGCACCGCTGCTCACCCCGCTGCTGCTGGCAATGCTGTGGGCCGGGGACATTCTGTTCATGTTGGAGGTTGGCGGAGGGTAAGTGCTGCATACGGGTGTAAAAGGTGGCGGTGGTGGTGGTGGCGGGTGTGCAGATGCGGGGGAGGCTAGTCGAGCTTTCTCTAAGTTCGCCCGGTTGATTCCGCACTGACTGGAGATGTTCGCAGCAGCTGCTGCTGCAGCGGCTGACATACCATGCTGTGTCTCGTGGTGTCGCCTCAGGTCCACCTTTCTCTGGAAGGCTCGGCCACACTGCTGGCAGGCAAACGGTTTGAAGCCAGAGTGCTTCCTGCTGTGGGTGATCAGGTTGGAGGATTGGGAAAACGCCTTGCCACATTCTCTGCACACATAGGGCTTCTCTCCTGCAAGATACAAAAGGTGTGCTTCCTGTTGTAGACAAAAGACTGGAACTCAAGTGAGAAAACTGAATCATTTGTATTCTGTGTTTTATAAACCAGAAGCTCAACTCTACCTGTGTGGATGTAAGTGTGTTTCTTCATGTCAGACTTCTGGTGGAACCTCTTGCCACAGTACTGGCAGGGGAAGGGCCTGGTATCACTATGGATGAGTAGATGGGTGGACAAGGTTGAAGACCTCTTGAAGGTCTTTCCACACTGTTTACACATAAAACTCTTCTCTTGTGTATGGACAGCTCTGTGTTGACTCAGGCTGACAGCATGCCCAAAAGTCTTGGAGCAGATGTCACAGGCATAAGGTCTGTCCCCACTGTGTGATCTTCTGACATGAACTTCCAAACCATGCGGGGTGCTGAACAGTTTCTTGCAGCTTCCGCATTCATAAGACCCCAACTTGTTTCCTTCGTCTTCAGACAAATTGTCAGCTTCTTCCTTGACGACTTCTTGTTTCGGGGACATCAGGTCTGAAGCGGTGGAGGACCTCATGCTGACTGGACTCAGAGAACTTGACGTTTTGTCTTTGACACTCAGATCATACGGTTCGGCGCCCAGCCTGGCTTTCATCAATCTGAAGAAATTCCCTCTCTCTTGCAAGAATGCGTCGTAATGACTGGAGCCACGCAGAGGCTTTTGTGGACTCATCCAAGGTCGGTAGAAATCATTCTTTCTCTGCTGCATCTGTTGACTCAGTGCTCGAAGATATTCGCTTCCTGAAACGACACGGGAAACACGATGTTCTAACAATTTTCTTCCGTATTTTTTTTTTCGAATTTTCGAAAGATGCATTTTGCGACAGAATGGTGTGATGGAGCTTCCCTTGACTTTGACATATTTCTTCTTGGCGTTCTCTTAACTTCAAGGGATAACGACGATGCCTCAGATTAGAAGTCGGGCACTGTTAGTTGCCTCTGACTGAACACAAGGAATGCTCAAAACCATTCGTCGCAGAAAAAGATCACCATTTGGAGACCACCTAAGTTCTGACTTGTTACGCTTGCGCTCGTAACATATTCTTATCCCGCCATTTACAAACCTTATCGTACAGAGAAGCATCACCTTGGCTTTGAATTACCAAGACATTGACACCTGATAAAATCTTGAAAAGGGCATCAAGCCAGTGCCTTTCTCCCAGTGTGACCTTGAGGCTGTGGTCGCGTTCAAAAAGTGAAATGGACACCTTTAATCTGAGATCAACTGGATATAGACGTGGTAAGATATCATTTGCGGTGTGATATATGAAGTGATGGTTGTGACAGGAGACTTCAGGGGTTCAATTGTTGGCTGCCCTGGAGGTATAGACGTAAGCGTGCTTATTGCCCGGCGCGGGGGGTTCTCGCTGTACAGATGGCTGAGCATCGCTGATGCCAGTCTCACATCACCAACCTGCCAATTTACTTTTTGGTGTTTCATTTCTTCTCGTTTGACAAGACTCGAAGCAGTTTATATAATCTTCAATGGGCAGATACATTCGCTGCCAACTCTCTGTGTCTCTGTCGCGGTTGCCTTGTGTGCTTCTGATTTTTGAAACAGGGAGTCGGCCATGATTGGGCACACACACTTTCCGTGAGGAAACTTTCAAAATTGATCATTCTTCAAACGCTCTCGCGCCCGTGCTTCATTCGTGGCGTGCACGGACCTCAAATAGAGTGCGCTCGTTAGATGCGCTTCCACAAAATTGCAGGCAAATTACCGAAGGAAATTACAGGGTAGCCAGAAGAGCAACACACTTGGGGCACACAAGCAGCTGACAGCAGTCAACGCCGCTTTTGACTTTTCGAATATTCCTACATTTATGGCTTCAAAGGAGTCAACCATCTCTCTCTGTAGACATTTGTCTTTTCCTCCTCGTGTAGTTCCGACAATGTTCAGAATAGAGTCCATGACCTCAGACAAAACTTGTGCAGGAGTGTCAAAACAGCCAAAAAAACAACATCGTTTTTCAAAGCCACAACAGTGACCATATGAGCACATGGTGTGCAAATTTTGTTTGCGCCTGTTTTTGTTTGTTGCTTCATGAAGGGCCATTCCACAAAACCGGAAAAAAAGAAAAATCAACCTCTAACCTGCCACAAAGCAAACAAAAAGGAAGGGTCTGGTACATGTGTTTCGGCCACAATCTTCTCACAAATGCTGTCAGCATGATAAAATTCTGTCATTCTTCAAGACCACAATTAGTTTCAAATTACCTTATTTTCCAAATGTGGTCAACGTCTTTGAAGACCGTAGTGATTTTTGGCTTGAATTACCCATCTTTGGTACACTACTCATTATGGCACGACACTCATGAGGGTAATTTGCTTTTTTGCCAGCATGCAAAGTTCCGGCCAGAAAAAAGTAAAATATGGGCTCTTAGTCTGTTGAGAGGCATTTGCTGTGAAATGTTGGAGTTCTGGGGTTCTCCAGCCAATTTGAAAGCATTTTGATTTAAGTGGCGAAGTCGCTGTGCAAGGCACGTTTCACAAGTTAACAGCAAAGCCAACCATTGTTCACTCCTCAAGACAGCTGGCAGAAGTCATGTACTTTCTGTGTTCTCAAACATTGTAAAACACATATTCACATTCAAAATCACTTTGCGGGTAAACTGCTTTTTCCATGCAAAAAAGGAAAGGGTCGAAGTTGACTTTGAGTTCAGATTCATCATGGCGGCAAATAGTATGCAATTTCCCTGTCAGATCTGTCATATTTTTGTGGGTTCCTCTGGTTCGCGTGACGATAAATCAAAGGCTTAGATCCGACCGTGTTCTCCTTACCTTGCAAGAAGAAAGGGTGCGTTGGTTCGGGATGTCTGTCTGTCTCCCAGGGTCTCTTGAATGTAGTTTGGCCCGGAGACTTGGGCGCCGCTCTCGTCGTCGTCGGGTTCCTGACGGCCGCCAGGACGGACGGGGCGAGGAAAGCAGCGGCGGCCGGCGGAGGCCAGAACATCGGCCCGGGCAGCATCGAGAAGGCCGGGCCCAGCTTCCCGTCAAGGTTCAGCTGCATCTCGGTCACTCGTAAATCTGCGAAACAAGAGAGTTGCTGAACACAACAAACAACAACCGGTCAAAACTAACAAAAGTTGAGTGTGTCAGTTCTTCGGAGTAGGTGATCCACAAAACTGTATTTTAGTGGCTAAATCGCTGGGTGGCCAAACCCAGATGAATCCCCCATAAAGGCTGAAGACTAACCAAGGAATTTAGGCCTTCCATCAGACGGGGATCAAATGAGATTGCGGGAGCCACAAGCAGTGGTCACTTGAGATTATTTTTCATCCAGGGATGCATGAAATCAAGCTATTAAACAGAACCAAGGCTGTTGGTTTTCACCCACTGGGTTTGTTCATTGTGTTGGGATAATTCCGCTTCGTTGCTTGTTCGTACTTCACAAACTTGATGCCGATAACACTTGCCATCTTTGCGTGCGCGCTGCCATCCCTTTTGAAATCTTAGATTTTAACAGGTTAGCTTGGCTTCAAAGTACCCATATCACAACATCAAGAGGAGAGGCAAGCACTCATGTCTCAAATTGTTGCCCTGTAGGGCACATTTTGTACCCTTATTTAGTCATTTTGTGGCGTCTACGCATGCACACCGCATGCCTGTTCCCGAGCCAAACTTAACGATGGTGAAGAAACGATGGAAGATCCCCAGAGAGCAATCGAGATGCACAAGATGCACAAAGAGGCTATAATTATTTCCAACAAGAAGCATCTGTTCAAGGGAGACAGGTCCTCAGAGCAAGTGGCTTCCGCGAGCCAAAGACCACATAAAAACCACTATTACCACACAACAAATATCATTGAACATGTCGTGTATTGATTCGTGATCTTTTGTTACCAACAGTTCTGTCGCCGGAGCAGAGAACAACGGAAAAGCCCGAAATGTCTGCGGAAAAAAGCCTCCTGTGCTAATTTGCACTTGTCGTGGGCCCTCGACACATGTTCCTGTTTAAGTTCCATTAATAATTCCACACACACAAATCGTTTCTTGTTCTCAACCTCACACACATCTTGACAGATTCATGCCTTTTTAACCATTGCCACGCATCACAATGCAACAGGGCGCGTTCTACGAGAAGCGTGAACGCAGTTCTCATCTCCGTGATCCCCATTCCATTCCAGAGAAGTCAGAAACACAAGAACAAAGAGATCACTTACAAGACAGTTTCAGCGACAAAAATAGGTCACAGTTAACTAAAAACGCACATCGCACATCCATCTTTGAACCTCTATGATTGACAAAATCAATAACAATTGACAACTCATGAAAAACACAACCTACCTCTGTCAACGTGGTGAAACCGCTCTCTCTGCTCGCTGTCACTTGGTTGCAACTCTTTTCTTGCTCGTTGTTTTGCGCCAGAAGAGATGTGGGCATCGCACGGCGACGATACGACTGTTCGC
>JAAUYG010155556.1_pt1 | contig 13405 bp, 15 predicted proteins | sample 7278091 | NCBI WGS metagenome assembly JAAUYG01 (sample SAMN14350201, study PRJNA611818) | marine sediment metagenome | isolation source: surface marine sediment (0.6m) | place: French Polynesia: Moorea | collected 2018-08
GAATAAACGCAGAAGTCCCTATTTTTCGGTATTGCCGGTGCATCGCCAGTGTCAATGCCCCAAGAAAACGGCTGGTCGAGATGACTTTTCAATGCAGTGCCTGCGCGCTCTCTTCAACAGAGCCTTTCCTGCCAAGGTTGTATGCTGTGAACTGATGGTCAACTTCCTTCGAACTTCACTTCTGACTTCATTTGTTGCAGTGTTAAGGTAATTTACTCCACTGCAGTGAGGAAAAGTGCAAATGAATGGCGTGTTTTTGTTTCATCTGGCAACAATTGGCGAACATAGTACCTTTCCAATGGGAGAAACACAAAGTGCGGAATCATTCCATCGACCTGGGTGTGCGTTTACAGAAGATTTACAGAAAGCCAAATGCATTGGGACAAAGTGTTGAAAGATAGACGCCTAAATTACTTTCCCGTTCCAAGACTGGTGACAAATGAACACCCGGAAACCAATACCGACGATGAAAACAAGTTTAGATTGAGTTGGGGCTGTGATGATTCCTGCAGACAAATGAAGTGAGGGGCACAACCTGGGGAAACTAATTACTCGTGCTGCTGTGAGAACACCACTCCATGGGGGACGAGCTGGTTTGAACTCTTTGGTGACACCAGGAATGGGAAGAGGAAATACACGCAAGGAAAACGCGTCAATGTTTGATGGATCTGGAAATTTTGAAGAAAAGAAAGGTAGAATTCTGCTTTTGAAAGCAACACAAATGCCTGCACATTCCTTATCCTCCCCCCTTTCAAAAGCATGAAAAACCCCCATCCGGATGGGACCCTGACTCACGAAAGGTCGGGCGGACACACACAACCTTGGGTGGGGAAGCTTCATCAAAAAGGTGCGTTATTTTTTTCAGCCAAAGATAAAGTAATGCAACTGTCAGGTGAGCAGCATGGGTCGCGGGGGAAGCTAGTGTTGCTGATTTCCGGTCGGCGGCCGCGGTACTCGCGCCGTAGTATCTGCACGCGAGGCGGTGCGGTGCTGGCGGCGCCGTGGTCATTACTCACGTTCCCTGCGGTAACGAGCTGAACAGGGGTGGATCCAGTCCAGGGCAGTACTCAGAATCCAGCAGAAACTGGATCACACTGAAATGCGAGGAGCTGGACCCCAGAGATTGACGATTTCAGGATGTGTCAATCAGTGAGCCAAATTCATGTCATTGCATGAACAAACTCGAAACAAGGGCGTTTATGAGCGTCGCGGCCAGGGCACGCGCGTCATGGAGGCGTCAGTCACGAGGGAGGAGGGGCCAATCTGGGAAGGAACTGAGATGCATGAAAGACGGATCGTGTGTTCACATCAAGGTGTGGGGAGGGAGGACAATCATGCGTCTTGGTGACAACGTCAGACGACCACGACGAAAGTGTGACTCAAATGTGATTTCTTTGTTCTTGTCTGCAATCTATGGTTGAAGTGTTTTTGTCAGTGTTCAGTAAACGTTTAAACGTTTTGCCATTTAGTCTCAGTTAACAGCAGCTTCAATTGCTGCGATAAGCTGAAGATAGATGGGTAATTTCACCATCATGATCAAACTTACTTCTTTGCTAAACCTTGAAGCCTGAAAATTTCCAGAGGCCACGAGTTTTATCATTTTTCTTGCAAAAAACAGAAGAGGATGGCAAAGAGTGAAGAAAACAAGGCTATTGCGTGTCTACTCAGTTATTGGGTTGTCAGAATAAAATACTTCGCCAGGAATGCTTTGCTTCACACATGCAGGAGCTGCAGGAAGCCCAGAATGTTTTGAGACGCGGCACTGCGGTACGAGATAGAATGCTGCAGATGTCGGGTGTTCCAAGTGGGAGTTCCAGCAAGTATCATCAGAAACAGAGCTGCTCATCAAACAGCAACGTTACATTACGCAGTACAACTGTTACAACCAATTGAAAGAAACATTCTCATTTTTTCCCCGAGGTAAAAGAAAGGAATCCTATTATGAGGCCAAGGTGTTATAGAATTGGAACAACTGGGAAGCTAAGCTAAGCTGACCACATTGTCTGCAACACCACAAACACAGCCCTTCATCTGTTGAGCTGGATCAATAAAGAGTTCCATGTAATTTCAGCCATCTCTTCTGGGCACAAATTCTGAACAACACGCAACTGAAATTGAGCAAAACCTTTGTGCGCGGCATTCTGATCAGAACAGCTGGGGGAACCAAGGGACAATGTCTGAGCGCATATATAAGAAGCTGCAAGACTCGCACAGTAAACACATGGATATCAACTCAGGTTAAATCCAATCAATCCAATGCTTTGAAGCTGAAATTCAAGTCATCAATTACTTCTGATGGGTTCTCAATTTTGAACCATCGTAACCAGAGCCAATTTGATTCCTTCCCACAGTGTTGCATTCTCTCCCCTCGCAAATCTTGAGACAGAGATCTGAGCATTGCGCTGGGCCAATAGAGAGCGGAACTGATTTACGTCTGACCTATTAACACCGCTGATCAGTGCCAGACCAGCGGCAATGGAAAAGTCTCCCGGGGTCGACACAAATTCCACGATGCGAAATCCTGAGTCTGGTTACCTGGTTCATTACCTCACAACTGCGCGAAATCAAAGAATCTGAAATTCGGCAAAAATTGAGTTTCGTGGAGGAAAATGACTGTTTGGGTGGTTCGGTTTGTGATTTGCCTCACAGACTGGAACCAGCAGTATGTTTCAACCTACAGCAGTCAGATCAATCTGTTGGCTGCAGTTCCCACGAAATATTGATGCCATTGCTGTTATTCTAAGTGTAATGCTTTCACAGTGAAAGAGCTTCCGAGTAGTGAAACGGTGGTAAAGGTGAAAGAAGGCATCCATTAATTTTGCTCACTTCTTCTGGTGTTCAAACTGCCTCGAGGGAGCACTTAACGTGAGGGCTTCTGCTTGTTTCTCATTGGCAAAACCGGAGTACCTTTTTACCATGTCCAATCAAAAAAATTTGTGCAGGTCATGCAAGGGAACGTCCTCTTCTCTGCAGTAATGGGTGTTTCAGTCCAGAAACAAACATGATTTCAATAAAACTGCTTTCAGTGGGGAGAAGCTACACAGGACATTGGAATGTTTGCTGTGTATCTGAAGCTGAAAGAAGGGAGGAAATCGCAGGTTTTCGCAAGCTTGTTTCCCATTGGTGTTTCAGAAAGCTGATATAATATGCCAGATTGGTTCAGTTTTGACTTGTCCCGTGTTCTCCTGATGGTATGCGCACATTCACATTCAGTTTCCCATTAAAAAACACCAAAAGCGCTGAATGGAATTCTTTGCTCAATGGACACCGAGGTGCCATATCACACCTGGCCAAGAGGCTCGTCTCGTCAAGAATGGAAAACACTCAAATTCTCGGCGGATGTTTTGACAAAGACATCACGTACACAACACGGTGGTTGCGTCTGACAGGTTTATGTACTCAAATTGTGACACTGTGTCGAGATAAGTGGATTTTAATAGCCCACTTGAATGGTCGGTGCCAAGCAAAACGACTTCTTTCATTGCCCCAGAGGAGAAGACCATTTTTCAGTTGAAGCAGGGAGTCCGCGTGAATACCCAATGCAGCACATAACAGCGGATACGTTTTATGTCATAAGAGTCATGCATGAAGCCTCAGGAGGTTGTCTCCAAACAAAATATTCGGCTGGCGTGTCTTTTCTTATGAAGAGTTATGTGGGAAAACGCAACTTGTAAGACCAAAGGCTTGTGCTCAGAACTTACCCGACAATGAACCAGACACTGGCATTACGCGCGGATATGAAATCTTTGAAAGAGCTTTCACCAAATCGTTGCGTGCAAATACGAACCGAAACGTCTGGCAAAAAGGGCCAATCAAAGGTCAGAACTTCAATCAAAACCGAAAACTGCTCCTCTTGCTTTATATACCTTGCCACATTGGAGAATCCTTCCCGACATTGGTGTGTTGCTTTTTACTTAGCATTCAGCAAAGACATTGCATTTTTCAAACATAATTTACACAGAAGTATGTATTGGTGCCAAATCCCATCAAATAAATCACAGCCGGCGGACGCACAATGGAATACGGACACTTTGCCATTGTCACCACGTCAAAGCTAGCAAATTCTGTGTTCAACAAAATAATCACAAGCAAATATCAATCACTATCCGTGCGCGAGCGAATGCATGGAAATAACCAAAACGTGTTAGCTCTCCATTCATAACTGATGCACTTGCTCACGAAACAAAGCTGAGAGCACTGAAGCTCTTTGACAAAGCGTTGCACAAGTCACACAGTGGCATCTGTAACACTGCACCGTTTTTTGGAGATAGATGACAGCAAAAAATAAACGGCCCTGGATCCAAAACAGAAATGGACCCGACCAATTTGAACGCACACAGCGCGTTTGATCTCCGTTCTTCTGGAGCGATTTGGCCGCGCACACGCAAAAATTGCTTTGTTTTGTTATTTATCTGTATCTGACACGAAAGAAGCTTATCCACAGTGTTTACTCTGGACAGGGTTAAATGCATCTCGGATTAGACTTGATCAACTGGGCCTACAGAACAACGTACGGCATTGCAATTTATTTTCATTTGTGGACAAAGTCCAGAGAATCCGGGCTGTTTTCATTCAGTGACATTTGTTTCAGAAATATCTGTCCTTGTCACGGTGCAACTGGGCTGTGTTGTTCTGGAACAAAGCGTTTTCATCATGGACACAACTGCAGTTGGCCCACACGCCAAATCCTTACAACAGAGAACCAAACAGAAATTGAGATTTCACAGAGGCAAAAGCCTAGGAAGCAATCCTTAAAATTCTACAGGTTCAATTACAGAACCTAAGGTAAAAGTCTGTGAAAGTCATTTGTGGGAAATATCCTTGATGGAGGACTACAACATCCAGATCACCACTTCTGGTCCTAAAACTCAGGTGGAACAACACTCCTTCTGTATAAACCACTGACGTTCCTCGTGTTCGTGTGGTGAGGCCTCTCTCCCTGGGGAACCGAAGAACTGCAGCTCCTTTTCACTTGTTACTCATTTTGCATTGAGATTTACGTGGCTTCAGTTCTGCACTGGCAAGAGGGAAAATTAGAAACGTTCGCTGCTTGAACCAAAGCAACACCTTTGCGCTCTGCGGAGATCTTTCACCAACTGACTTGCATCAGGCCCGGTGAATAATGGTATCCTGGCCATGATTACGGTGTTAATAGGGCATCGTAGGTCTTTTGCTTCCCTCGCCTTGTCAGATGTACAAGCCAGGCTGCGTTGCACCTTGCAGCTTTGTGAGATGAAACGCACTGCTTGGGTGGTTTCCAATCAGGTTAAGAAATGAAATGAAATCTGTTTATTCGCTTCCGAATGAAATACAGCTTCGTTTCGCCTGTGCCTCTTTAGACTGTGAAGCAGATGTCAAAGTACATCACAAAATTGTGTTGTGAACTGCCACATTTCTGCCCCTTTAAAGCCTGAGAAAAAAAGCCAACACGAAACCGGAACAAAAAATGACAGTCATGCATCACGCAGACTGCTTCGCTCACCCAGTGTGACCAATTAGAGGTTGGATTTCACTCAAGTACGCTGAGAGAATGCCAGGCAGCCACGCGACCACAGTCATCAAGGGCAGATTATCACGCTACTGGATCTCCTGTATCTGCCCCGTGGTAGATCCAGGGGGCCTGGGCACCCGCCTATCTCAAAACTCCTGGGAGAGAAACAACTGAGCGAAATTCAGGCAGAAGCAGCACAGGAGACATTTTGAAACACCCTCCTCGACATAGATAAAGCCCAGAGTTCAACTTACATTCTTAGGATATATCCCTGACCAAATCCTGGATCAGCGCCTGCTGCCCGTGGAGGCCTGAATCTGATCAGAGGTGTTAATAGGCCAGGTGCTCACCAATTCGTTACCGCGCCAGACCCATCTCCATTCATTTTACGGATTTCTCGGCACCTTATCACTGATAACGGGTCTGATTCATTCCACTGCAGATTGCAATGCAAAAACCTTCCAAAGATTCTGGCAATGCGAACGTTTCACGTGTGAGCAGAACAAACCAGAAAGACAGAAGAAAGAGAGAAAGAAAAGAAAGACGAACAAAAATGGTGAGGATGGAAAGTTTGTGCGTTCCTCATGGTGCCACAGTGTTAGAAGTCGACAAACAGGCCAAATGTCCAGTGCGCAGAAACCCAATTAGAACTCCAGCAGATTGGTTGACTTGCTGACTTGGTGCAAATAGCTGTGCGTGGAAAATGTAATGGATAAATGCCCCTGTGACAAAGCTGCATGCCACCTGTGTCTCCTTTTCAGCACAGGTAACGCGAGAGGCAACGCCAGTGTCAGTGATAGAACGTTGCCAGAATGGCTTCGTATCATGCAATGCAAAGGTGACAGCTCCTTTTGAAAAGCAACACAACTGACAATTTGCCACCTGTGCTGGTGTTTCAATTTTGAATGTTTCCCATTTGAAAAACATCAGACAGGCCGCTACATTCTATCCACCTTTAGTCGGAGATTTTCAGCTTAGTTTACCCGATGCGGTTTTACGTCGGCGCTGGTTGCAGGTCCGAGTACTGTACACAGATCGTATCTGCAACCAAACAACTCCGGGCTTCTGATAAGCACTCACCCCCCGGCGGAAACACTCACACCTTGTTATCAATCCGCACTCGAGCTGCACACACCAGGCTTCCCTTTCATCTCTCACGTTTGCAATGTATGCAACACGCCAACATGTGAGAACAGTCCCTTTGCGTGTGCAGATGCATGTTCCACGAGGGGAAACGAGGCGAAAATATCCGTGGTATCAGTGAAACGTAACAGGGGAACAACGGAACAGTGCTTTCGTTTGTTGCAGCCCGAAAATGATGCATGGGAGTTCAATGCCAGAAGGACTGGGTCCTCAACGCGGCAATGCACCACTTTTACTGAGGACCTCGCTGACTTTTTTTCTGATTCTGTTGAGAGATAATGTGAGGTGGTGGGATTGGCAGGGTGGGAGCAACAATTGAAAACCTGTGTTCACTGGATGGCAGAAGAACACATAATTTCTGATTCCAATTCACATGCCATCTGGTTCTGTATCACAACAGAATCATCACTTTTCAACGTTTAGCTATAGCCACGGAAAACTGCACCCGTGGGAAGTATTGTTATGAACCCATCTATTCCAGATGAATAGTTGTTTCATACCATCTCACCTCTTCATATGTTTCACAGAAGAACGCGAACACCGACTTGGGAGAAAATCATACATTTTCGGGCAACACTGAGCACAACGGGAGGTAATCTATCAATTTGTACCAACACAACATTGCGTTTTTACCCACCCAGCGGATGCCACCCACAACATTATTCCAGCACAAATAAATCAAGTCTTCACAAATCTGATACAAACATATGTTTTGTGAATTTGGAGAGAGGCCGAGAAAACCAGTGTTCTCCATCTTGCAAAACGTGCTTTTGTCCCGAAGGAACCATGAGGAACTGCCAAAGAAGGATATCTCCGAAAAGAGCCAAGGTGGGTCGTGGGTACTGGGATTCAACATCGAGAACTGGTGGGGAAACGCTGCAGGGGGGAGAATCCTGTCATTTTCCGTGATGTTCGTCTCACCACAGCGAAGGCTGCAACAAACGCGCGCACCAGTAAAAATGAACGCAGTGCCATGTCATTGTGCCCACGAACGCAATGATTAACGCTTGCCCCCTTTTGGTTGTCACTCCCACAAACGCAGGGACACACTGTTCACCATCTCTGCGCAAAAGTATTTTCTTCCGCTGTTGATTTACGCTGATGGATGTAAAAATGCAGCTCAATTCTGCTTGTCAGGCAGCCATGTCAAGAGATTTACTGCGTCTGACAACCAAGAATACACGAGAATGCAATATTCATCTGCACAGGAACTGAGAGGCCATCTTTCGTGACAGACATGTCTGGGACATGGCAATGCTTCTGCAGTGGAACAGATCCTCTGCAATTCCCACTCACCAGGACAGTATCTACAGTTTCCAGGTTGGTGGGCAGACGCCTCCATCTTATCCCCGCAGCCAAGGCGGCCAGACGGCATTGTCACGTGGTGTGGGGGATTGCAACGCCAGAATCGTCCATGACAAACCAGAAAGGAAGAAGGGGGACAAAGACAGGCACAGACACCAGCAAGATTGGATCCAGATGCCTTTCTTTGTGGGACATCTTGTTTCAAAATGCAACAGACAGTGGTATTGAGTCAAGCTATTCCTGAAAATCCGGAGAGAAACATGTCACCGATACCAGGGTTTGTTTTCTGAAGAAGACAGTTCATGTCAACAACGATCAAGAACTGCATTATCCTTGACGCGTTCTTCATATTTTGAAGCCCACTGTTTTCCGTCAATACTTCCAAGTTGAAGCAAAGTGAGGTGTGTGCAAAACATAACGCGCACTGAAACTATTCCGTATTTTGACACGGGCAACACTGAAGTTAGTGTTTCGAACAAACGCTGCACAATTCCTTTCTCCTTCAAAACGAGAACAAGTCAAAACAAAACTTCTACTGATCTTCCAATTTGCGTTTTTAGTCGAGACAAAATAGGCAATTAGAAAAGTGCCATCCGCTGGCTGGAATCGGTGCGAGTTCAATTTGCCGAGACAGGGAGTTGTAATCCGGGTGTCTTGTTCTTGTCTCATCCGTTAGGGCCCGTTTGCACCCGGTCTAATCTCCAACAGGGGATCTGCATGGAGACGCTTCACCGTTGGCCTTGGTTTCTAACACGTCCTGAGCGGACCCAACACTTGCAACCACTTTTTTTAATGACAACTGAGTGGGGGGACAGCATCCATGGATTTCCCAGGAATTATTCTTGAGACAACCATAAAAATCCGTCGCGAACGCAAGCTGGAGTTTTGAGGGTTGGACTCTGGTACATGATTCAGAGTCCAAAGGAGACAACTTCGCCTTCCAAAATATCAGACTTCAGTTTGTGTACTGCTTCAAAAATCCACGAAAAGAAATGCAGCTCACACTGCAGTGCAAACGCATCAATGATTTTCTTCAATTTGAAGGAAAAAGCTGTTGCATAACAAATGGTAACTGTGTCCACAGCTCAATGAGAACGGAAGGCAGTCATCGGGAACAGCTGCTTGACATAAAGCACAACGGAGTCATCAACAGCGTAAATATTTCACGTGGCCTATCTGATTGTAACGGGAGATAAGAGCGACTGAGGCGTGCCTCGTAAACACTGTGTTCATTACTGATTAACGCGCTGTTACCATTACAAACAGATTAAACCAAGCATGTCCCGTCAGTCAAGCCTTCCCAGAAAGAACACATTAACCGAGACAGTTCATCACTGCAATTTCCTGCACAACTTACGGTTCCTCAACATCAGAACAAGGTGCAAGGTATATATTATTCGAGTGAGCCGTGCTTCAGGCTTGACGAAACCTTTGGATTCCCCCCACCCGCTTAGCCAATAGCGTTCGCGTTTGTTCTTTGTGCGTATGCATGAGTGTGCGTGTGTGCACGCGAGTGTATGTGTGTGTGCACAAGAGGGTGCAAAATTGGTGATTAAAAACGTTTTTCCCTCCAGTTTAGTTGGGATACACTGAGATTGCGATCTTACACATGATCTGACAGACTTCCAATTCAATGTGAGGGGTAAAAGTTGTTTTTCGCAACATTTCTGGCAGGAAACGGGGAGACTGAGCTCGTACGAAGATGTTCAACTTGTGGCCAGAATTGTCGAGAAGAGTGGAAACCCTGCCGTCATCACATTGCGCTTGATTTGCAATCACTCCTATCTAATCAACGATCAAGTGATAATGCAGCTGTATCGTTTATTGGCACATGTGCGAACTCCATCAATTCAGTCGTTGATCATAGGGAACACAGGCAGAATTCACAGCAAAATAGGGATCTGTCCAGGGAGGGTGCCAATGCAGTGACATATGAACAGGAATCAAACACTTGATTGATCCTGGTGTACGATATACCAACAGAGAAGCATCATCATGGGTTCATTGGAATGAACATCACTTGAAAAGAGACACGCAAACTGATCATTCGCCTCCCATACAGTTATAACTATATAGTTGCCCAAGCAATACCAGGGAAAGACACAGACCCAGCAAGTTTGCGTACGTTGAAACGCCTGCGAGCCCAGCACTTTGGGTTCTTTCAGTTTTCTTAGAAAGTGGGTCAGATCCTAAGTTTCGGCAAGATAACGTCCCGTCGCCAAGATGTGCACACATCTTGAAAATTACACACGTTCACCAAACAAAACCTGAAGTCAGCCTTGATTTGGAGTTTCTGGCAAACGATTATTTGGCAGATATTAAACGAAAATTTCCACAGTCATAAAAGCTGAAGACAAAACAAGATCAAGGGGACCAATTGTTTGCTGTTCCCAGAGACAAGGTCAAAACACAAAACATCCTGACACCAATGATGTGATGTTAATTCGCTTGCAGTCATCAAACTGTCATTTTTGTGAAGGTGAAAACACGTTTGTTGCGGCCAGAGTGCTCCAGGTCATCTTTTACAGCAAACAGTTTCATTTGCTGCCAAATATGTTGCCCACCCGAAGCCAAACGATGAACAGAACAAACATCCAAACCAAAACAAATTGCCACAAAACATTTTGTACAAATTGAGGTGGAAGCAGAACGGACGAATACCGCCACTTCCATCGCCCTCTCAAGTTCCATCTGGAACACAGTTCTCCCTTCCGCCAGCCTCCAGAGCTATTCACATACGAAGTTCTTTGAAGGAGAAATCCAGTTTGACTCAAAAAGGTGAGCTTCTTTGCGGGTCAGAAAAGTGGAAATCTGACCAGCGCAAAATTTTAACCTTGCATACAAATATCCGAGCCATGCTCTTCAATGGCTCAAGCTTTCTTGCCCCATGAGTGGCTTTCTTCAGAAGAAAGTCGTGAGAAGAAACGCTTTGGTATCGCACAAGTACCTCCCTCCTCAGCCGGGCATTACCTTTATCGAAACCAACGCCTGGGGGTTGATGTCTCAGGTTGTGCATTGGCGCTGTACATGTCAAGTGATGGTGCTTCTGCATGTTCGCCACGGTGCTTTATGGAGGGACTAGAGCAGGCAAAGCCAGAAAGCAGAAAGAGCATTAATTCCACCACAGAAAACGGTCGCTGGAGGGAATACTTAACGCTCAGTCCAGAGACGCGCTATTTCTTTCTCGCTCAAAGCGGAACTTAACATTGCCGCAATGCAACAAGGGCGATCTGCATTGAGCTAAGCTAAAGTTCTTTTAACTCGTTTCAGGCACTTGAAGAGAAGAATTCTGTCTGCCTGTTCTACTCTGCTCAACTTGGCATGACTGCTGGGGAGATAAGGAAAGTCGTCCGTTTTACGTTTTGCTCGCAAGTTTCTTAGATACTCAGGAAAATACTCACACTTTGCTTCACTGACTTGAGCAAATAATTGACTCCCTCCCCCCACATGCAAGCAAAATCAGCTGAAACAAAAGCATAAACACAAGATGTTTAGTGGGTGGCAATCGCAAGCAAACACAAAGATACACAATTTGCTTGTTTTGCCAAGCAATAATTGCTGCCCTCTCACCTTCAGTGTGATCAGTCATGATTTGTACAGGCTATGCCTCACAGGCAATTGCATCCATTATCTAGTCATTCCTGTCATATCTCGTTCGCATCAACTTGCCTGCAAAAAGATTGTGCCCAACTTATGCGGCACATGTATTTGCAATGCGATCCCCAACAAAGCACCGGTCACGGCAAGCGAATTCAACCCATTCAACCCGTGCTGGGACGGTGAATCTGACGGCAACGTCAACTGCGCGTCCATAACGTGAATGCTTCATGCCATACAAAGACTTGTGCACTGAAATCTGAACCTTTGAGGTTCGTTGATGTTGGGCATTTTATGCATAAAATGTTGGCGCAGATACAGATGGTGAACAACTGCAACTAAACTCTTCCTTTGCCAGGTTGAACTGAAGAGTTTCAGCCAAAAGTAACGAGGGCCTCCCTCAGCAATGTTGCCCAGTGACCCCTGGGGTCACTAGATAGGGGGTCAATGGGAAACGCCAAACCAGTGCTTCCAAATGGCGCGACTGCTTTCAAGAAGAACTGGGCGAAGGGTGATGATTCGCCTTGCATTCTGCCGAGAATCAACACCCCAATCCCTCAATGTGGCCAGAGCGAACCAAGCGTACTCAGAACAGAAGAAAGGCAGCGAACAAGCAAAAACCTTAATTAAAAATAAGATTTATACTCAATTTCTTTCGTTTGTTGAACCTGCAGATCAAGGTGTGGGCTTCAGGAGAGTTGGTACAGAGATCCCCTGCACCAGAAACTGATGTACTGTTTGGACATACCACACTAATTGAAGCTGTGAAGATATTGGACAGCTTAACGCCGCAACTAAGCTGCCTACCAATCACTTCAATTGCACGGGCAAGTAGTTTCCAAGTACAAATCCTTGACCTGAAAAAGGACAATCATTCAGCAACACTTGGTGCACAACAATATCCCGTGCTACCTTTTGTGTTTTTTTCTCTCAAAACAAGTTATTTTCTTTCTTTATGCAAACTTCAAAGCAATCAAAAACATCAGCTTTGGAAGCAAGGCAAAAACCCTGTGGAAGAAAAAAAATCAGAAATTCTGAGTTAACTGGCATCTGATGATAATGCGGACAAATCTTAAAAGGCCATCAGTGCAAATCTCGTATTCTACGGATCAACTAAAATCAGTGACGGGCTGAAGTGACAGAACACAATAGCCAAGGGGCAGACTTGGCTTACATTTGCAGATTCTGATAACAGTCCAGGAAAAAAGCAAAGCTTAACTCGTAACCTCACAATTACACACTGACCTTTGAAATGTATTCCTGGAATGACATCTTTGTTTGCACTTTTCACAAGAAATGAGGCACATTATCGCAGGTATGAACTCTTTCCAGACCAATATTTCACCAAGTGCAATCAGCCATTCGAATTAATGTTTCGCTTTGTGGATCACTGCACGTTAGCAGCACATACTTCCTTCAGGCAAGGCTTCTTCTCGCACGTAAATAATTCGAACCAGGCACCAGGAGTTTTCTTTTCAACTTGTGCATGCAAGTTCTGTGAAACAACTGCGAAGAAGAAGAAAATGTTTTCTCTTTTTTGGGAAACGAAATCATTTCGTTTCGTTTTCAAAAAAAGATTGGAATATTGCACCAGCTGCCGAGATTCGCCAAATTTGTACGTAGCTTTGCTGGGCATGGAATGAATCTTTCCTGAAGAATCTGGGACAAAGAAGTGCCCACGATGAGAGCGCGTAGAAAGGTGGAATGGATGAGAATTTGAAAATGTGTGTTTTCCTCAACCAGTGCATTTTTGATTCGAAGGGAATTTTTGGCAACCTTAGATTTGATCCTTGATGTTTCAGCTTGCTTGGATAATAAGATTTTCAACTTTGGGGATGCAATCCATCTCACACACCAGAACACGTGCAA
>JAAUYG010011871.1_pt1 | contig 13404 bp, 9 predicted proteins | sample 7278091 | NCBI WGS metagenome assembly JAAUYG01 (sample SAMN14350201, study PRJNA611818) | marine sediment metagenome | isolation source: surface marine sediment (0.6m) | place: French Polynesia: Moorea | collected 2018-08
ATTGTCAAATCAGTAGCTGGTATGGCCACTGATTTGACAAAAAACTACACTAACTTTGCACCTTTATATGTTTTGAATTTTGCTCTCTTACATGTCTTTATTATGCTATGCTAACTTTGCTCCCTTAAATGTTTTGAGCAGTGTATTAGTCACTGGTAGAAAGTGAATCTTACTTTCCCATGTGTTAGGAATATATGGGAAGTACCATAGCACTACCAGCAATACACCTGCATTTGCTGGTACAATGTAAGTGTTGTTTGATACATTTATGTCATTAGAAGTAACAGCCTCCTTCCTAGGCGCATAACAAGTATCCAGATGTTCTCTATTAAATTATGTATTCTACTGTACTTCATCTATAGAAAGGTACTCTTATGTGAAGTTGATTGTGCATTAAAGTGTTTTGCTGGTAACAATTTTACCATGGGATCTGTGCACATACATGTACATGTAGGTACATGTATACACAAAAATTGTACCTGCCAGCCAATCAGTTGTATTGCTAAAACAGAACAAATAAAGTGTATACTATGTATGTAAAAGGTTCTAAGTTCTTTGTACAAGAGTTTGATTTTATGCAGTCACAACATCTTTGCAACACATATTGCACAGCAGAAATTTTAGAAATGATTTTACTGGCATGCCTCAGCTTTCTCTCATACATGAACAACTGACTTCTGCAATAAGCACAGTCAATAAGTGAACACACACAAGCATTCAACAAAGATTACAATGGTTCACGATAGACAACAAAGATTTTAATAGGTAATGATAAATTGTATTCACTATGTTGTTCACGGTTTTAGACCCATTTTCCATCAATACATGATGTAATCCTATATCACATTAAAGTATCCTGGAGAATTCACTGGTATAATATACAGTACATGTACATCTACAATTGTGTCAGTTTCATGGCATTTACAGCTGGTCTTTTATTTTAAATGATAGAACCATTCCTTCTTTGCTATTACATGTTTGTCATTTTCAAAATTGGCTTGCCAAATGGTGCATCTAATATCAGGCTGAAAAGTCTGGCATGTATGCCTCTTAGTATTTAACACATGTAAGCAGGGACCAGTTTCTATATTTTAATCTATATCCAGATTGCAATGCAAAATGGAAACCTAAATTTTTGAGTGACCAAATTTCCAAAAAATATTTGGTTGACAGTGGATTTCATTGGTGACAAATTTTTAGAAACTTTCTGATTTCTGTAAATGCAATACCGCCAGGGACCGAACATCGTCAAAAGTAATTCTCATCCTATGTTTGAACTACAAACATGTTGTACATGTACAGTTTCAAGATACATACATGAACATATAAGTGAATAGAAAATACTCAGTGTAATCCTGTGGTAAGATGAAGTGCCCTGGATATGTGATCACTCCAGTCACGTACGGTAAGAACGCAGGTCTGGATGACCCAAAGTTAACACACCAATTCTATATTGTTTCTGAAATATATCGGACCACTTTAGAATTAAGGCCACATTAGCCTTGATAGTGGCTGTTGTCTTAATTCCTGGGATCTACTTTAAGTTAGCCAATGCTGGTACTTGAAGCTACATTTTCACGGAAATCTGTGCACCACAATACATGTACCTTAATTAACAAAGCATCACTGATACTTAGTATACATACAAATATGGTATCTATGAACTGTGTACACTACACGTGTACAAGATGCTTAACTGGAGTTTCCACAACATATATAAATTACATAAAAAAAGTTGGGACAATAAAAGAAATTATATGAGTAGACAAACTCCTTCCGCAGAGATCACCTAAAGTGCTTTTTATACTGTATATATTCTGCAGCCATTACTTAATTTTCATTAAACTTTTTTCAGCACATGCATTACGTCAAACACAGACAAATGTGCAGTAAACTTATATATTCTACCTTTGTTTAAAAAAAACATTCATAGCCTAGCTGTTTCCACAACATATCATGCAAGCTACAAATGTATACATACAAGAAATGTTAGGACAATAAAAGAAATCGCAAGTGTAGCCAAAGTCATTCTACAGAGACCACCTAAAGTGGATTGCTTTTATGCTGCATCTTTCCTGCAGCCGTTAGTTACATGTGTAGGTTTTGTTCAGCACATGCATTACACCAAAGACGGACATATATACTGCATTTAATAAGACAATCTTCCATCTATATGAACATGTATATTAAAATCTAGTTATTTACAAATTTACAGTGGTTTAAGGATAAATATAAGGAAATGCAAATATCTGGTGTTGAGAGCATCTGCATGAGGCCCTCAAAATGAGTTCATATCAAGCATATGAAATGGTATATTTAGCGCTTGTAGTCTCAAAAAGCCTTCTCTAAAAGCACCTTCACTATGTTTTAAACTTTGGCCACTATATATATACAAATATTTTACAAGTATACAACCAGAACCCAGGTAGCATAGAAATTAGAAAATAAGCTGGTATATGTACTAGTATATGTAGTATAGTTTGAGTTTGCGTAACACACTTCTTTCTTTATGTAAGGCTTCATATCAGTTGAAAATAATTCATGCAAACTATTCCATTCAAGACTTTGATCATTCCATTATGATGCAGCACAAGTGTTCCGATAAAAATGATAGAAGCAAGTGGCACTACCTGTACATGCACCTGTCAAAGTCCAGTTTAAGGCTTATACAGTTTCTGCACATCTGTTTATATTGCACAGATCAGCAGATAGCAGTTATTAGGCATCACAGAGCGACCAAGTGACTGATCATAAAGGGCCCATCCATTGGAAATATGTCATAAAGTATTCATCCAGGTGATGTATTACATCATCAGAAAGTGCCCATTCAAAGCGACACTGGTCCAGTTGATCATTGGAGATCTAATGAATTACCTGAGCACATAAAGAAGTCACTGCACAAAAGTACTACTCTTCAAGCTACTAAAAATACTAAATATTGCTAAATTAATATCACCCAAAGAAATATCATAACTTTAATTACATGCAATCACTTTACTCAAAAGCAGAGACAATTAACAGAAATATACTACCTGTGATGATGTTGATAACAAATGCTGACAAGAAGGGTGATTGCTCTCAAACAATTTCTGCTATTTCAGGACCAACAATTCCTATGGGTAATTTTATCAACAATAGTCGTGGTCTTCTTTCTTGATGGATACCGTGTGTTTAAATGTATATCGTGTGACTTCATAAAAGCCTGGGTTGTAGCCTCCACTGATCTGTGACACGTTGCTGATCGTCGAGGCCTGACTGTCCATCGGCTGCAACTGAGATGGAAGGAGACCCGCACCAGACTCGACCGTGGACTTGTTCCGGAACTCCACCAGGTTGCGCCAAATCTGGTTACGATGTTGTGTTCCGATTTTCATATTCTGCAACTCCTACAAGTAAAGAAAAGTGGTCATGCAAAAACATTCACTCCCAAAAAAAATAAAGAAAAGTGATTTGGCACCTTGAAGTGCAAAGATGGAAGTTGCGATTGTACAACACAGTCAAACTTGCTCTCAAGACCACCTGTATATAAAGACCACCTGCTTATAAAGACCACATTTTACAGGTCCCCAGGTGTATACTTTCCCAATGCTATTGAACCTGATATAAAGACCACCTGTGTGTAAGGACCACCTTTTCTTGCTCCATAGCGTGGTCTTTATATACAAGTTTCACTGTAACCTTTTAGGATCCACTGCTCTAGACTAAGTGTTAATAACTCTATCCTACAGAAAATATAAAATTTACATGTATTTAATGTGACTGAAGTCAAATCGGATGAAAACATAAAGGGGCATCGATCATGCCCCAGTGACTTTAATGTCTTACACCATTACGCATGTTACTGAGAACCAGTACATGTACCGGGTACATCGTAGAATGTAATGACATGATACCAAGTCAAGAAATGGTTACCGTGGCTACATGCACATGTGTTAGAAACTATATAATTATTCTTGCATAATACTGTTGGATTCATCCTAGTACGGTGATGAGACACGCCTCAGCCTTTATCATGTTCATAGCTAGCCACAAGTCAAAGAAAAACTTCATACTACATTTATTGGGAATATCTTGCAGGTTCTCTTGGGAAACATCTTGCTCTCGATAAGTCTTGTGCATCAGGCATTTGACATAAACACAAAATAAGATCGTTTAACAAAAAGGAACATCTTGAAACATTCTATTCAAACATCAGAACACGGGAACGATCTGATTGACCATGCTGAGTGATAACATATGCACCTTGCACAAGACTTCCTGTTGGTGTTCAATACAAAAATGTTTTACTAACTGATCTGATCCTTCCTGAGATACAAGCGATTGAAATCTGAGTGACCTGAGACATCTCATGTCATATTCAAGGTAATACATACATGTAATGGTACAGTTGCTGTCCCATATGAATGCACCAACAGCCATGCATTTTGTAGGCCTTAAGTGGACTCATACATGCCATACTGAATACGAGTGACCTTGGACTTTACCTTTCAACATGTTCAATGTCACTCAAGGTCAAATCTTGATGGTGTGGATGGATTCCCAAAATGACTTCCTATTGATGTCTGAAAGAAATATGTGCCCTAACTGCACTCCTTTCAGATGTATGTATTACCATACAGGCCTGAAATATGAGTGACCTAAGAATTTGACCTTTCAACAGCAGTGTACTCATGGTCAGATCTAAATGGTGCAGTTGAAGTCTCCATATATCATTTCTTGTTAATGCCTAATAGTAACCAAATGAATATCTCACAAGGCTTAGATCTTTGAGCCACTTGGAAATATTTCTCCTACCGGGAACTCTTTACCACATATACACTATATACCATTGGGCCAAAAATTAGGACACTCCACATCCACCAAAAGGCAATTTTTCTCATAATACAATCATCTCTTCCTTATGTGAGAGGGATCACTTCAAGGCTCCCACGAAAAAAAGAATTTGACTGGCATGACACTTTTTGAGACATTTTGTTCACAGACATGAACAATGAACAGATACGCACATAATGCACAGGAGCAACCTAATACTAAAGTAACCTGTCTAAAAATTTCATGGTTATATTTATACATTGCAACAGTAAAATTCATGGACCGCTTTTTATTTCGTTTTACTGGAATATATATTACAGCTATTTACAATCACTCCCAATCAAAAGATACAGTTAACAAATTATTGGTACATATTACGATATCTCTTTGTTTATGTAAACATGACATCACTACGTGTCACTATGCTGGCTTTTCATATGAGCCTGAAGGTCCCACCGGTACAAGTAATCTTTGCCACACTTGTGACATTTGTGTTCCCGTATGCCTGTGTGTTTGGCCATGTGACCACGCAGGTGGGAGTTGGCTGAAAATCCTTTCCCGCACAGATGGCATCTGTAGCGATAATGTCCACGATGACGCTCCATGTGAAGTTGCATTCCGTTAACGGTGGTAAAAGTGGAGTCGCATTCCGGACAGGACAGAGTTCCGGTGTGCTGCCGGGTGAAGGAAGCACGATGAGTGTGTTGAAAACGCTCAGTCAACTGCAAAGAGAGAATGATGAACACACACATCTTTACTGAGTCAGCACATAAAAATTAAAAAAAAAAAAAAATTAAATACTGTACCAATTCAACATATCAAGCCAACATTTTCTGTCAGACCCAATATCTGAGACTGTGACAAAGCAACATGTATTACGTGTATACATCTGTACATCAGGAAGAGAGTTTTAAATTTTCTAAGGATTTCAAAAACATCTCTCTTTTACTGCTTCAAACCAATTCAGCATTATTGACAAGTTGTCAATACGGATGCTATTTAGCATCATTAGTGGCCATACCAATTGCGAACCTAATAAATTTATCCAAACATATGCAGGTGGCTCTAATTCAAAATCGGAGTAAATCCACACAAAAAATCAATAAATTTCATTTCCCATTGCAGTGAACATGGTGAAGAGTGGTGAAGCTAATTTTGCCAGACAGAGGTAACACAAAGATGCAGTACAGTACCCTCAATTTGCTTTTCCACAGCTTATGTCAATCTTTACCCATGGCCACACATCCGATACATTGTACATTGCTCATGTTGCTGGAATTCCCATACAGTAGACATACATGGTACGTAGCATAGCATGTACATAACAACTGGTACACATGAATATCAAGTCTGTGTGCAAAGATCACACCATACACAGGGTTACCTACTTCATCGTAATATTTGGGGCGGATGAAGTTTACGTAGTGTTACAGTGGTCCTTGCGATTTAAGATCCCTCCATTTAAGAGTTCTGTCCATTTTGACATGCTTTCAGACTGTTCATCAGTGACACTTACTTTTTGTATTTTTAATACGAACATCTCTATAAGTTAAGACTACCTTCAATTTTACAGCATATTCTTCTGGTTAAACCGGTGGTTTTAAAATTCAGGAACTCCAAAATAACGAGGGTAAACTATGGCAGTTTTAACCCTGAGACAACAATAGTAATAACGTGACTAGAACTTCAGCAAATGTAATAAATGTATACTATTCGTCAATCGTCAACTTCTTTGACCATATTGTATGTGTTACACATATATGTTACATGAAATGCTCAATACCAGAGGGTGAACAATAATGTTAACAGATATTATAGTATACATGTACATGTATTAGTAATGCTATACACATGAAGTCGAAGTGCGGCATATAGTCTGGCCAAGATCATTGTACCTTGTGCTTAAATTCACAATCATCTTGATCCTGCATTTTTCAACTAAAGATAAACTCTGGATACTATGGATACCACAAGCATTTAGCTGTTTAAACTGCTATTTAATACCACAAAAAAATTCATGCGCATATACTTCTTAAGCACTTAGTGTTTAACTACGGTCAGTATACAAGTAAACAATGGCAAACAAATGCTAAGAGACAAATGACTTTGACCAGTCAAGATGGTCAATGTGCAGCTACTTTTCCACAGTCAGGCCACATGACGTTTACGAAGTTTATTCATTAAACTAGCATATTATATCACCAAATACTGCATCTACAGCATACCCACTATCAACCAATGATAGACGGAACCATGCAGTCCTGACAAAAGATGCTCTGGGAACCTGTGGTACATCAACTATTTCCGTTCGCTTCATTGTCCATGTTGCCAGCTCCATGTAAGGACTTGACGTGGACACGAAGGTCTGATTTGTAGGCGTACTCCTTGCCGCAGACGGCACACCTGTATTCCTTCACTCCAGTGTGACTGGCCATATGACCGCGCATGTGAGTGGTGGAACTGAACCCTCGACCACACAGCTGGCAAACATATGGATAGATTCCCCGGTGCTTGTTTTTCACGTGCATTTCCAGGCCAGTGCGCGTTGCAAACACTCGTGGGCACTCCAGACATTGGTAACTGGAGTCCGAGGTACATGTAGTACTAGCAGACTGGTTGGACGGTGGCCAGGAATAAGTGGAGAAAATGCCCTGTAAAGGAAGCAAATGGATCCTAAATAACGAGGGTCATCACACAAAGAGTTCTAAGTCCATGAACTTGCAGAAGCGCGAGATGCAAGAGCGAGAAGCGCCAAGAAGACATGATCCTGAAAACCATGTTTGTTGGTTGGCTCCCAATCCGCAAAAGAAGAAATCACACATAAATTCTTTGGTGATGTTTCACAACAGTTGTTTTATTGAAATGGAATGTATAAATACATTCCAAATGTCATTGAACTAATAATCAGGTTCTTAGCTGAGCCACTGGCATATATGCAAGCATATCCACATAGTCCAAGTGATTATAATGCATAATCGAGGTGCCAGCTCTTGACAAAAGTATCTGGACATAAATATAAGCATGACGATACACGAGTGAAGATCCACAGGCATGATAATCCACAAAGATTCAAACATGAAGAACCATCATGGCAAATGAAGCTTTAGCAGTATCCAAGCCTTAGCAGAAGCTAAGTCTGTCCTCCCTGTTTATTACAACCACAACATTCTCTATTATCAATAGAGCCAAATTATGACAGACAGTAAGATATAGTATATCTTTCATGTAACATGCTTCTCAACATGTTCAAAGACAACAAATGTATAGACTAGGTACACTGTCCTACTAGGCTACTACCATGACTACCCACTGCTAATGTGCTTTCTGAGAAGTTCTACCGATCGGAAGTTGGCATGTTCAACGGTTACCGGAAACTGAACACCAGGACCCCAGAAGAACAGCTCTTTAACCAAACAGTGAACAATTAAAATTTTATGTCATTTGGGTATATGTGACGGTGTATCTGCATCTACATGTATATGGTGTAGGTATGCCTGATTGTTAAGTCTGCCTGAGGTAGTGTGCAAAATGAAACATGTTACATTTATTAAACCTAACTCGGTGTATTGGCACTCTCATGGACTCCTAATACATGTAATACTTCATATATATCTACATGGCTCATGCAATCTTGGTACCAATATGGATTTGACTTCTCATACAAAGATATAAATACATGTAAGTTAAGAGATGCTACTATTATCATGCTTCACTATTAGATCACATACATAGTCCTGTATACATGACAGAAGCATTCTTGACCATGTTGCAAATTCCAACTTGTGAACATAATATCAGGCAGCCGTTATTTCAAGTCAGGGCACATACCTGTTCAGATGCGTTAGTTGCCACATCAGGACTTTGTATGGATGATATAGTTGTGACAAGGCCGTCATCCGAATTACCAGATGTCAAATCTTGTTGTGGATAGGCTTTTGGATCACCTGGGGAGGCCATGAAAGACCCTGCCTGTTGGTTTGGTATCACTAATACAGCTGGGTTCACAGCTGATGGTTCTATAGGCTCTGCTTTCACCACACAAAGCTCTTCCGCAGCACTTTGATTGCCTGGAATCTGAGAAGCATGTCTACTGTCTTGCCTTTTAGCTGGTGAGGACTCATACAGTAGAGTTTCTAATGCCTGGACTTGTTCAGCAGACGTAGGAGAGCTATCCTCAAAGCTTTCCGAATAATTTATATGTGAAGCAGCTTCAAATTTAGGCGTTCCAATTATGGAACTATGTGAGCTGTGACGGCGCTTCCTAGAATTAGTCGGCTGGCGAAAATCTGATTCCGATGATGAACGCTGTCGGCCTACCTCTGCTGAATCGGGCAGACTAGGTCTCACTGCCATCAACCCATCACTGTCATTGTGAGAAGTGTCGGTGGGTTGACCAATGCCACTTGACTGTATGGTTTCCTTCACAGAAACAAGGAAAACCTTGTCTTGGTCCAGTGTGATGCCAATGAGTGCTTCAACTGAAAATTCTGAGTTATACTCTAGCCCATTGCGACAAATCTTTGTGATTGTATCCCGCAGGAGTTCCTGGATCCTCTGTTGATCTGGCTTCAGCACCATTGTGGAGTTGTATGGATCAAGTAAATGTCAAGTATTAAGCTAGGGAGAAAAAGAACACAAAGTTAGTACTGTACAATGCTGCAATGTCAATGAAAATAATCATGAATTTATAATAATGCACAAATGTAATTAATAATCAGATTAACATCTATGCATAGTTATACATGAATGCAAGCATCTTTAAGTAATGCGTGCATATAAGCCATTATCCATATGTCAGGACTCAGGTTGCAACTTAATTCTATTTGGAAGGCAGCTTTACATTCTAAAATACCCAACAGAAGATGTCACTTGATTTTAGCTAAGCTGCAAAATTCACAGTTAATAGTCTTGGGATCAAAGTTTGTAGGGGGCCACCCATTGTGGTCAGACCTCAAAACAATGCTACAACTTTCGTAGTTAGTTTTTAGCTGGACAGAGCATCTGTCATACCATATATGGTATACCCCAATGGTCGAGTGAGTGAGTGATATCAAAGTTTAACGGCACATCAACACCAAAAGGGTCATACTGTGCCGAAACAGGTGATGATGATGATTGCAACGTCAATTCAAGTCGCTACAGTCTAAGAACTGCACTGTGTGAGAGCATTTGCTATCAGGCCAAGTCTGAACAAAATGTCCGCCAAGACCTGATACCCAGGGTGCGCCACGGGGAGACTGCTCTCTGCACCCCTAATTCTAGGCAGAATATCAGTATTTTGTGACATGGGTGGGGGATGCCACATTTACAACCACAATGTCAGATATTACAAAACACCTGTCATTGCACAAGGACGGTTGTACATGTACGTAATTAGTCTGTCATTACTATCATTTAGCGTCACTAGCATCGGCCAGTAGACTCTTTTGAACACGAGTAAATTTTCAGACACTGCCAGGCGTATCGCAAAAGAGCTTTCTTTTATAAAAAGCACAAAACTATTTCTCTTTGCACCCAGGCAATTATTACTATATAACATCTAAACTGTAAAAACGTTACTCTCAATATTACGAAATAAAGTTTGAACATCAATATGATCTGTATGACTCAATACATTTGCACATAACATGGCATAGATTGGTTTTAACTTCAACTACAGTTTATATGTCCACCAATGATTATTGATGTGAAAACAGCAGCAAATATGAACATACAACAAACAAGAAACTGGGCCAATTTATCTCGAAAGCTTGGATGGTAAAAGACATAAATTATATAATTAATGATAGAAATGTTTTAATAAGAATGGAATATATATGTATTTATATGTGCATGGGTGTATGTATGATGTAGTATTGTGTGATGCTATTATTGGCCCTGGTGTTTGTGACGATGCAGCAAGTTAATATAGCAGTTATCAGTCTTCGTTCATGTAAACATTATGACAGTTTAAACTCCCATATAAGACCGATTGGGCTGGGTGCTACATTTGTTATTATTGTGTAACTATTTCATTTATATAATGCGATTGCACATCTGGATCTAGTAAACAAATTCCAACTGAATCCATACACTGTAGTTAACCTAGTAAGTCTAGGTAGACAGGATCATAATACACCACCTTCTGAGTTTGCACTGAACCACTAATATCTTGGTTAAACATACACCTTCAGATGGTTCAAATGTTCACCAGAGCTGCCTAGTTTTTTCGGGGCCGAAAATATTACACATTATGGTAGTTACCATTGTTGTTCTCATTGCCTTGTGTTGGCGTAGTACATCAAGGCATTTATTCACTGTGACTTATTTCCTTTCCGCCATGAGCTTCTCTTTACACTTTTTTGTTTGCGCATCCATGGATTAGCCGGTCGACTATCAGGAAGTTTGTGTCCTGTGGAAATTCAGCTGAGTTATAATGCTGCATGATGCGGCTGTAGTAGGATGTCGTGTTTTCAAAGTAGGCCAAACTGAAGTTAGGCACACTTTTAATTTCTCAGTAAATTTCTTACTTTTATTGATTGATACTTAACAGCTCCGGTTTATGGATATCATTAAAAAAACTTCATAGATAAGCTTCTCTTTAGGAGTTTAAATAACATTGCGCTATCATATTATTTTGACGGTTATCATAACGAATTTGAAGTTACGATTTGTATAAGCGTAAATTTGTATTACGAGAAAACTGAAAAAAGTGGACACTGTGGACTCCGAGATTAATTGGTACTTCCGTCTTGCGCCAACACAAACGTCCATGCAGGGTTTATTGCAAGTATATTTTGTATTTAAATAGAAATATTACTGGAACAGCGTAATGCCCCCCCCCCCCCTTTCTGTACTTTCTGTAACAAGAGTAAATGGGCCATGGCCTTCTCCTTAACTGCTTACTTATTAACGAGCAACTGACGTTTACAGGTGTGGAATATGTTTTCATTTTCCATTGGCCTGAAGGTCAATCTTCAATTCATTTTTATTTTTAACGTTAAATTTCAAACTTTGAGCAACTTAAGTTGTGTAGGCTATCAGGAGGAACCCTTAATTGTATAAGAGTGTGGTCAGAAAATACTTGTATCTGTACGAGGAGGGACTTGGTTTCCTCATGAAGTTGGTTGGCTATGTTGTAAAAAAATTGGTTATGGTCAAAATTATTCAAAATTTAAATTTTACATTGTAGTCAAAAGCAAAACCATGTATTGGAAATAATCTGGAAAACGGCACACTGTAGGACGAAATTGAGTTAAATTTTGAACTGGGTGAAACTAGTATAACATATGTGAGGAATCTTTTACCTCTAAGTTATGGGGTTGTAGTTCATTTAGCGGTCATTCCATACTCTTGCAATTTTTTCCGGAAATATCATTTTCAACATTCTCTTCATTTTACGGTAGCCGCTGTGGGTCTTCTTCAACGAACCTCTTTATAGATGTTCCTTGAAACAGTCAACACAAATTGTTTTTCTTGAAATTTAGAAATTTAAAACTTTAGAAAAAAAAGAGACAAGATGGACATTTTAAATTAGTGCAATTTGCAAATATTCTGGAAATGGCATTGACGTTATTGTGTTCAAGGTCATTTGGGGGTCATTCCGAGCATATGTCTCGAAATGGCCTATTCGAAGACAGCAGTCTGCAGAGCGAAACGGATTGATGTCTGAGTTCTAGTAGAACATATGTGGGGTAGCTTAGCCTTGTAGTTTTCAAGGTAATTTTGGGCTCATTCTGTACACGTTTCCCCAAATGACTTCTAACTCGAAAAAGGCTGGCCGTACAACGAAACGGGGTGACGTTGGGAATTCGTGGTGCTAGTAGAACATATATGGGGCATCTCTGACCTTATAGATTTCAAGGTCTTTTGCGTTCACTCGGTGCAGTTGTTTCAAAATGGCCAGTAACTCAAACATGGCTGGCCGTAGAGCGAAACCGATTGAAATTTGAGTCTCTAGGTTACTAGTAGTGTATATGGCGCACCTGTGACATTGTAGTCTGCATGGTCATTCGGGGTCATTCGGTTCACTAGCCTCTAATTTGCGTATTATACTCGAAAGTGGCTAGTCGTAGAGCAAAAGGGATTGAAATTGGAAACTCTGCGGAACTAGTAGAACTTATTTGGGAGTCATTTTGCCACTATAGAGCTCAATGCAATTTAGGTATCAATTGCCAGTGGTGGTGGTGGTGGTGGTATCACAGTTTAACGGCACATCAACACCAAAAGGGTCATACAGTGCCAAAACAGGCGATCAAAGCATATCTCGAAAATGGTTAGCTGTACAGCAAAACGAATTGAACTTTGGGACAGAGTGACACTAGTTACACTACTATGGATACCTTAAGTTGACCTTGTAGCACTAAAGGTAAGATAAGATAAGATAAAACTTTATAACTCTATTTAACGTCGGTACAACAAAAACTACGGAAGCGTAATGCTGCCACGTGTAAAAAAATTATCTCGTACGTACGACTTATTATGTCGTACGTACGACTTATTATGTCATACGTACGACTTAATATCTCGTACGTACGACTTAATATCTCGTACGTACGACTTAATATCTCGTACGTACGACTTATTATGTCGTACGTACGACTTATTATGTCG
>JAAUYG010135790.1_pt1 | contig 13404 bp, 13 predicted proteins | sample 7278091 | NCBI WGS metagenome assembly JAAUYG01 (sample SAMN14350201, study PRJNA611818) | marine sediment metagenome | isolation source: surface marine sediment (0.6m) | place: French Polynesia: Moorea | collected 2018-08
AGGCTGCGCGTCGAGAAGGCGTGGCCGCACAGGTCGCACAACACGTCCTTCTCCTGCAGACCTGCACAACACACGCAAAACACACCGTTATGACGCCATTTGATGATGTCAGTCATGAAATTTACTGTTTGTGATCTTTTGTTGAAAAGAACATCCCTCTTTTTAGCGCGAAGAATTTCCCTACGCAAGATACACTTCAATGAGAGATGATCCAAGATTTTGCAGACCCCACAACAGCGCTTATCAGCGCGGCCATTCACAGATCTACTGGAGTCCGGGGGTCTGTCTGCGACAAGGATGATGGCAGACCGCTCGACATGAGAATATAAAGTTCGACCGGGGGGGGGGGAGAAAATTGCATTATTTTTTAAACTGGGATGAGAGCTTGCGACAAGCTTTATCCATGCAGAACTCACCCATCGGGATTTCATGTTTCATCTTCTCGTGGATGCGGTGGCGCTGTTTGCTGTAGGTGCGATAGTCGCAGTACTGACACTGGTAGATGAGCGCGTCGCCCAGGGACGTGTCTCCATGCTGCGTCACGAGGTGGAAGCGCAGCTGCGTGATGCTGCCGCGCGTCCGGTGGTCACAGTGCGGACACAGGTCGTCCTCGTGCTTGTGCACTCTCCTGCAAAAACACAACAACGATATTTTCACTCCGGATGCTGAACTTCTACAGGTGCAAAACACAAAAAAAGATAATGGAATTTCCAACCTGGAAAACTGGGTAAAGAAATTGTCTCACTGAAGAAAGCTGAATTTCTATTTTGAAGCTGCCTCCAGTGGTGAATGCTGGGAGGACAAAGGGGCCACCCTACTGTCTCCAAACATTGTTTTTTCAAACACTCAAGGTTTTGGCAGTGTCTGGAACAGGGTATCTGTTGAATTTATTGGAGTTAGCCCCAACCCCAACCTTCAATGTGATTTCTTTTCTTCAAATCCTGCATTCGCGCCTGGCCTTCCACTCTCTGCACTAAATTTTAGAATGCGCTCTTCACTGTACCGTCTATCATTTGCTGACCTCACGTGCTCCAGAAGATGCTCCTTCCGCTTGTAACTTTTCGGGCACGAATCGCAGGTGAATTTGCTGGCGGCCTGGTCAGCGTGCACGTTCTTCATATGGTTGACGAGGAAGTGTCTCGCGCTGAACAGTTTGCTGCAGACGGCGCAGGCGAGCGCGTCCTCCGACTTGTGCAGGTAGTTCTCGTCGTGATTCTTCGTTCTGAATCAGAATTGTGAAACTAAACTTGTCTGTTCCAGATACGGCACACACAGTGGACGCATATCATACAGACACCCAGCCACAGCAAAAAGCGTCAATTCCCAGCATCTTCTTTTTTTTTTTTTTGGAACGTGCCGTAATCACACACTTGGTAATGCGTGATCGGGTGGAGGGAAGAGGTCTGTGAGTTGCCAATGTTCACAATGTGCACCCTGCAAAATGGGAAACTCATGCAGGAACCCTCCACTCTCTCCTGCGAATAGCAAATGGAGAGAAGTAAAATGCTTCAGGACCCATATTTGCTGTGCATGGCAGTTTTCTAAATATTTTCTCTCTCCCAGTCATTTTGAACACCTGAACATACACTTTCCCCTGAATCCGAAGAAATGCGCCAGAATAGGTCTCACACTGAATCAACCACAGGCAAAAACGAAAGTGATGCAGTTGTTCTCACATGTGAGTGCTGATGCTGTATTTGTTCGCGGTCATGAAGCCGCAATCGGCGTGATGACATCTGAACACCTTCCCACTGGCGATGTCCTCCTCCTGAAGACACAGAGAACACGTGAACGTTTCCATCTCTGGAAGCTCGAAGCACCAGACAAAGAACACGAAGAAAAGCCAAGAATTCAGCTCCCAGTAAAAATCCCAAATGGTACAACTGAATCAATGGAACCGTCGTTCAAAGCTATTTTCTTTTCCAAATGGATTCGATTCTAGGGGTGCAATGTCATTTTCTTTCTCTTTGTTTTGGAAGAAAATTTTTGTCCTCGAAAAAATTCAATGCATAACTCGCAAACAGAGAAGCCAGGTAATCCTTGCTAATTTTGAGGACAATTTTCACGGAATCGTGCATGATCTCTGGGAAAACGAAACTGACCTTGAAGGGGACGCCGTGCCTGAGGTACATGTGCTGGATCGCCTGGGTGTACTTCTTGCCTAAACTCTTCCCACACATCTCACACAGGTTGCCCTTTCTGCTTCCCGATCTGAAACAAAGCATATAAACTCAGAAACCTCCTCTGATTTGATCAGTTGCTGGTAAATTTTAGTGATGTTTATATGAGTCAGTGTCGTGTTGTCTGAAAAAGAAGCAGTTTTTTCACTGTTACGCTGACATCCAAATTCGCACAACGTGTTTTGGTGCAGAGAGCGAAGCACAACGAGAAAGAACTGAACGCTTTTCGGACAAACGAGTCAAAGGCCGGGACCAGTTTCAGCAGAAAGCAATGACAATGAAGTTCAATTCCCCTCTTTGACACGTACCTGGGTGAACCGAAAAACCTTTTGAGCAAAAAACTTCTTTCCAAAATGAGAGGATGAAAAGCACGCGTTGAAGTTGTGTGCACATTGCCCCAACATGGAATTCTGGAAAATGCTGTGATGAAATGCGCCAGTGTGAAGACACTGTTCGGAAAGAAAACATTTTGCAAAATGACACGCCTGTCAGAGTGAAATGTGTTTGCCTTGTTCTTCAATCAAAACGGAACCCTTTAGCAACAAGCAAGAGAATGGCGTTACCGACATTTATTTCGGAATCCTTCACATCATCGTTACCGCGCAAAATCTTCTTCTCTAGTGCTATCGTTCCTCAAAACTGGAACTTAGTTCAAGCGCTGCGACACAGGACACAGACGACAGTGCTTTCACCCTTTTCCTTCCCAGCGCAAGCCTCGTGATACAGACGCCGGCAGAGCACGCACTCCACATGACTGACGCCGAGTCTCACAGAACACAACGCGCATGCGCCTAGCTCCTCGGCGTCCTGCTCCAAATCTCGCGTTTTCTCGATTCCAATCCCGCGTTCTGTTTCCGGTTGGTTTCCGCACTGCAGAAAACCGGAGGTCTGAAACGCCATTTTGATTCGTTCTGGACTCAACTGCGCAAGCGCGCGCCTTACAACCGTGGGAATGTTGTGACCTGCGCTTTGCGCATTTGTTTCACTGGGATCCAAAAGAGGCGTCAGATCAGGCACCAAGCTGTCAAAAGGTTGCGCCAACAATGACAGTTTCTTGCGCGGGATGTTTAGCAGCCATATTTCCTTTTCTAAGCAGAAGTTCAAAAGATCGTCCGAGATCAGGCCCGACTTTTTGGCGCAGATGACGAAAACTGGTCGTCTGCTGCGAAAATGAGGCTCCAAATGTTGTAGGTATTCGAGAAATACTTCTTTGCCCAAATTTCCACTTGCTGTAGAAGCACATACTACACCATCAGATTCATCGTCTGGAAAGTCTGCCTTGGCTCCTTGGAAAGTCACCATTGGTTGTTGTGAGGAACCATCTGCGCAGATACACATGGTGAGAGTAGCAGCATCATTGCCTGAGAACTGCCACACAGTGTCGACATTGTAAATCCGGTTCCATTCTCCCTCCATTTTATACTTACGGAAGATACAACGAACTTTCCTCGAGAACGAATTTTTTTCTTCTTCCAGATCTGATTTGGCACTTCCCATTGGTTCCAAAATTCCCCAATCACTGAGCTCCTTGAATCTTTCCAGGAATCTATCCCACCATCCTTTGCTAAGTCTGACCCCTTTGTCCTCTTGTCTTTTCGCCAGAGCTGCGTCTGCGACTCTCTGCATCGCGTCGTCCGTGGTGACCCGGATTCCCGCCAATGAGAGGAAGATCAGCTCATCAGCCAATCGTCGCTCTTCTTCAGGACTCAACAGCGCTGAAGGTTTGTCTTTTGTTTCACCTGTTAAAAAGAAGACGTGATCAAGGAACAAATTTCATGAAATACTAGTGACATACACCTTGCATCAGAAAAGCAGTCAACAAAGAACTCGTTCGAGCCTTCACGCCAACAACAACGAAAGTCGCTGATGCCAAAGGCCTTTTCACACCAAGGCTTCACAACCAATGCGCATTGCTTTTTCAACGTGCGTGTTCTTGCATTGGCCTGTGTGAAAACACCTAAACGCCGATGCATTTGGGCGTGAGCTGTCTGTCTGACAGCAGAGAACTTTTTTGGACAAATCCCGAAAAACGGTACGGCCTTTGTTTACCCTTCATGATCCTGTTGCGGAGGGTCCAGCGCGGCACCCCCATGGCGCGCGCGGCCGCCCTGACCGGGACGCCTTCCCCGAGCACGAGCTGTAGCGCCTGCTGCATGTAGCGCTCCTCCCACTGCGCGCGCCGCCCCGAGGCCCGCACCGTCGCCACCCTGCAAACAAACGACAAGTGCTCAAATCCTCTAAACAAATTGCTTCCATGTGCACTTGGAGTCCCGATCACCCCAAGAAGCTACACAACAGCTTCACACCCAACGTAAAATCATTGCCCAAACCACTGCAGCGGAGATCTTCTTAAATTATTCAAATTCCCTTTGGCACAAAGCACCTTGACTCCAGACCTTAACTTGTGGGCCGCGCTGTGTCAATGCAGATTGCTTTTGTGTGGGCGTAATGGACCAAGCCCAAGAATTTACAGGCGCTGCCTTTGCTGTGAAAAACTACGCATGTCAACATCTGACCAATAAAAGACTGATTCAATGGGTCTTACCTCTTTTGTATCCTTTGTGCTTTCTCTTGGGGGTCGACATCTTTGTGCACTCTTGCCGCGCGTTTCGGGACAGCTCCTGTGTGATGTGATGACTTGTCAAACGGAAACACTCCAGTGTCCCTGAAAGATCTTCTGATTTCTTCTCCTTCCATTTTCCAACACAACGACAGAATTTCTTCAATTGCCTGGTTGACAGTGGTTCTCTGGGAGCCAACACTAGTTCGTTGCCTTTCCACCCGGTGCGTTTGCATTGCGTGCAGAACGACGTCCACTGGTTGGGCAGCGTCCGGGAATGGAACATGTAAGAGATGAATTCCTCGCTCCAGGCAGAATTCTATCACTTCCAGGTCAATCAGATCCTGAACTCCGGCAATGTAGACAAACACAGGCCGCTCCTGAACCAAACAAGAATCCAAATTCTTCAGGTATTCCAGGAAGGTCGCTCTGTCTGGTTCTCCAGATTTTGTCTCTCGAATCAGAGTTCCTGTCTCGTTCTTCAGCGCAGAGAAGGAATCCTCAGACGCCGTGGTGATCAATGACGGCAAACAACTTCCTGTGGCACATGCGCACACGGTGATAGTCATGGCGTCTCCTGCGTGCGCATCTGGCTTGGCTGTTTCCCACTGAAACTTCCCACACCGTTGCAAAAATCTCCCCTTCACTGCAACCATGTTGTAAACACGTTCTGAAGTCACAATCGCGCTGTTTTCACGCAACAAGTCCTCAATACTGCTGAGAACACTCTCCCGCGTTTTCTGCGCGCTGTTCACCCTGGATGTCCTAAAAATTCTCCCCCTGGCGTCCTGGGCCTCGTTTTCGCGCGTAACCATGGCGTTCACCTCGGGGTATTTCCGGCGGAAGTTGAGGCTCCAGGTTCTGGTCGGGTTCCCGTCTTTGGTTCTGTATTGCGCCGCGGATTTGCTGCGGAGGCAAGTGGCGAGGGTTGTGAGGTAAGTCGGGGTGATCTTCACTCCGGCTCTGTGCACAAACTTGAGGCACCTGAGCAGCGCTGTCTCGTCGCGCATTGAGAGAAACCTCGCCGAACAGTAGCTCTTCTGCGACCCTGAAAACACAACAGGAATCGACCCATTGCACACAGTTCGACAAAAGTGAATGCCCAATTGGACCAATTTTGTACTTATGAGGAGACTTGTTTTACGCTGATCTTACAAGCGACCCCGAGCAACCAACGCCTGCAGACTTTGTTTACAAAAACACATTTATGCTGATGCAATAGCCAAGGGAAATGAAAATGGCGCCAGGCGCGACTTACTTGTTTTGAGTTTGGCTCTGAGGGTGCTGCGCGGGATCTGCAGCAGGTTGGACACCTGCCGCACGGCGCTGCCGTCACAGACCATGCGCAACGCCCGGTCCATCTGCGCGTCCGTCCACTCGCGCAAAATCGACGCCGACGCCGCGTCGTGACGGCTGAAAACAACACGAGGCGTCGCGTCACTGTCGCCTTGACAACAGCGCTTCTTGTCGTTTGGCTTGATGAATTGCCTCTTGGAAAAAAAATGGCCTTTTATGGAAACGCGCCTGTCGAAACTATAGTTTCTCCACACTTATCACTGCCCCTGTGCGAACCATGAATATTGAAGTCGTCACGTGAAAAATCCCAGCTAAATCCATAGCTACAGCCAGAAACGTCCAGGCAAGACTGCCAAACCACCAACAACCCGACACATCAGATCAAGAGTGGTGGTGTGGAATAACGGAAAAGTTGGGTGCGCGCTCTAGTCAAATGGATACAACGAAAATGCAACGACGATCTGGCCCCTGTCATAGCGGTTAGAGTTTCTGTGCAGCATGAAAAGTGAATTCGTGCTTCCCGTCTGGGAATTCTCACTTTCCGTTACTCCTAAGGCCCCACCCACACCAGACGCACCACGTGAAGCCTCACGCGAGGCGGGGAATGGGTCACATCAGTTGATACAGAAGTGTCCATACTGCATGCACTAAGCAATGCGTGACACAACAAGCATCAGAATGGGACCTGGCTCCATTTGTTTGCATTGCTTCCAGTGTGGACGAGGCCTACAGAAGTCTTACACTTCGTCTGTGACTTGAGCGCTTCTGTTTTTTTTTTGTTTTTTGTTTTTGCACAAAAACCAAGTGAAAATAACCACTTGACGGACACTAGCTAACAGAGAAGCAAGTGTACATCATGGCAGAAGAAGCCAAACGAAATCGACAGCTTCCTTGCAAGGGCAACGCACCGACGCGCAACTCCCCCCATTGCAACAGCCTGGAGCGAGAAACAAGATCCTTGATGGGACATCCTGCTGTAGTGAGGTCAGAAAGACAACAACAGGTCCTCTCGCAACTAGTCATTCCACCCAACAAAGTCGAATTGTGATTTCAAAATCCAAGCAAAAAACTCAATCAATCAACAAACAGGTCTATATCTGGTCAATTCAATAAATCCAAATTAGAAAGTGCAGAGGCTGGACTAACATGCGAAAGGATAATGCTGCAAAATCTGGATGTTTGCTTCCACGCCACGTTGAAAGTGACTCCATTGAGTGCACTCCAAGCCTCTTTGGACAGAAAACACAATTTTCCATCATCCAGATTTTTCAGCTTTGAAATGAAAATTATTCTCACCTTTTCTTCGGTTTCGTTCCTGCTTGCCCGGCTTCATTGGTTTCCGCTGCCTGAGTTTCAACATCCTCTGATTGTTCCTCACAATCTTCCGTTTCCTCAATGGAAGTCACTGTGGCACTTGGACCCTCCCTTCTTGCTTTGCCTTTCTTGTTGCCTTTTGCTGCCGTTGTCCTGTTTGGCCTGCTCCGTTTGTTTGGTGACTTTCGTTTTGCTGGCACATATTCTTCATCTTCCTGAGATTTTCTTTTTCGTGTTCGTTTCTGAGGCAGGGTTTCATCACCCGTCACTTTCGTTGTTCGCGATTCATCAACACCATTTTCGTCTTCCTCCTCCTCGAGTGTTTCAATGTCTTCGTCGACATTGTCAACATCACTCTCGTTGCTATCCTGGTTGCCAGGCAATGACGTCACAATCCCAGGTTCCGGAATTCCAGCGTCTGTCTGGAACGCTGCGGCGGTTTCAGATTCGGGAACCAGTGTTTCAGTCGGGGTGCCTGTCTGGGCGATGGGTTCTGCTTCAAGTGGCATTGGCACTGTGCTTTCTGCAAACAGATACTTCCAATGTTACCACACATGAATTAAACACATTTCCAATGGTAGTTTGAAAATGGGCTTTGCAAATTCACATTCTCGATTGCGTCAGTGTGGCTCAACCATAAAGTAGCAGGTGACCCTGACGCTTAAAAATCGGCAATCCCCATTGCTTGCTTCTGCTTGCTTCTGCTTTTGTGTGCTTCCTACGAACAGTGCAAGACATCAGGCATCACGTCAAGGGTAAAAACACCACGTCATGCGCTGTGTTCGCGCTTTGCGAATAACCGATGGTATCGTTGTGGAAACAGTAACAAGTACCTGGACAGGGTTCTGTCGTGTATCCCAGCGACTGCAACAAACTTTGCAACAGCGACGTTTCGGGCTCCTGGGTTTCCTCCATCTCCCCTGCAAGATCAGAAACTCGACATCACAGATGCAAACGCCTTTTGCACTCGATGGAGCCAAATGTCTTTGGCAGAAGGGAGGGGAGGGGGTGGACCAAAATTTTCATGCTTTTTTTTTTGTTTTCAGAAATGCCTCGCACTCCACAACGTAAGCGTTGAGTTTGACAAAATGCATACAGCTTGATGTCTTCTGATTTACTTTGGCAGGTTGCCAACATACACACAGGAGAGTAATGTTCAATTCTGACATGTTCGAATAAAAGACACCACACCCAGGGGACAATTCATTGACACTATGGAAAAGACATCGTTTGGGACAAAGTTTGTCATTCGTGCATTTTTACCAACACTTCCATTTCAGAAAGAAATGTGCTTTCATGCTTGGTCTTCCCCAAACAGGTGGTAATCTGCACAGAATGGCACCAACTTTCACTGTTTCTCGTGGGAAGAGAGAAAACTAACCGGTGTAGAGATAGGTGACCATTCTTTGAACCGTTGCAAGTGTGTGGTCCGTCAGGGACAGCTGCATGTGTTGGTGTTGGATGGTCGCCTGAAACGCACTGCAAGCAGCGGCCAGCACCACCGAATGCGCTGAAAGCCAAAACGAACGAAATTTGGTAAACTTGAAAACTGATTGCATTTCTTCATGATCCCATGCGGCTTTTTTTCAGTGCCACTGCGCAAAAGTCGGATTTCCCCCCCAAAACGGCCTGTTTTCTGCGAGTGTGAATTTTGTCCTCACCCATCAAGACACCGTCACTGCATGTCAGCTGCACATCACACAACCGACCAGACCTCTGAAGATCCAGCAGGTTACTCGTCAGATTCACAAGGTGCTCATGCTTGTCTTTGTCGACTCCACATTGCTTCAAGTCCTGGGCCATCACTGGTTTACCAGTGAACGAAAACCCTGTATTATCGCCCGCACAAACAGGACGCCGTATTGCAAAGTCCTTTGCCTTGTAAACAATTGCATGAAGTGTAGTAATACTTCAACATGTTACTCTATGAAATAGATCTATCACTTTTAGGAACACAAAATCCTGTTCTGTAATGGACTGCAGCACCCAAACCTCCAGACAACTCCTGCAACTGCCCCACTTTTCCTTCATTTTGTGCCTCCGAACATCAAATGCTATAGGCCCCACTTTCAGGTTGACACAACCAAACGGATTGTAAAAGGTTCCAACCATAGGCACAGGCCTAAAAATCGAACATCTGACCCTAGAAGACGGGTCCTTGCTCCAGTTTGCACCACAAAATTATCCTTTCTGCAATTTTAAAAAGAAACCCCACGTTTACGGATGCCCGGGGACAAGCACCGAGGTCCGGGACAAAGATGCTCTGCGCAGGATCTGCCCAGCTCAGCTGTAAACTGCTTTCCTGAAGTTTTTCCTTTTTCTCAGACACAGTTAAAGAAAGGACATCAACAACTGTTTGTCCATCCACTTTGAAATTTATTGCGCGAAATGCTTTGCAGTTTTGTACACCACTGTTGGCTCCTTGGGAGCTACCAGCTCACACCAGTTTAACACTTTGGAGCTGGGAACATTTCACCTTTGTGCGGAATTTTTCCACATTTTGACTGAAGAGAGAGCCTGCACAGTTTCTGAGTCTTTTTCACATTGAAGTTGGCGCCTTGAGATGCTAGCAGCGCCGCCAACTGCGCGCATTGACTAGAATCTGAACTGCCGTCGACAGGGTCTTGGTCTTCCAACTTTCTTGTTCCTCTTTTCCCCCGAATTCTCAATTGCATGTGACCCGGAAGAATAATGCCCAAGCAATGAAGTGGCGAGAAGCGAAGTGAAAACTAAATGAGAGAAGGTCCGTCGTCAGACAGCAGTGTGTTCTTGCACTGGAGTCAGCGAGGCCTTCATTATCTCCACCACTTCAGGCTCCTGAAATTCACAAGAAATCTCGGTGAAACGGTGACATTTTTCTTCTCCACTCCCTATTTGGGTTGAAGCTTACCTGTAATTCTTAACAACCCATCTCCACTAAATAAACATGTCGTACACTTGACAGCAAGTTGTTTGCAATGTTGACAGCAAATTGTGGTGTACGGTGTGGGCCGATGCCGTTTACTCACTGGCAGCTTGTGCGTGTTCAGCAGATGCTTCTTCAAGTTCCCTCTGTCGTTGGAGGCATAAACGCAGTGGTTACATCTCCACGGCCTCAGGTCCTGAAGAGAAATAACTGAATGTTCGGTCAAAAAGGCAAGACAGAGATGTTTAATTAAAGTGCGCTCCACAGAAACTGAGGTTGAAGTTTGTGAAAGGATCATGGATCCAAAGTCGGACGAGAGATCGCTCAGCATCTATTTGAACAAGTATCAGGAAAAGACACTGTCCATTGGGTGCGAATGCAAAGGAAGCGTCAGGCATTTCAGCTTGAACAAAACTTGGTCTGGCTGCGTCTTCTGGGATACACCCCGCCCCACCCAGCTTGCAGCCCCCAGACACAAACACTGAATGCAAATCCTTTGTTTCGGCAACAAACACGACCGTCACTTTGCAAGCGTTCAGTAACCATCCACAGTAGGGCCAATTCATTGCACATTTAGCTACAACTTTGAGTTCATTTGCCTTGAGGTGACAACAGCACTGAGAACCGAAAGACCAAGATTTCTTCTGCTCAAGCAAAGAAACTCGAAGCTAAATTCGCACGAGGGATACACCACAACCACGACACCACTACTGTTTAGTGCCAGCAGGCAGCCTTACCTTTTGCGTGTGCTGCTTGAGCGAGTGAAGGCGGACGCTGTTCTTGAACGGAGCAGTGTACGCGCAGTATTCACACTTGTATCTGTCCTTGTCTGTAAATCAAACCAATTTACTGAGAGACGAGAACACAGAAAAGTAGCCAAAGCGGAAACGTACAAAATGCCAAAAAAAAAAAAAAAACTTACCGTGACTCGTTTTTCTCTAATTTAGCTCTTGTCGGATTGAACTTTTGCTGAGATATACATGGGTCAACCACTGGTTGGAAACACTGGTTGGAAGCCAGAGAGAACATGGTTACTCACTTGTGTGCCATAAACGATGCGCAGCCATACTTTTCTGATCGGCAAACGGCTTCCCACAAATGTCGCAAAGCACATCTTTGTTTTTCAGGCCTGCAGAAAGACAACACGAAATGACTTTCCATTTGTTTGTGCGGAACCAGATGATTTGTTTGCTGCAAGTCGACCGCGCATTGAGCAAGAGCGGAAACGCACCCATCTTGATCTCGTGAATCGTCTTCATATGTCGGTTGATGTTGTTGATGTGTGTGCACTGATACTCACAGTACTTGCACTTGTGTCTGAAAGTGAAAAGTTTACAGCGCTGAATATTCTCTTTGTTGTCAGCTTGTGTGACCCCCCCCCCCCCTGAAACTACTGAGACAAGGATACGCTGACTCAGCGCAAAGGAAGCGCGTGGGTCAGAGGGGGGTCAGGTGAGGGGTGGGGGTTCCGGGGTCAGGTTGGGGGTGTGTCCCAGAGGGGGATCCCTGCCACAACAACGACACTGACTCCATGAGGCCGCCCCCGACTTGCAACCTCGCGCGGCCCAAAAAACGTTCGCGCACTTTGCCACACCTACGAATGAGCACACCACAGGACTTACATGGTGACTTTACCCAGTGAAAAGTCGTTGTGCTTGGTGATCATGTGGAAGCGAGCATTGGTGAGAGTTCTGGCCTTGAAGTGACAGTGAGAACACAGATGGTAGTTGTCGGGATTGTGCACGTTTGACAGGTGTTTCTGAAAGGCATGAATTGAAAATAAGCGCTGTTGCCTGAACAAGTTTTCCTGGTGCAGATACCAGACACAAACCTCTCGTTTGCAATCAGAAGGCCCCACCAGTTGCTGCCACAGTGCAGAATTCATTCAGAATTTGTTTACATAGTGGAAAAGGACTTTGTTCTGAAACAGCAATTTCTTATTTCTGCTGTCCTCAGTCGTCTAACAGTGCAGACATTGCATGAGTTTTTTTGCTGAGCTTTTACTCTGCAAAACCTCGGTGTCATAATGACAAACCGTCCGTGCTCACACAGGCAGCGCAAAAAAAGGAAACAACTGTTGCCAAGAAGGGTGTTCCCACAGAAAGCTGAAGCAGCAGCCGAAGCAAACAATGGAGTTGATAGCCATTTTTCGCGCTGCGGCACGTCCTGTGTGGATGGGAGGTCAGGACACAGGAATCAAAATCAGAAGGGGGTTTTCTGGTTCTGTTCCGCCAGGCAGTGCAAAGCAATCCTCATTGGGCGACATTTCACATACATGTAGGGAAGTACCTGCAAGTAAGTGCTCGCGAAAATTTTTCCGCAGAGCGGGCACGCTTCTGGAGTCACGGCTTTCATGTGGTATCGCCGTACGTGAGTTCTCAGGCTTGTCTGCTTCCTGCAATGAAAGGAGCGGCTAAAAATTTTTCAGTGCAATCGAGCGCCGCATTCAGATTCTTGGACACAAACAAATGCGCTTGTAGGCCGTGCGGCCTAGCTCATACAATGCCTAACAGCCAGCAGCTCAGCGGGAATGGGAATTCCCCAGCCCAGGCAAACAGCAAAAGGGGGTGGAGATCTGTCGATGACAACAATGACGATACTAACATGACTCAACTTTCAGCCACGGGGCCTAAAAATCCCCGCCCCCACCGAAAAGAGGAAATGCGCGCAAATGCCACTCGCAGCCTTTGAAGGAAGAAGGGTGATGGACGATACAGGACAGGGGTGAAGATACGCACGCTGTTCAGATGAGAGGTAAAATGACGCTCCGAATACAACAAAGTTCTGTACTCACCTGAAGGTCTTCACGCACGTCTCACACGTGAAGATACCGGCAGTCGCTTCGTGCACGTTCAGTCTGAAAACAGACTGGAACTGTAGTCTTTACTTGGTTTCGCAACAACAGCGTTTCGTTTTTGTTTCTCCAGGAAAACATCTGCATGTCAACGAAACTCTAATTTTTTCCTTCATTCTGATGACACCAGTGGTTCCTGCAGCAATTGCTCACAATGTGTTATTGGCATGATCCCAGAGCCAAGATCATTGCATGAGCAGCGCTACAATAAAACACCACATTTTTGCAAAAATCAGATTAGATTAGCCATAAAAACTGTTTTTAGCCAAGTCTGAAGTTTTCCTGGGCAGTTGAG
>JAAUYG010014991.1_pt1 | contig 13402 bp, 3 predicted proteins | sample 7278091 | NCBI WGS metagenome assembly JAAUYG01 (sample SAMN14350201, study PRJNA611818) | marine sediment metagenome | isolation source: surface marine sediment (0.6m) | place: French Polynesia: Moorea | collected 2018-08
ACTTACAGAATGCTTTTTTGAGTAATTTTACTCAAATAACTCAATGAAAAATGACCTCAGCCAAACCAATTTTTACCTCGACCTGAAGCATGTCCATAAGTATGGTTCTGCAAAATTTCAAAATAATCCATTGTTTTCTTCACAACAAATGGGCACAGAACATGCCGGCGGAAGAAAAAAAAAAAAAACAGTCGGCAAACCCATACGGGATGCCCCAATTAACACATGGGCACATGAAAGGCCAATAACCTATATCGCCCATTAACTGCAAGTGGATTTGCTCCCCCCAATTCATGTATATTCCTGGAGAGGGCCTTTACTAATATTATTAAAGAATTGTGTGAAATTTTGAATTTTTGGCATTTTTTTTTTTTTTTGTTCTTTTTGGGACATTTAACATGGTAGTCAATGGTGTACTATAATTTAAAAGTATGCGATATATTGAAAAACTGATGGTAGAGTGAAACAAACCAAAATTGGGGCCTCAGGGGCATGCAAGGCAGATTTTACAGTCAAATGTTCATGGTCAGTCTGAGGTGATTCGGTGCATTTCCGATTTTCTGATTTGCAGCAAGCTTGTATTTCAAAAACTGATCATTATAAAGCAAAACATATCCATGCCTATGAGCAATTAAAATATGCCCACGGCCAAACTTCTATTTTTAAAATGCCTTTCCTCATTTATAAATCATGGTCTTCTTTACAGTATTCCCGGTAAATCCCATCTATGCATGTATATCAAAATCAAAAAGTATACATTTTCACATGATCATGGATCAAGATGAATTATGCTGTTATGTATTCTTACGTGTAGATTTTAGTTAGAGCAATTGGGTGTGGGGTGTGGGTTTGGTTTTAAGTGACCAAAAACAATGACAAGTAGTAACATTCTATTTAGGTGGTTAAATGTCAGTACGATGCATACCTGGTAGTCATTACACTGTATCTCCTTGCAATTTATGCTCTTGCAAATGATTTTTTACAGCGAGTATGCATTTGGCGACTATGTATTCCATTAAGTTAAAAAACTTTATACTTCCTACCCGAAATGGCTGTTATGACAAAAACCACGACATTGTTCACAATGAAACTTAACAACAGTTATTTAGGAATGTCTTTTATTATATCCTGCTCCTTTGCAATACAGCAGTAGCTACAAATCAGCTGGAAACGGCAGCTTAGGAAGTGAATACATGTGGTTGCGATGAAAAACATTAACAGGAGGAAAATGACACCCTAACTCTACATAACCATAAAACATACACAATTAAGGCTGTCATAAATAATGGGCATTAAGTACTAGCATGATCATACCTAATGACAAGAACGGCAACTGGTGAATATGTGGTATTTACATGGAAATATGCATGCTGTATTGATGAAGATATCAGAATCACCTCAACTATATTCCCATAACATCAGCCATGATTCTAAAATCAAAATAAAGACCATATTTGATCTGAATTCACATCCATTTTCTACTTATAAAATGGAGACCAGGTCATATAACTAAAGTAAAACCTATCATTTTTTTTAAAGTTGACAAAAAAGATGCATTTGTACCTCTCCACATTAAAATGGCATTTTCATTCTTGCTGTTACTACCTTTTGTAAAAAGAAATATTTTTTTACCTAAAATAGAAATTATATGAAAAGAATGAATGAAATAATAGGGAACACAATCTTCTTAACTTATGCTAATATTTCTTAAAGTATAATAAATAATTATTGTAAAAAATAAACAATAGAACAAACTTGTACAACATACCAACAGCTATTAACAAATTGGAAATACAGTCTACAGCTGAAATAAGCTCCTATGACAGAGAACAGGTGATCAAGCAAAGCTTTCCTCGCAAAACTGGAAACTCACTGAAGTAACCTATGTAAAGAATGGATTTATACAAAAGCATACAACACAATGTTTACACTATTGAATTCCATCATTATTATTTGTGTGGGTACCAGGTAGATGTACTTCAAACATATTCACCACGCTTCATGCAAGGTGTGGTCTTTCACATACCCATGTAGTTGTCAAAATTTAACAACTCTAAATGTGACTTAGTCAAAAACATAAATATATTACTCTGACTCATATTCAGATAACAAATGGGTCAAATGTTGAACCGATAAATGGAGTAAAGATGCTCTTTGGATGATTAACACCTTATTTAAAAATTCTAGAAAATTCTATTAATTCAGTAGTATTATGGGTAAATGGTTCTGATATGGTGAGCTTTGAAGAATGAATAAATCTGAAGAAGTAATTAATCACTGAACTAAAAATATAGCACATTTACACAAAGAAATGGACACACAAAGCTGGATACAATGGGCTAAACAATATAAATATATATGTAAGTCTCCTGGTATATATACAAATAAGAAGTGAAGTTGAGGAGACCCAGTTTAGGATGGAGCAAATGATATTACCATGAGTAAAGTTTCCATTCATATTGCATGCACTCATGGAAATGCTTCCTAATACTTTTTTACTCAAGGCAACAAAACACCTGTGGAGAGTGGTAGATTAACAGAAATACAGAAGTCAATATATATGTTAGACATAAAGTTAAAGAAAATATATATCAAGGTATTCAAGGTTAGCAATCATTTACACAAAGCATAGCACACTTAAAGGTCACATTAAGCCAAAGAGTGTTTAGGTGCTAGTTTGATAGGCCGTACTTAGGGGCAGGAGGCAGAGCATTCCACCGTTGGGGTTCTCAGCGCACAAATCAACAGTCACAAAAACAGTGTATACATATGCAGGTTCAACAATTATGCTGCTAAGGTGATGATTGTAATGCAACAAAAGAAAACACTACCAGGGATAAATACAAAACAAAATACTGTTTTATTCACATTAAATAATGCAAGGAAGTACTTATATCTAAAAATAAATAAAAAGAAGCAGTGCAGCTGCAGCTATAGCCTATAGGTTGGGTAATGCCTTGGAGGGAGATACATGTATTCCAAGTGGCAAGAATTCCACGATGCATATGAATTTATAAGCTGAAATCTATTAGACAACATTTTCAACTTGAACTGGATCAATCCAAGTACACTACAGTTACAGTAGTCCCTCTCTTACCGGTATTGGCCATTTTCAACAGAGGCCACCCTCTCTAGTGAGGTCACAAATTTTTGCATTTACTTCTCCCTCTCACAAAAGGCGACCTCTCTAATGTGGCCACAATTTCTTGGCAAATAGGGTGGCCTTTATAGACTACTGTAATAGTTTTTCTCATGAAACGTAAACATATAAAACACAGAAAATCTTTTTTCGACAAACGGGTATCAAAATATGGAATATAGTCAGGTCATTAACATATGCATAAGCTGTATAGTGAGTGGTCCCTGCATTTTAAGAACCACTTCGCATATATCACTTTTATATTTTTATCATTTTTTAGTACACAATATACATGTATACAATGTACATGTACTAGTTAAAGACTGCAGCTGTTTTAAGACTGCCTGAAACTGAATACCAACCTATTTGAGACCGAACACTTTAATATGCAGGGACTACTCTACTTTCACCGAAGTTTTGTTTTATACTGTGGCAAGTCTAGCCCAGCCTCAATCACCCTGGATGTGCGTGTGTGTGTGTGTGATCAGCTTTATAACAGAATGGTATTAACTATCCTAGTGAGATCAGCGACAGAAACAAAATGTAATGCCTTCACTGTACAAATACTGCCTATGTGACAAGGTACCCTGCTAGATTAGGTCTGTCATGTCTACAGAGAAATGGTTTGCTAATGTTTACATGTCAAGAGCATGACAAAACCGTGCATACACGTACTGAAGCCAGTGTGCAATGAAGCAATGTGCCCGCAGTGAGCAATGTTACATGTACAAGGTATTTTTGTCTAAGCAAGCTGTGTTAAGGGGAAAAACTTCAGCATCTAAATCTTAGTGCTAGTCCTTTTACATGCTGTACAGTTCACATATATGGTATCTATAATGTTACAATAGCGAATACCCACTAATGAATAAACGTCATGGTGATAGAGAGTACACATACATGTAGGTCATGACTGACAAATTGATATTTCACAGGACTGCATAGCAAGGAGGACTTAAGATAATCCAGAAAGACCAAATATGGCAAATTTTCATGTCGAACAACCCCTTTGTGATCTTGTATGCATTATTTAGAGTGCTCACATCAAATAGAACAAATAGAATTCAGAAATAAAAGTTTGCACCTGAAGTTAAGATTTGTCTTTTTATACATGTGTTGTTCAATGGGAAAAGGACAGAAGGAGGAGGTATTTGTCCCAATACTGTCCTAGAAATGGTAAAAACTTTTGAAGACCTTGGATCTGTGTTTAGGCACACAACCAGATCTGCGTTACTGATCTTATGACAATAAATAGAGAAAGGAAGTAGTGAGAGAGTCTGGGGAAAAAAAAAAACGTCTGTCAGTGTAACACTTCTAAAGGACACATCACGGTTTTGACCAAGGAATACAACAGAGAAAGGGATGCCTAAGCACTTATCAACTTCACACCGTCTCCTGCCTGGATATTACTGGTACACTTATATAACAGTTGTATCATAATAACTTCCTAAGATAACAATATGCCAACATCCAGTTTAGGTCGCCTCACACAAACAGCTTAACCAAACGTTATGCAAATCCCGACAGTCTATCTCACAAGCATTCCTGTATTGACTCAAATGACATCACGAGTCTGTGATAAGCCTAGCCAACGACCAAGTCCAAGTATCTCAGCATACGAAGGCAGGTACACATGCAGACATTCACTAGTTCTACGGGCAAAGTTCATCACAGAAAAGAAAAACATTTGCCAATGCCACGACATATTTTAGACACACTATGGCACTTTGAGCATGTGAAATACTCGTACGTGCAGAACGCACTGAAGCAGAACACGCTTGAACAGTTCACAATATCTAGACTGACTAAGATTTTGTTCGCTTAAGATTAACATTATCAAAGCTACAGCCACCAGCGTTTAATAATACCAATAGCATTTTTAACCACACAAAATACTCTATGTAATGTCCACCATAACAAACTGCGTAGGTTTTATCATAATATGAAGAGCAAACACTAAATTTGCACCATACATTAAGAACCTTATAACACTAAGTTAGGATTACGTCAACAAGATCTTAAATCACACTGATTTTTGTGGGGTTTTTTCCCAGCAGGTGAACACACTGTATATATGGCCTAACCCTAACTGTACCGATTACCTTATGTACATGTACAGCCATGCCTGAATAACGCAGGACTCTTCTAAGTTACCTTGTGTCTTAAATAAATATCATATGCTATACAGCTGGTATATTACGTTGCACGCTACACTGATAATGGCTTACAAAGCTGTGTCAGGTTCACAAACTGCTAACACGTATACACCTTGAACTATATTTCACAAACCTCAAACTGGCGCTCCACTCCATATCACCTCTATGTTCTAACAAGATCAGCCATGGCATACTATAATGTCATTCGTGGTAGTTACAAAATTTCACAGAAACACACAAGACTATAGTGATGTGTTATGCCTCTCAATTGTAACTTGAGCAGGACTGATTATAGCTAAATATAATCTTGTTTTAATATCATACTGCTATAACCTCAACAGTGTGCACCACGCTCATGTTAAAGCATTTCCATAAAGATAACGTCATTTTAAGTCGATTTTACTTTCTTTAGGGGAAATATACTGTTCCACACACATCTCATTAAGCTCACTCTTACAACATTGAGCAGCAAACACAATTTTATAGACCTGTACATATTTTTAGCAGATCTGCGTTACTTTTTATCTCGGCACCGAAATATGCACATACCGGTACTGGTAGTACAAATACAGTATAGTTCCAATAAAACTTAACAGATCGCGGTAACAAGAAGGATAAAACGCAATTTTGTATTTCCATTCTTGCTATACATGCATTATTAACCTGATAACAACTTTTGATATAGCATAGTGATAATATGCTTGTTATCCTATGTTCATGAACAAACACATTCAATGTGGACACGTGCTAACTGAACAATGCAACATTAGCCAAGATAGTGTTTGATTGGATTACATTACAAAACCTGTTTCAGGTCAACATAAGGTACGAGTTTCACTTATCGTCAGGATAAAATCATTATTTAATAATGTACGTAATATGCAGATCTCTGCTTCAGGATTAATCAGTGTGTAATAGTAGGGTAGATTACCTATAAAAGGAAATGCTTTGAAAGGATACCAGCTAACCACAGAGAGACAGTGGAGCAACCCAACAACAGGTGTTCAAACATTATATTCGTAATGGGATCAACCATTGGAAGACACCCGTCAGTCATTAATTCAGGTGTGGTATGTGTATGTCTAACCTTCTGTCTCTTGAAATATATATTCCTCCACCACCTAATACTAGCATTCATCCTCACTGAAAAGTTAAGATACCAATACTTAGCAAGACTGAAAAGTATGAGAAGCAGCTACAAGTATTATCAAAGAATTTTCGCCAGCATGAAGCATTTGATAGCACTAAAGCATGTGGAGACAGTCCCTTTATTAAGGGCCCTCCTTTGGTGGGATGCAGCCAAGTCCTGTTAACACATTAAAAGCTTTGACAACTACTGAATATTAATTATCTCACAGATACTGGAAAACATTGGCGTTTTACAAAATAAAAAACAACAAAAACTGCACTCTCCTGATTACAAAATAAACTTTAAAATACAAATATATAATATACAGTTTTCACACACACTATAAATATATATACTAAGTAGCCAAGTTTGAACTTCCTAGCAGTAAAGACCTGCCTAAGAGGCATATTTTGCATGTTTAGGTAATGCTGAATGGTTTAGCTAAATGTTCTCATTCAACCATATAGACACTAGACAGCAGCATTACAAATCACAGATTCTTTGTGTGTATAATATAGATACCGGTCGGTCCACATATATGCCAACTCCATAGATATTCAACTCCTCTAAATCTCATCACTTTCATTACTATACCGGATTACCAAAGGATGTTAAAATCACCTACACATCCCCAGGATAAAATATCTGGTTTAGGTATCTTGCATATTGTAACTTTTCAATACTCACACCACTCACTGATGGGCTGAGATTGAAAAGTTTCACTCGCAAAAGCCACATTGGATTACAGTGTTTTATGGCCAGCACATGCGGCTGTATAAGTGTATACATGTTCTTTTTTCTTTAAGAACCGATGACACTAATAATGATACCGACTACATTAACACTGAGACTGAATTATTAGTCTACACATGCTGTGTAATCCCACATGAGCACTTATGGGGCAGATTTACATGGGGGATCAACGGAATTAAAGAAAGATGTGATTTAATTACAAGAGATCTCACACATCACAGTAAAGAGAAAAGGACAGCCGTTTTATTATATGACACATAACTACACTGTATATGTAAAACCTTTCAATACCTGTCTTGTTTCAGCGCTCAATAAAAAATTTTCAAGGGATATTCAAACCAGAAGCCATTATCACAATGATCAGGAAGTGCTCCCTGCTCTGAAAATTCGGGTTTAAAATAATTTTGACATGATCAACTCCAGTACAAACTGTCCTTAATACCTAAACTCAATCTTCAACTCTTTAAATAAAACTTTTGGTGAATTTGATTTTCTCAATCTGTCATTTCTCAGCGAGGACAGACCAACACGCAGAGCCACACCCATACATATATCTTCTAACCCACAACTTTTATAAAAACAGGCTATTTTTCACTGGCTATAGCTTTTATCACTGAAACATTGCTATGGCAACAAGAATATTTGCACGTTATGAGCTAAAATTCATGGTCACAACAAGGAATTCCATGCCCCTGTCTGAAGTGATGTACGTGATGGGCTCAGTTTCTTTTCTCCGTTCGCTGGTGATGTAGTGTCTGATTGACTTGGAGTAGCCCCTCCAAATGGGAGACTCCTCCGTGTCTGTATGCCCTGCCCTACAGTTCCCACATTTACTGTCTGTGAATCCATTGCCCACGGAGCTATGTGACTTGAACCCGACATCGCTGAGGAGTGACTCGAACCACTGTAGCTGTCAGATGACTGTCTTTCAAATTTTTGTAAACGGTCGCGAACGCTGAGCGCCAGGTCTTCAGAATCCTCTGATTCCCCAGTGTCACTGGCCATATGACGAGATCGGCCTCGCGGCAATGTGGATGCTTTACTGAGACCAGAGGGCATGTCGAGATCAGAGCTCTCAAACTTAGCCGAGGAAGACATAATATTAGCAGCGTGGGGCAGCGTCCCTGGACCTTCCTCCACTACCACAGTTTTATTAGACTTGAATTGTTTTAGTTTCTCCTCAAAGCTGTCTATCGAATCTTTTGACTGTTTCTCATTCTTGCCTCTGTGCATAGACAACTCGTCCGATTTGCTCGGCTGCCGTTTACCGAGGCTTTCAAAGCGCTTTAGTTTCTCTAGCAGTGTCTCTTCTTCATCGTCATCCTCCAAGTGAGTAGTTTTTCGTGGCTCAGGTGATATCTGAAGAGCACTAGAATCATTACTGCCCAGTTCTCTGCTGGGTTTAGGTTGCGGCTGTGGTGGGCTATGGGCTGAGAGTCCCACCCCAGTCCTGAAGGAGGTACGGGGTGCCATATCACCCTGGATTGGTCCAGATTGAGTCCTGCTCCAGGATCCTATCTCCTGTCTGTCAGTCTTATCAGAATGTCCATCTCCCTCCACACCTGTTAATGGCTTCCCAGACATCCTTGGAGACTCAGACCCAACTCTTTCAAACAGTTTCTTTCTCTCCGATAAGCTTGGTGTCCTTTTGACTGGCTTAGACGGAGGAGGTACATCACGTACATTCGCTGTGTCTGAGGTCACTGGGTCTGTCACAGAACCAGACATTGCCATGCCCAGGCTTGAGTACGTATCCAACTGCTTTACTTTAATCTCATTGGTAGAACTGGTAATCTGGGAAGACAATGGTTTTTGATATGGTCCTTTGTCAGAATCTGAAAGCCTTGGCCGGTAGGCGTTTCCATTTTCCTCTCTCTTAGTCATTTTACTGGCTTGGTCAGTTTTACTGTGAGTAAGCATGTCACCTACTGGCTTCCATACCCTGGCAGGCTTAGAGTCCTTGGCCGCTTGTCCAATTCTTGGCAAATACGCCAGTTCAGACTGGGTGTATGGAGACTCTTTCTTTTCAACCTCTGGCGACCGGGCTGAGCTGTTTTTAGGACTGAAGACATCGACTGCAAAGGTTTCCTCTCCTGAGTTGAGATGCTGCAGTCTCTTTCTCCTCTCTGCCAGCGCTCGACGATACTCTTCCATTGGATCGGAGGGCGAATCTGAGTCATTCCCTGCAGGGACCGATGGCGGCGGGGCTGGTGCTCTGTTGTTCCGGATCGTTCCTGGTGGGCTTGTTGACACCATCAAGCGATATTGACCTGCATTTGGGGAGACCTTCAGTCTGTCTTGGTCACCTGTGGATTTTCTTACTGCAGTATCTGCCTTCGGAGCAGCTTCTTCAGCTTTGGAGCTTGGCAAAGCTGCAGAATTTGTTCCTTTAGACTCCGATCCTGAAGGCTCTTCTCGGGCTTCTTTCTGTTGTTCAAACATTTTCCGTAAACCGCGGATACCTGGGGATGTACTGGTAGCAGTGTCCGTTTGATTAATGCATTCTGATGGTGAATGATCTGCAACAACTTTTGAGCTGCTTTGGTCACCTGGAACCGACACTGCTAAAGGCTTAGTAAAATCTTCTTGTGTGTCGGGGCTGGAAGGCTTTCCCGGAGGAGTTGTTTTGAGATGACCTCTGGTGAAGGAAGCAAACCCAGTCAGGAAACCCTCGCCTGTCCCTTTGTCTTCAGACTCCTGGGTGTAGGAAGCTGATTTTGACATAACCCCCTGTGAGGATTTCTTCATCCGAGGCAATGTGGCTGAAGCTTCGGCTCCACTGCTGCCACTGTCGCTGCTCTCAAACCTAGATAACAGCTCACGGACACTCTTCTTTCTCTGTAACTCCAAATCGTGGCTATCGTCATCCGGTGATGATCCTTCAAACGAACCAGGCTCACTGGTTGGACTGCTTTCCTTGGAGTCCGGTGGCAACTTTGGATCAGGTGGCTGTGACATGGTAAACGATCCACTCTTTCCACTTGCAGCTGTAAACCTCGGACTAGGGGTAGGTCTGGATGTAACATCATGGTCAGGCGTCCCAACTGACTCGCTACTGGAATGCTTCGAAGTAGTTTTCTCGGACTTATTTTCAAGTGCAGTTGTCTTAAATACGTCATCGTCACTGTCAGACACAGTGTATCTTGTACTGGCTTCCTTAACAGAAACACCAGCCTGTTCCAGATCATCCATTTCAAAGAGCAACGAGTCAGCACTTTTTTTCAGTTCTCTGCTGTGGCTTGTGGGAAGTGGTGACTGTGCACCATCCATTGTCGGGGTCAGTGGAAGACTATTGGGGCGCGAGTTTTCCAGCACTGTGTCTGGGTCATCACTAGTGGTGCTGCCACTGCGCGGAGGAGAGGACACCGATTCTTTCTGCTTCCACAACATCATAGACTTCATTTCCACCTGGTTCGGACTGGAAGAACTACTTCTGTCAGCCAAATAGCCATCAGCAGAGTGCCCTAACGGCACATACGGTTCCTTCTGATGCTGGCTCCTCTGAAATCGTGCCAACTCCGCGCCAGCCATTGTATCAGGTGCTGACGTAGCAATCTGGCGGCTTGGGGCCTGGACCCGAATTGACTCACTACGCTTCACTGAATCATCGTCCTGCGCCAATGGCTGCCGGATCACCAGACGACCAACCACACCTTGAGGCAATCCTTCTGGAGAGGTATCCTGGTAGGCAGAGATAGGACTCTTCTTGGATTCTTTTTCCACATACCTTTCCAGCTTGTATTCTGGGGAGTCTGGCTGGGGAGGCGACCTCAATGAACCTGGACTCTTAGTTGGTGAGCGGTAATGCAGAGTGGTGTCCTGCTCCTCCATCAGATCCAGATTGGTTTCCATAACTCTGCCGGAAAGGTCTGCCGTATGACGGGTATCGGGTTCACCTCTAGGAACCTGTGTTAGAGGTGATGGAGGAGGGATTGTCACGTTGTCCCCTATAGGTGTCACGCTATCGCAGATGGCAGCAGCATCTCTGGATTTCCAGTATTCAGGGGTCATATCAGTATGTGACACTGTCGGAGTGACTTCCGTACCTCGTCTGTGACCCGCATCACCTAGAGCAGCATATCTCTCTTCCAGAAAGTTTTCCGGACTCCTGGACATATCGCTGACATATCCCAGGGATTCTGGCCTAACCACTGGAACATCCTGGTGACCAGAGTTCCACTGTGTGCTACCTTTCCCATCCAGATCATCTTGAGAGCTGGTTATCACAGGATTGAGAGTCATCGGATCCAGAGAATAACGTGGCATACTATCAGATCCGGAAGACATGCCATCGCCACTGTTGGGCCGGCTATTGACTTCTCCTATATAAAGTGAGTCTCGCCGATCCTGGTTCTCTGTTTCAGAATCTGTTGTGGTCAGTGATAGATTCTGTGTCTGGAATGCTTCATCCTCCGTGAGATTCCCTTCATAGGATGGTGCCAGCTCACACGCTGCACCTTCCAAACCATACGTGTCCAAGTCTGTCTCTAACACTCCTTCTGTCACAGAAGTTCTTTGAGTGGTATCAACCTCCACAAATACCAAACTAGGCTCTCTAGAAGGAACATCGGGTATTACCTCTGGAGAAGCAGCAGTGTTCATGGTATCGGAAGCCCTAGCTGACCGCGGCTCATACGTTTCTGTCAGCTTCTCTCCCCAATCAGGAGTTTCCGGGCTTTCCACAGTGTACCCCTGCTCGAGACTGTATTGTGCCGGTAAGCCTGGAGTCACCTCAGCCATGGGAGAGAGGGAGGAGAAACGACGTCGCGGTCCTGGGCTCTCTGCTAACTGGATAGCTACCATGCGTTCCTGCTCAGGCTCATGCCTGTATGGATTATCTGAATCATCTGGGGTGTACCGTTCTGGAACAGGTGGTGGTGGCGGGGCTCGTGCTTTTTTCCGTCTGCCAGGAGACATAGCTTTGGATGATCTAGGAGGAGGACTAGGGCCCTGTAGGCTGCCCGATGAATTAACATCGACCGTGCTTTGTTCCATGTAGTCATCCATCGCAGATTTCGAGCGTTTTGGAAGAATAGGCGGTGAGGCAGGAGCGGCCTCCAGGTAGCCAGCAGCAGATACCGGTCGATGTGGATCTTCGTTGTCCTTCATAGCATCGTGAGTGGACTGTATTTGCAATGCTGGTTCCCTGGCCTGCATGGTCTGGTGGTGGAGGCGATGGAGGTTTATTTCTGTCATCAAGGACACATCGCTCTGTCTCCCCGAGGTTATCCCGGGGTCAGATACCCGACCTGGGTCAGGAAACACTGGAACCATAACACAGAACAGACTACAGTTAAAAACTTCAGATACATCACTTCTCTACACAGAAGGAATTTAAAGCATGGTACTAATACCCCGTTCATTACATTATTATTATTCAGACCATGCATACAAGCATTATCAAGGACATGTAGTCATGTACCACACCTATGTGGTAAATTTCATTCAAGTATGTTTAATAGTGGACATGATACAATAATTGGTTCCAGAACATAGGGCCAGTTGGCTTACTATTATCAAGGAATTGACAAAATGATAGTTCTGAAGTTAAAATTTCACATGTCGAACATGGCATTTACTGTCAACACCCATACATATCTTGAAGCACCTCCTATAAAATATCTAGCCACTTTATTACCAAGTGAAAAAAAGTGTAACAAACTGTGTATGGCTTTGCCCAATACACTGACAAGCATGACAGAAAATTTTAATTTTTTTTTTAGAATAGCTCCCCAAACAGCAGATATTTTTCACACATTTGTAATTTCATATTTGACGTTTACCGTCATCCACAGGGCTGAAATCTGCATTAGGGTCATCAAGCTCCGAGTAGGAGTTATCAGCCGATATAGAACGTTTCGTCCCCTTCAGGTGCTCCAGGGCTGCTGAGGCAGACCGCAAATCTGCTGGAGAAGTGCAAACGCAACTCCTTAAAGGTTCAGTGTAAAGGACATAAATGTTCATACAGAGACCTGAAGTATTCAATTTGACTACACTGAAACAATATCAATGAGTTAATTTTTTTCATGAATGTGGGTAAATATTCCAGTTGGGAGTAATGGGCAGAAAATCTATTTTTTATCTTTTTGATATTCGGTGTATAGCATAAAAAGATGGCTGATAGTCTGCTGCAATACAAACAACAAAGTCCAGGCGCTTCAACCGCACCATCTAAAACATTGCTGGTAACAACTGGTTGCATCAACATTTTGGGGGGGGGGGGGGGGG
>JAAUYG010037568.1_pt1 | contig 13402 bp, 10 predicted proteins | sample 7278091 | NCBI WGS metagenome assembly JAAUYG01 (sample SAMN14350201, study PRJNA611818) | marine sediment metagenome | isolation source: surface marine sediment (0.6m) | place: French Polynesia: Moorea | collected 2018-08
AAAATACTCTTCCGGATCTTTTTATGCTGTGTATGATTGACTGACGTCCGACCAAATATTTATCGAATCTCTGGTTGTTGCTATTGCCCTGAATTTCCGTTTTACTTCACTGGAAAGAATTGCTATTGTGGCCACCTGCTCGTTTTGTAAACAACATGGTTGACAATACATCTTTAGTGGGGCGAGGTTGAAGGTTTGTTTGCTTCTCTGCAAGTCTCTGTTAATTGCGGACTGACAAGCCAAAATCTAGATCGACAATGCCAAAAGTGGCTCTATTTTGCCACGTTATCTCCCACTGCACCCACTGTTTCCTGCCTCTCTTGGGACCATACACACACCATAGATCACACTAGATCTACACACACACATCTTGGGTATTTGGGTGAACAATATGTGCAATAGCACAATCCAATCAATCAAGTAATGGATCTATTCTTGAAGAAAGAGCTTGATGAAACCTCGAACTTCGTCTTTGTTGCTTTTCAGTTTAGATTTCTGGAATGCAAAAGGTCTGACTGAATTCACGGGAAGGAGAATGCAACTGCCAAAAAAGGATCGCAACTAAAGTGGAATCATTCTCATTTCAGGTTTGAAAATGACTTTTCGTGGGGCTCTACACCTTGGAGTTGCTTGACAGCAGCGGATGCGTGATGTATTTGACACTTCGCAGTTTCAAATGGCTGAAAGTCGCACGTCGCTTCGAAGCTCAGAGAACAAACGATGCACGTTTGTTAGAGGGCTTCCTCCAGAACTTTGGAGAACCATATTTGGGCAAGCATTGAATTCAGTAGATCTATGATTTCTGCATGATGTGTACAGTTTATCAGGTCGTAAAATTAGGTCACCATTTTTTCACCACGTCAACAGGTTCCTCCCAGTGACAGATTTGTGTCGAGCCAACTTGGTCTGCAAGACGTGGAGAGAACTCGGGGACAGTTTGGATGGGACAACGTGGAAAGAACACTTTCTTCGAAGGTATTGATTTTGGAAAGGAACTGAACTAACATGCATTTCGTGCTTCTGAATTTTGACTCATCAAGAATAGGATGATACCCGTTTCCTTGTTGGTCACCCATTCGACATTTTACCAACACTGCGTGAGTTTTTGCAGCAACGAATGGAGACATCCGGACTGGCCTCGAGACGAGGAAGAGGACATCCGCTCTGGAGGTCGAAGCTGGAGGCAATTGTACAAGGATCATAGACGCCGCTCTCGGCTGTGGGCCACACCAAACAGGTGAGAACCTGCTGACGAGCCGAATGGAAAGACAAAAGTTGATTTGAATTAAAAACCAACCAGGTTTTGGCAGATGATACTTTTTTCCTTGCAGAGAGCCAGATCAAGCCAATTGCTTGGGAAAGTTGAAAAGAAAGAAAGAACACAGAACTCTGCGTGTTGGTAGAAACTACGAATTTGAAACTCTGAAATGTGCCCTTTCCTGTGCCAACGAGTGAGTACATGTCAAAGGCTTTGTAATTGCGTGGCCCAGGCATTCTTGCAACATCTTGATTTCCGTCCAGGACAGGAGAAGCACAATGCAATGCCTGGGGAAAAATGACATTTTTTTTTCAATCACAGGTACGACAGAATTATTCTGGCACCAGGAGTGTATGAAGAACAGGTTGAAATATCATCGAAATGTCCGTTCGAGATCGTGGGCGAGGGTGACCTTGGGCAGGTGACGGCTGCAATGCAGTTCCTACAATTCCACTGAGATTCGGAAGCACATCTTAGCACAGTGAACCGAGGATTGCGGCCTTTTCTTTTGCAGGTGGTTCTGTTGACATGCATTGATCAAACTGCCTTGTCAGGAAGACTGTGCAACTTGGTACTCAGAGCACCGTGGTTCACTGCACAAGTCATAAAGGTACTTTCTTGATCGACTGTTGTCTGAGGCTGGTCAGAATGGTAAATTAACACACGTGAAAGCCGCATTCAGAACGCAGCGTTTTCAACAGGACTTAGATTGAATGGCTTTCCTTCAAAAAACACATGAAACGGTTTCGTTAATCTCCAGAAAAAAGCATTACGTCGGGTCAGTGTTTTGTTGGACACATTTGTCCATGCGCCTGTGCGATACAATCGTCAAACTGACACCATTTGCCCGTGCTGTTCTTCCAGGTGACGTGTGGTCATTTGCAAGTGGACAACTGTCGGATAGAAGACGGACAAATCATAGCCGTGCACCCTGGAACTCTGCACATGCGCTATTGTCACATCGCTCGATCTCACACAGTTATCTCGGTCTGTTGGTTTTTCTTGGGAATGGTGACAATTTTCGTTTTGTGTTTTTCCATTTTTGCACCGATGTCTCACAACAAATTTGAACGAGCCTTGTTGTTCGTTTCAGAACCAGAACGTGAGCCTCATCGAAAATACTTTGTTCAAAAACTGTGAAAGTGGTGCTGTCTACATTGAAGGTTTACCAAAATCTGATCACGGCTGGATTTACCCTCATCTTATCCAAGTAAACACAGCTGATTCAAGTTATTTCGTTTGGGTTCTTGTGTTTTCCGAAGTGCTCCCAACAGAAGAAGACAAATTCTTTCAGGTTGCAGACACATATGGCTATCAACAATTGGAACTGACATCAAAATCGTCAAATGACTTGACTGTAGAGGACGTCTGCAGTGTTGGTAAATGCAGGTATTTACTTTTGTCGTTTTTGGTTTGAACCCTGCAGGCACTGCATGCTGTCATGCCAAAGCCCTGTTTTCCTGGGGACAATGCTGGGGCAACTTTTGGCATTATGTGGTGAACGTTTGGTGGATAGATTTGAATGACTCACGCCTCCCCACTTGTATGCACGATTGTTACATTGTTACAGCCGCACTGTGCACAGAGCGGCCTCACTGGATGCCGTTGGCGTCGTCGTTGTTGTTTGAGTTGTGTTTTGACCCCTTATCCCAGCCAGCTTTACCTCCTTGCTGATAAGAGGACTTGTTCCATTCCACTCAAATGGTGACTGTGCGCACCTGTTGCTTCTGTGAAACTCTGAACGCAACACACCTCATTTCAGTTTGGAAGGCAGTGAATCAAAGCGGTCGAGTGAGGCTGATTCTTTTTGGACAACTGAAGATCACATTGACAACGGCAGTGGAAAACCAGACATTGTGGATAACACTGCTGCTGAATCAGACTCTGAGACAGACGGCGGAGCCAACGCTCAAGAGAAGAAAAGTTGCAAAAGTGAAGGAAGCAAGAATGAGAAAGTGACTGCTGCCGCTGCGAAACCCAACATTGCAGGTCCATCTGTCGGCGACGGGTCAGAAAACGGGCTTGAGGAGAGAGTGGAAATCAAACATTCAGCAAACGGTGACACCACCACAACAATTAGTGTGCCAAGAGATGAGCACATGGAAAGCACTTCCACGTCGTCGTGCTCAGACACCACAAGTGGTAAGAAGATTCATCATTTTTCGATGCCCTTTGGGGCGGAGCACCAAGCGATGTTTCAGAACAGCTGAGCCTTCGTACGTATGCACTTGGGAGGGGGAGGGGTTACTTTCACCACGGGGAAAATTGGACGCATCTGTCTGAAACGCACAACACTTTTCGTTGCAGACTCGGACAGCTACTCAGACAGCTGCACATCAAACACGATCACCCCAATATTGTTTTACGCGGGTCGTCCTGTACCCATGTGGCTGTCAGAGGACACAGATCTGCCGAATGCTTGGGGAGGTGGTGATCCCTTTCCTGCTGCTGGTATGTTTGCTGATTGTTGCCAAGTGATTGGTCAGCAAAGCACTTTGTGTGCTTTGTCCTTTGGGCAGATTTTTCTGTTGACGCGAGGACTCTCTGCAGGAACTCTGTTGCGTCACGACCCAACATTACGTCAACTGCTGCACGACATTCAGGGTGTTGTTATCAGGCGGTGCAAGATCGTCGGAGAACAGGGCGGAATCACTGTCAGTCGACAGGGCCACGCGCACATTGAACAAACCGAGTTCAGGGATGTTCAGTTTGGTATCCGAAGTATGCAACAGGCCAAGGTCAGCAACAAATCAGTGTTAGTGTGCATTTGTTTGAGAATTTGACAAAGAAGAAGAATCGTTTACAGTCTCGGACCTCAGTTGTCATCAACCAAAGTTCTCTTGATGGACAACATTCAAGACGAGAAATCAGAAACAATTCTCGATTGCTGAGAATGTTTATCTGAAAATTACCGCACATGACGAGATGACATAACACCTTGAACTGTCCAGTGAAGGCTTCAGTGTTTTTCTTCAGGTCGCGGTGGTTGAAAACAGCTTCCATCACATCACCTCATCTGCCATCTTCATGAGGCTCACCGCCAGTGGACTCATTGTTGGTAGGTTATTGTTTCTGACAAGGCAAACAGAAGAGAATTCAGGATGAGTTGGAGCAGTTTTCTTGAGAGAGTTTTGCTCTTTTTAGGTAACGACATTTATTGCACGGGAGAAGCCGGAATAGATGTGAGAAAACAGGCTGATCCTTTGATACAGGTAGGTAGGCCCAGCAACGGTTCCGCCGCAGGGATGAATTCTACCTGCAACCCCATCACCTTTATCATCAGACCTTTATCACGCGGACTTTTTGATGATCTTATTGAAAGTTGCCTCCTGTACAGTTTATCAAACCTTGTATCTTCTCCACAGTACAACAGGATTCACCACAGCAAGCGGTCTGGTGTGGTCGTTCTGGGCAGCGGTCGTGGTACCATCAAGATGAACGATATTTATCAGAATAGAGAAGCAGGAATCTATGTCTTGTACAAGGGCGATCCATACATCAGGTTATTACTGAGAAAGAATTGAACGCTTGAACTAGTCGTGAGGATAATCAACCAACAGAACGGAAGTTATGATTTTACCGTGATGTGATGGCCGTTTTATTCCTCTGTTGCAGTGGGAACAGAATTTGTCACGGCTCCGCTGCTGGGATTGCAGTCACTGAGAGTGGAAAAGGACATATTGTTGGTGAGAAACGGAAAATGTTCGAAAGAAGCACTGCCGTGATTAGTGATTCAGAAGAGGCAATTTTGTTCTTTGTGTCTGTGCTTGCAGACAACTTGATCAGTGGAAACCGATGGGGAGGCATTGACATCCGTCACTGCGGGGATCCGCGCGTCACGTGTAATCTCATCTGCAACGGAATGTCTGATGGCATCGTAGTTGGATCCAAAGGTCTGGGCACCATTGAAGCCAACGTAATCCGAGGTGAGCAGATGTGCAAATGTTAACTGGTCGGGATTAAGGCTGGATACCTAACTGTGCGTGTGTGTGTGTGTGAACTTTCACCTTGGATCATAATTGCCTGCACCCTTATGCATTTTTGCGCATGTTTTGTGCAAGTTTTTGTGTTGAAATACAGGAAACATTGGATGTGGTTTATGGGTGATGTCTGGCAAACCTGTCATACAGTCAAACCAAGTCTACAACAACAAGGACTCTGGGATGGTTTTCATGCAAAAGGTGGGCAGTCTCACACATGTCGCGGCTTTTCCGCTTTCATTCAGTTCGTATTGGTTGTCTCACATTTTAGTTGTGGGATCTAATTGAAAGTTTCACTTGAAATGTCTTGAGCAGAAAACTGGTGATGCCGTCTCAGTGGCTGGGTCTGATGATTCGGACAGTGACGTTACTGCTGATGTGGAGACCAGCAATATTTCCACAGACAACACGACGATAACTGAACTGGTGCCATCCCTCCGTACTGATGTCAAGTACAACTCAGTGTATCACAATGCAGGTATGCTTCTTTGTAAATTGAATACATGGGCACAATTTGTACAGTTCCTGTGGCTTTTTGTTTGCGTTGCTCAGTACAAGACACAAAACAATCGTTTCTGTTCAGGACCTTTGCTTCTGTGGTTTCTTGTATTTTTGTGACTGTAGACTTTTTGAAAATCTCAGGTGACGCTTTCATTTTAGCAGCTAAGAAATCTGTCTGCTGTTTGATTTTGCAGGCTTTGGATTTGTAGCCAATTGTGAACAAGTGATGCATGTGCATGGAAACGCTTTCCATGCCAACAGAGACGCGGGCGTCTGTATCAAGCAAACATCGTCCGTCAGTATCCAGGACAACAGCATCACGTGTAATGCCGGTGCCGGGGTGCAGATCATGCCGGGTGCAAAGGTAAGCAGGTCTTTACTGACGTATTGTTTGAACATTAAGTGCGGTCTGTCTCTTCAATTTTAGGGAATCCAACACGAGCTTTGTCCAATTCATTTGTACTCCTGTATGTTTGCCAGGTGACTGTGGAAGGTTGTGGTGTCTATGACAACATTGGTCATGGTATTCAAACTGAAGGAGAGACTTGTGTTACCGACTGTGATATCCTGTGCAACCAGAGGCATGCAATCAGTGCTGAAGGCGCGGCCAACATAAAAGTAAGTTCCCGCAAATCCTCTCTCAAGCTGAGGACAAGAAGGGAAAAGGAAATGTTTCGTGGCGATGCGAAACAATTCAGTCTTGAGAGTCAAACAGCAGAATTCTGAATTTTATTGCCTTGCATTTGTTTTCACCATATTTTTACAGGCGATCAATAAGTCTATTACATCACCTTGTTCTTTGTTCAGGTTGAGAGGAACCGATTGTTTTCTTTGTACGAGTATGCCATAAACGTCCAGTCTGGGGCTTCTGGCAATATCAAGGAAAACAAGTGTTACAAAGGTACGAACATTCATTTTCCCTTGCAAGACAACTGAAAAGATCAAGACAAAGATGAAGCAACAGGAATCCATTGTTGAGCTGAAACCGGGGTCTGTTTTGATCTGCTAGTGTTTCGGTTTCAGGACGGTGTGACAATCCAGTGCGCGTTTCTGTACGCGCAAATTGCCTCGCGAAAGACAACGAGTTGCAGTCAGCACGCGGGTAAGTGTGCCATATCTGCATTTGACATTGTCAGTTTATCTTGCGACATGACTGGAATACCTAGAACGTACGCACCGGCCGAGCGAGGCTGAAAGCCGGGCAGCCGTACGTAGTCATGCACGTGTCATTGTTGTCCGGGACCCCCCCCCCTGGAAAACAGACCCCCACCCCCGCCAACCCTGGCTGAGTTGATCACGTGACGGGAAACACGTGGTCGCGCGGCTGACAACGTACAAAGGTCTCACTGCATCTGGTTTGTGAAATGTGATTCCAGGCGTCTCGGGTTGTCCAAGCAGCATACCGACGGTGACCAGGTATTTGATAAACTGCTTAAATTTCAGACAAGATTGCCGTGGGTACGAGTGGCAATTAGATGATCCTCCGTTGCGACCACACATCGACTCTCCGCCGCGAGTGGGCATCCCGAGCACCCCGGCGCGTCGCGTCATGTCCGTAACCCGCGTCGTCGTGCCCTCGATGGGAGGCTGCCAGGGAACCTACACCGGCAGCACAACCTGCATCATCATCTAATGGCGCGCATGACAATTTTGTGACGCGCAGTCCTGAGGAAAATGTCCGAGGACGACTTTTTGGCGCTCGCTGCCTGTCGTTTGGTAACTGTTTGTAATTCCTTGTTGATCTCCAATCATGGATATTTTCCAAATCTCGATCGAGAAACCCGAGTTCATTGTGCGAAATCCTAAAATGTTATAGAGCCGCCTGACAAATCTCTGAAGTCTGTGATTTCACATTTCTGCTGTGTTTGTAATGATTTTGTGAAAACACTCTGCCGATGACAGTCGCGGGTGATACACTTTACGGTCCACGACGAAGAATTTGTGACACCAGAAATTATTTTGCTGGTTTTACACCTTCGCGCGCGTGCTTGTGTGTGTGTTTATTTATTTATTTATTTGTTAACAAGAATTAATGTTTCATTTCTTTATTTCTGTGTACAATGTCAATTACCCTGGTCACAACTGCCACTGAACAACTGAATGCATCACTTTCCGCATTTTCAATCCGGCGCACATCAGCTGTGGCAGGTTTAAGATAAAAAGAAAGTGGTCTTATGTGTCAGTCCCTGGAAAATTATTTTACTGTGTCTGAGGGCCAAGTCAATCCAATGAAGAGTGTCATTGTGTCTCATTTTAACCTTTTATATTTTTGTGTACATGAATAAGTTAACAATACAGTCTGTCATGATGACCTCTTGATTTCTCTTGTTTGTTTCAGGCCGCGTGGCTGAAGCGGAGCGGCCTTGATGAGTCATGGCTGCGGCATCGTGATCGTCCTTGTTACTGTGCCACGGATCCCAACCCCATCCCTCGCGGCCTTTACGCTAATTCAGCGAATATAAACCTGTCAAGATTTTTTGATTGCATTGCAACCTTTTCTTGTGATGACTGAACATCAGCGGGTGTCGGGCAGGTCCTGACAGGAAGCTGCTGACCAGAAAGAAAACCAGGTCGACGACAGGTATTGTCCACTTCAAATAATTGTGTTTTGTACCTATCGCTTAGTTACTTCGTTTTGTTGCCTGTGTTAAAGTTGGTTGAAAAGCTCCCAGTCGGTGAAGCCTGAAGGTCTTCTTTATTCTTGGCCGAATCTCCGGTTGAAGCATCTCTTCGTTCTGCAATATAGTTGACATCGTTGCATCTTGAACTGAACGCATTTCACTCACAGTGCAAGGAAATCTTGTCCTGGGGTTGGTGTCGAGTGATGTCAGTGATGTTGTTTGTTGTGAGTAAATCTTGTGTGGTTATCTCTTCCAAACCAGGTGGATAAATGATTTGAAAAAAGTCTGGACAGCTGCTGGTGTGGTGGTGTGGTCGGCCTACGTGCTGCCCCTGTTCTTTTTTGCTGAAATCTTCCACAACAAGTTCATTGAGGTTCGAAAAGCACAGAAATCACAGGACATTTACTTTCTGGCTACATCAAGCGAAAAATTTCCGTATCCCGAAGAGTGTTAGGGTTATACAAGCGGGATGGGATTGTCAAGCAAAAATGCACAGGCGAACGCATTTAGATCTATGCTCGTGTTCCGTGTGTGTGCCCGCATGCACGCCAAAGATGAAGATGAAGATGAAGATCTGCAGCAAATTGAAATGTGGAAATTTGTTTGTTGTCTTACATGTCTATCACGAGTTTGTGACAGTTAAAAGCGGTTATTTGGATTTTCTGCGTCTCTGGTCGTGCCTTTGCCAGCTCTGCGGACAACGTCGCTCTTATGAACTCGATCTTTGTCTTCTTCCCTGACAGCGACTGGGTTCTGTGCGTTGAGAAATCGAGTTGATGTTGTTAGCAAAGCAAGCTGGTTACCTGAACGTGTTGTTCATTGCGAAACAAGCTAAATGTGTAAGGAGCGACAGTTGTGAGTGATCGTTCAAGTTCACCACCAAGGAGTTCGCGCCCGCGTGCGTGTAGCTGCGTGAATCTAACGCACGCTTGTCATTTGCATCTTCCAATGCTTCAGTGAGAAAGGCTAAAGCTGCATCTTTAGAACAAAGTGTACGAACGTCTTTGTGGTGCCATTTTCTCTCCTCTTCGTCCTTTTTGTCCCTCACGCAGTCCTGAAATTATGAAATGGACCATGTCCGCTGCAAGAATGTTGATTCTCCAAAAAGAGAAACTGTTTGAATAGAAGTTGGCTGTTGTTTGAAGCAAAAGAATGTCGAGTCTACTCACAACAATGCAGATAATGATGCAGATTGGCACGTAAACCAACAAGGAAAAGAAAATCACAGCCAAGACCAAGTTCTTCTTGAAGAACTCGACTGAAAAAAAACGTGACAATTTCGAATCAGAAGAAAAAACAATTGAACGACTGTTTCTCTCAACAAAATCAGGTGTGGGTTTCATTCCAGTTTAGGTTGCTGTGCTGTTTTTGTCTTGTGTAGAACAGATTTCTGTGGACACATTGTCATTCATGGCTGTTGCTGACAGCAAACTAACAGACTGTTTTACCGAAGTTTGAGGGCAATGCAAGATATTTTCACCTACCAATTGCATTTTTGTCCAGTGTAGTGATAACGTCCCAAAGACGAGTGCCAAAGTCTTGAACTTGCTTTACGCATTCTCCCTGCAAATGAATGTATGTTCTATTCTTTCACGTACGTGTGCCTTTTTTGTGTTTGATGGCAGCATTTTGTGGTCACTGAATGGTTCTTACATTCTCGCAGAATCCCTGGACACATGGTTTTGCGTTTGGAAGGAAAAGTGGCTGCAGTCCAGAGTCTGAGCCGTAAACTAAACAAGGCGCCGTGGTTGAAGTCTTGCAGCAAAATTTGCACGAGTCTTCCACTGAAAGAGAAATGTTTTTGAAAGATTTCACTGGTAGGTTTCTTCTTGTTTTGTTGGACTGCTTCAACCAATATTTGGACGGCTTCGACTTTGCCATTGACGATCATGCGATTACGTTACTTTGATCTCTAGAAGCGAGTTGCAAGCCACTTACCAGTGTCACACGCACAGGACAGCAGACCTTGGTATTCGCAGAATGGCACGCATTTCCCATTGAAACAAGTTCCCCTGGAACAAACAGGAACGGTTGTCAACTTTTTTTTCTCGTTTGGTATCGGACAGTGGATATGAATCGCGTAAAAAAATAGGATTCACTTGCCTGTCAATGCAGGGTGTTCCGTCGGGTTTGCTGGCTGCATCTGGGCAAGTTGCACGAAATCCTCTAAACATCTTGCTAAGGGTTGTCAGAATGCCAAACAGTCGTGATCTTCTCTTTTCTGGTGTGTTTGAAGGCCATGCGGCCTTTTGGTCTTGCTCTCGAGGTGCAGCAATCATTTTTTCATGTTTCAATGCAGAGGACCTAGCCAAAACGGCCCGTAACAGCCAAAGAGAATGCCAGTTTGATTTTGTTGCATGGTTATTCTGTGCGCAATTCTTGCTTGTCAAGAAAGGATACGTGCAAAAGGTGTTCCGCCGGCAGGTTGCGTTGTTCTGATCGGTGATGAGACAGAGTTTATTGCCAGGAGAGAACTGACAATTGGAGCAACAAGCTGAATTTGTGTCACTGAAACATGCACATTTCAAAAGAATATTTTTTTCCTTCCAGTGGAAAAAGAGAATTGAATTTTCTTTTCTTTCTCTGGCTTTTGAGCTGATATGTTGAAGACATGAAAGCGAAATGCAAAAAACGCTGGGCTTGTTTTGTTCGTTCTTGCATTCTTCCAAACAGAGTTATCAAACCTGCAAACGGCGCCAGCTTTGAGCTTGCAGTCTGTGGAGCAGCAAGGATCTGGATTGTCAGCGTTTTGATGGCCTGCATCGCACTCCTCAAAGTCTGGTTCCACAGCCATGTTTCCACAGAAGTGCTGCGACTTTTCTGAACAAAAGCTTCAGCTTCAGTGTTTTTCATTTTTGCAAAAATGTTGCATCCAAGCTTTCATCAAGCAGTTGCAAATGTTGTTGAAAATCCATATAGATCTTACCACTGAAACACGAATTCAGCTTTGCTGCCAGAACTTCAGCAGCGCTTCTTTTGCAGCAAGGCGAAAAGAGCTACAAACAAAAGGAAATAAAGATGGCCCTGAATTCTCAGAGCAGTTCATCGAACAGTTCGTGCACTGAGTGGAATGCTTATCTGCAGACTCGCATTTTCACAGGACCTGCAGGGAGAAAAATGCATTTTGCTGCGTTTTATCTGTAATTTTCATCAATCAGGACAGAGTCCCTTACCCTGTGATCTGCCTCGTAGCCATTCACGGAGTACGTATACATGATGAACTTGCCGCCGTCGGAACTGGATGGTGCACACTCGTCGGTGACAGGGTCATGTTGGCATCCTGTGGGCAAAAATATAAACAACATGAGATATATGAGCCTGAACAATTTCTTTGTTCAAAAACTCCAGAATACGGAACTTGTGACTGACAGTCGGGTTAGTTCTCATGATTTGCCTTTCAAAATGGCAAATTCAGCTGCAACAGTGCTCCCGTTGATGAGAAATCACGGTCGGTTTTTATTACCCCAGTTGTGACCAAGCTCGTGAGCGGTGACGATCTGTGCCTCTTGAGTGAGGATTCTGTTTCCGTCTTTGTTGAGTGCCGTCGACCAAGCTGTGTTGTACCAGTTTCCATTTTGTCCTGCAAAAAAATCAGTGAACTCTGCTGACTGTTTCTTCTCAATTCGGACTAAAAACACACCAATTCCGTGTTTGGACATTCACGACTCGGATCGATGTCAGCAAGTCACAAAAAGCACCATACATGGAGCCACAGTGCAGGGTACGTTACAAGATTTTCACCGGGAGAGCAGATTCCGCCTGCAGTGCCAAATTGCGGAGCAGCTACCCATCCAAGACCCTGGACGCCGTCGGAGAAGGCCGTCCCCGTCCACAAGTGACCCAGGCAATAGTCGGCCAAAGCCGGGTTCTTGCCGAAAGCCTTTTGGATAAAAAGAGAAATTTTATATTCCATCTTTTCCTGGAAATTGCCACCGTTGATGAGGACATGGAGAAATTTGAATGGGTCAGTGCTAGACAAACCTCGAGCAACTTCATGGGCTCCCAAGTGTTTCTCTGCATGTTGTAGTGCACTTGTCCAGGGCTCACTGCCGTCGGTGCCTGGTGAACCAGGATTTCCTTGATTTCGAACCCTACTCCAGTGTATCCATCAAAATCTGTGTCCCGATAAATGGTGTCCACGTTTGAGATTTCATTGATCTGGGGCGAAAACGAAACAATGGTTTGAATTAAATCTCTGCTTTTTGCAGCTGAATCTGTCGCAGAAAGAAAAAGTTCTTTCGAACATAACAGACGTTTGTTTAAACTTTGCGACAAACCAAGCAGTGCACACCAGAAAATTTGCAGTGGTTTGGACGGAACCGTCTCCAACAATCTGGTGGAAACGGTAGTCTGCCACGAGCAACAGCTGACAAGTGTTCTTGGACGGAGTGGCCCTTTTGCTGATGTGATGCTTTCCAGTGACTGCAAGAAAAACCATTTCGTTTGCTGAGTTGCAAGAGTGCCCGATTCTGAGTTCCCGATCAGTTCTGTTTGAGCAAGCTGTTGTATTTGTGTGATGCAAAATCACGTTTATTCTGAACACAGTGCAAACCTCTGTGTTGCTCTTTTGTGTTGTGGATTTTATCGAAGTTGGTGGCCAATGCAACCCCCTGTCAAACTTTCCCGTGGCCATCGTGAACATTAAGATGCCTGAAGGAAAAAGTGGTGTTAAAAGTGCTAACCTGGGAATTTGTCTTGAAGGACATCATTCTGAGAACGGTAAGCTGCCTCGTCGAATCCGTCAGGCCTGACGAATCCACAGAAACTTTTTCTGAAAGGGAGATGGAAAAAAAATTCACTCGCCGGAAAGAGTTGAATCGAGCTCATGGAGGGAAATCCACAGCCCAATGAAAGAATATAACAAGACAGCCTACCCAATATGATGCTCAGGATCCTCCTTGATAAGTTCCTTCATGTCAGAGATCTTGTAGGAAATCATTGTGTAATTATCAGACTGTGGCAGGTGTGGCCTGGATGGCTGGAGAGAATGGGAAAACATTTGTCACCGCAGCGACCAAACACATGCTTGCAGTCTCAAAAGA
>JAAUYG010025167.1_pt1 | contig 13401 bp, 8 predicted proteins | sample 7278091 | NCBI WGS metagenome assembly JAAUYG01 (sample SAMN14350201, study PRJNA611818) | marine sediment metagenome | isolation source: surface marine sediment (0.6m) | place: French Polynesia: Moorea | collected 2018-08
ATAGAGAGAGAGAGAGAGAGAGAGAGAGAGAGAGAGAGAGAGAGAGAGAGAGAGAGAGAGAGAGAGAGAGAGAGAGAGAGAGAGAGATGACGTGGATTTCGTTTACGAACACATTTAGAGGCGGGAATACCGGAACGAACTAACGTTTAGCTCTATTGTAAACTTTGAAGAGACTAAGTCTAATGAGCCCGAAAGGGCCGAGCAATGTAGCGTAAATAGGTTTTTCGTTTTTATTATATTACCTGATTTGTAAGGTATGTCACTATAGCAAATATTCTGTCTGTCCGCATTTGGGTTCATTTAAGTTGTTTCCTTCATGTCACTGTGTGTTCAATTTGTCACACATTGGAGTTTAGACGCAAATAGAGAGAGAAGGAGGCGAGAGCTTAGACCGGCTGGTAATGGAATGTAAATGCAACACAGCTGTATGGTTTATAGATTTTGTTACCTGTGGAATTGTCAATAAACTTTCCATACAAACACTAATGCGTTTTATTTGAGTGTGGTTATCTTGCAACCTGGGGCACCACTGTTTTTAATTCATGTATATGACACAATTATGGAAAGTTATTTTGTTCTAGTTTTCTAACTCTCATACAACTGTTTGTCATGCTTATAGTTTCCTACTTATATAGATGAAATCTCATAGCCGAAATAGGCAGTTGATTGTGCGTTCGACAACAGATGTATGGCCGTGTGTGTCTCAATGCATGTCTTCCTGCCTAGGGGTCTGTGTTAATTACTCTGTGGTCTATGCAGTTCCCTTGCCATGTATTGTTTACCATTTTTAGAGAGTCTGGATGGTGGCACCGAAGAGATCAATCAGTAGACGTGCTCGTATACCTCAATTATTGGTCGCCTGGACACAAATGCAGGCAGCAACGTCAATAAATGTCAAATGTCGATGTGGTATGTTGTATTATGTAAGCTACCTCTAGAGAGTAGGGTACAGTGGAACCTGGGAATTAGGGACACCCAAGGGACTGTGAAAAGCAGTCCTGAATTCTGAAGTGTTCTTATTTCTCAGGTCTATTTCTATGTACTGAATATGCCTAGTGACTAAAGTGATTGTCCTTAGTTCTCAGGTTGTCCTTATTTCTCAGGTGGTCTTAAAGATAGATTTCACTGTAAATTTAAAGAAGTGTACCTGGATACTTCCTTCACTAACAAGATAGGGTATAGACTAAAGCAATCCTGATTGATTTCGGTTTAGCTAAACTGTCATAGACTGATGAAAATGTATAAACCACATAGACTGATAAAAATGTATAAACCACTATTTTTGCTTACTGATTTTAAAGGTGAGCATTACTATTTGCATTGGTGTTTAGATCTGTGGGGGCCATAGAGAGTTCCACCACAGGGAATACACGCCTTTAACACGAGGGGGGTTAGAAACTTGGTTTATACCCTACGTTGCGTTGTACGTTATGCTTTCTTCTTTTCGTGTCGTGACTTGATCATACCTCGCCTCGGTAAAGGTTCTGCATTAAAATAAAATTATACTTTTAATTTTCACAGAATCCATATGCAGACCAGTTACCATAGCATAATTAATCCCAGCAGCGATACATAGTCAAAATCAGATCCAAAAATACTAATAATGTGCATAGTTTCAAGGGATATACGTAATTATATATTCATAACCCAGCTAAGGTGAAACACATTGTAACTTAAGACAGACCAAGCTGAAGTCTACAATTATATGTAATGTTCTAGCAAAAAGATACCACATGTAGAGGCTTAATATACTCACAGTGTACCAGTGCATAATATGTTCATGTGCTTTATCGACGTGCTGTATCCGACAACTGTAGACGTGGTCGTTTTCGTTGTAATACGAGAAGCTAAAATATGACTGTGGTATTTACAAGTTCTACGAACAACCTGTAGTTTCACAAAAGCTATCATCTGCCAACTACTGTTAACTATTCCACACTCAGTATGGGCTTTTCTACCCAATAAGTAACATAGAAGGCACATTTAACTGGTGAGAAGCCTCAAGTCAACATTCTGTCAACCAAGGTTCCGGGAATTTCCGTCCCATTACTGACCATACAGGATATAAAATAAATAGATAAAGTCTATAAAGTCTATCCATCTTAGAAGAAGGTTAACAGAGTTCTGTACAAATAAATCAGCGATGTTTTTTTACATTTAAAGCCCTTAGTAATTATGTTGAGTGGCACAATTTTGATAAGGCATTATTTCAATAAATTTTCCTGAAATGTCTCTAGCTTTTGCTTTCCTAATTTACCTAGCGACATGCAATTCGAGCAATACAATAGATGGGTTGACACATTGTTTTCCACATGTGTACTTTAACATCCAAGGCGGAGCCAGGATATGACCAATATTCCGAAGGCTATAAAATGAATGCCTGCAAAATTTTCTCTCTTGTCGGCATGGCATGTTTATTATTGGCTACCTCAAATAACAAAGCCAGACTTTCACTATTATGAACAGTTTTTATCTAACATACATGTTCACTCATACCAAGACTATGCCTTGCTGTAATCATAGATAATACCAAAATTAACCTTCCACCTCTTAGAGTATTAAGCACATGTATTATTTAGGCGCTGTAGCCCAGGAACAGCCATATACAAAAGAGTTATGGCATTAGAATATGCAAAATTATTAAAATGGCATGTCCCTATACTAACTCCATTACACGTCGAACTAAGGTCGAGTAATAGTTTCACTAACTTTACCATATATCTTATTCTAATACATAGTTTTACCCTTTCCAGAAGAGCAGTGCTTTCGTATTGTAGAATAGTTCATTCAATGGGGTACAAGACTTAGCATACATGTTGGTCATGGCGCGTCTGGATTCTCTGCTGCACATTGCTTTAACACCGTTGTAAGCCTCATATGAAACACCCTGCCTTGCTTTGCCATTATCGACTCATATCCGACACCAAACATCTTCTTGTCTTTAATAATAATAATAATAATAATAATAATAATAATAATAATAATAATAATAATAATAATAATAATAATAATAATAATAATAATAATAATAATAATAATAATCTGACGTTCGTAACTGAAATGTGACAGCTTTTGTGACTGGTATCACGTTCCTTTAAAAAATATGTCACGCCAAAAACCCTTGCTCAGTGTTCATCAAATATTGCATGGCTGATATTGATTTCTCAGAACAAAAGTGAACAGTCTTTCAGATGCTGCGGAAGTGTTATGTTGTGAGTCCCCTAGCGATGCTACATGTATAACAAGAGGTCCATGACACTATATTTGTCGACAGTTTACAGCCATTAATTGTGAATATGCACCCATGAAGGAGTTCACACAAAGAACTCCTAATTTTATAAGGTCAATCAAAACATCAAGTAACTTCAAGTTCTATGGGATTCTTGCTAGGGCATGTATTTCAAGTATAGGGACAATTACTTGTGAAGGTTTCCTTCAAATAAAGCAATATATAGAGAAAGGATTTTTGAAATCAAAATTTGTTTAAGTTTGCAGCTAATGACCTTAAAAGGACATTGAATTATCAGGTGTCAGAATTAACCTGTATCTATGAGGCAATGATGGCAAAATGTTCATCCCTTACCCTCTACATTTAGCCATTTAACAGGTCATTACATTTTTTTTTTAATTTTCCCATTTTTCTCGATGTTAAACAAGGTAGTTGTTATCATAATACATATTACTTCCTTGGACTGTTGACCTTTAAAGTGGTTATACCAGAGAACTAGCTTATTTATACCATAAGTCCGCATCAGTAAAGCTGTATATGACAGAGAGAGTCAGCTGTAGATACACCTAGAATATGTTTAACCAATCAATGCTAACATAATGATATTAGCAAGAGTTATTAGAGAGTTGTTCAAGAGTTCACTTGGTATTCTTGCTATCAGTATTTTACACGTCATACTATTATTCTTACATATACATTCACTTTGTCTTAGTGATTTGCAACAAACGCTCAATAAAAACACGGTTATTCAAAGGAAAACGTAAGTTTAAAGCCATGTTTTAAAGTCTCCTCTGGCTAGAATTTTCTTCTAGTTACAGCTAATCATTGGCTCACAGAGGTAGGCCTGGATCTGACCACTAACGCATGTAAACTGATTTTGTAGGTTGACCTTTGTCATTATCATTATGTGGTTAAATCGAAACATACATACATGCATGCATGCATGCATACATGCATACATACATACATACATACATACATACATACATACATACATACATACATACATACATACATGCATGCATGCATGCATGCATGCATGCATACATACATGCATACATACATGCATACATACATGTATATCATATTTGAATTAATTCACTCTGCTAATAGATATTGATATATTGGATAGTATATGGCAATCTGCCTTTCGTTAACATTACAGCAGAAGATATCGATACATTTATATGAGCGTATTTATTCCCGTTTTAATTTGGAGACCAGATCATACATAGGTACTTCTATTTGCATATTTTCCCCTCATTTCGGCACTTCCTTTTTCCAGAGTTTTGAGAATTTCGGGGTAGATTCTTAATTTGGTCTTCCCAGTATAATACAGCCGTGGGCAACAGATACCCATGTCATGATATAAGCTCTGTTGACAAAGCCAAGCAGAGCTAAATCAATTAACTATCAATAATGTAAATGTCTTTGTTTTTCAGCAAGTGCAGTCCCCACGGGAGCATTCACTGTTTACTCGTTGCTACCCTTGGCACTTTGTGACGTCCTATGACGTGTTAGGACAGAACATCAGACAGTGGGATGTCGTTAGAAGATTAACAGTGGCTATACGAAGTATATGTTTAATTGAGTGGCCTTTCTAACAGTTTTTTTTTTTTTTTTTGGATTTAAGTACATACAGAATAATATCAGTATCGAGGATATTGTTAAGGATGTGAGTGTCCTTACCGAGCGGCTAATATACTTTCAGGAGTTTGGTTACGAGGTGAGTCTTCATTAACCTAAAAAATATGAAAATATGGTTAGATATGAAATAATAAAATGTCAAAATTCTGCCACACTTGGTATTTCACATGGTTTTCAAATTGTTCAGTAAATAGACCCGCTTCAGGAAACTGAATCACTTAACGTTCGAAGTGTAGTTTTATTCATGGAAAATAAAAATAAAACGTTAAATGAGGCAAAAAGGAAGGTGTAAATTATATCGTCACTACTGTATGTGTGATTTACTGATTTTACCTCTGCCTTTTACTGCCCATCGGAGCTACTGTCGTAGCGTGGGCGTCCGTCGTCGTCAGACAGTCGTCAGTTTGTCCGCCTTAAAACCCGTTTTCTCAGAAATTGCCCCGGATTAACACCAAATTTGGGGGAATGATATCCTTCCACCAAATGTCTCGAGGCTTTTCTGCATCTTCATATTTTAAATTTTTCATTTTTTACGGTTTTTGATTTTGTTTGCGTTAACACGGCACCGTATGAGGGAAAAAATTCAAACGGTATCTCCGCTGAGGCTACATAACGGATTCACTCCCCAAAATTGAAAATAAACAACAGGAAGACCAAAGAGATGGTGATAGGTTTTTGTAAGAACCCGGATCATGTGAATGTACCCAAGATTAAAATTGATGGTAATGAGAATGATAGAGTGGAGACAACCATATTACTTAGTGTAACTGTGTCCTCGGACGTTACCTGGAATGTCCATGTAGAGAATATAATCTCGAAAGCAAGTAAAAGGGTTTATCTGTTATACCAATTAAAGCGTGCTGGGGTTTCACAAAATGATTTGCTAAAGGTGTTTTAAGCGTTAAACGCCCAGTACTTGAATATGCTTGCCAGGTCTGGCATACGAATCTCACTCAGTACTTATCCGAAAACATCAAGGCATCAAAACATCAAAACATCAACGAGCACTATGAGTCATCTTTTCGGGGCACCTGCATATCACCGATCTACCTACATTAAGCCAAAGGAGGGAGCAGCTGTGTAAAGACTATTTTAACAAGCTGCAGAACTAGTCCCATAAGCTCCATAATATCTTGCCAAATGTCAGACAAGTACCATACGACATTAGATCGATTAATAAACACCCTTTGGTGAATGCACGAACAAGTAGATATTTAAACCTTGGTGCTTTGCGCAACCTGCAATGAAGACATTCTAGTCAATAATCCACTCTGTTAGGATGAATGTGTGTGTGTTTTTAGATGCGTAAGGCTGGTGTGTGTGTGATCATATCTGGAGTGACTGTGAATCCAATCATCTGATTGCAGTCAATAAAATCGTATCTTATCTTATCTTATCTAAATTCATATATACTCCTGAGGATGGTCTCTGCCACCAATTTGTTGTAACAAAAATGTGAAATTTACATTTAGGATTTTTTCCAAATTATTTTCTTTTTCATTTACAGCGGATAATGTGGGAGTAAAAGTTTTAAACGATATCTCCTTTGAAAGTACACACCAAAATTCACTACCCAGAATTCATGTACTCCTATCGAAGGTCTCTACCACAGTTGGTAAAACAATTGTGAACTCTTTTTATCTTTGTTTCTACATTTAACATGGCAGTCAAATGAGAATTATAAAATGTGCGAGATCTTTAAAACAGCTGGTCAAAGAGCGAAACAAACCAACGGTAGGGCCTTTGGGGGTAATTATTTGGTGCATACAGGATACTTTTAACTGTTCAATATTTGAGTTCAGTGACAGTCTGATGTCATTCGGTACATTGCCGATTTTCGACAACCTTGTATCTAGAAAACAACTGGTCATAGAGTCTTGGACATTTTGGTCATAAATCAACTGGTCATAGAGTCATTTGTTGCCTTCTTACAACAAATGCTAGTAGCTGAAGGCGGCAGCATGTTTGATCCAACTTCACGAGCTGACGCCAAGCACATGAAGCATGTGGCCTCTTACAGGTTAAATAGCCCTCCTGCCGGACATGTGCAGGGATCAGAGATTTTACGTGTCACGTGTTCATGGCTTCGATTCCCAACACTCCCGGGATATTGCGACCCCTACCCCCAGAGGCCTGGCAATAGAAGTACGCTGCAACCACATTTGCATGCACTTTTATTAACTTAAAGATTAAATGAAGCTTAGTTGGTGGTTGCATAGGCTTCCTCTTTCGAATGTTGCATATGCATTAGTGTTGGTACATCTTACACTAAGACAGGCACATGTAATCACACAAAATTATAGCAAGGAAATATATTAAGATCAAACTGTATTTTACTATTCTTTGAATAAATAAAAAAATAAATAAATAAATAAATAATAATAAATAAATAAAATAAAAATTAACGCGAATGCACATAGATGGTAAGAGTGTAACAAAGTAAAATAAGATCACACTATGAAATTAAAGAGACAACTTTGTATTAGTAACAAAAGTCAGTTCAAGAGTTATAACATGTAATTTCTGTTTACAAGATACAATCCGTAATGGTTCCTGCATCTGCCACTGTTTTAAATCAGGGGCGGATCTAGGTCTCCGGCCGGAAACGGGAGGGGGGCTAAACTATGCAGGGGGCGAGGGGATGTCCACCATGGAACTTTTTGCGTGTGCTCTGGTGGAGTCTGAGAGCAATGAAAATTCCACATATACAGCTGATAAATAAGAAATAATTGCATAGTACATTTTACAGACTATTTTACTAAGCTATCTGGAAGGTGAGGGCCTGTGGCAATGAGCATGATGACGAGGAGGTCAGGAAATTTTGGGTTTTATATAGGCTATTGTGGTTTCTGAGCGCAATAGAAATTTCGCATCTAATGCACTTTTTAAAGTAAACATAATTATGTGGTAAATTTTAGTAGGCACTTTGAATATAACATCGCAATTCCTTGGCCATGGGCTGTTTGCACAGCAGATATCTCTGCGCTTTTGAGGAAAAACTTACACATTGTGTTACATAATGAGATTGTTTTATATTTGATAATTATAAATGATATTTATACTTATCAAACTATTAATATTATAATAATAATTACAAAATGCATTTTTCAGGAAATAACTGATGTGGTTCAGTGGACTTTAAGTATCAGTTTTTATACTGCAAGCTAATCTTGTTGGTGCATATGAAAACAAGATGTCACTAGTATAATAATCAACACATTGTTTAACCTATTGTAACATAACGACACCCTTCTTAGAGGGTGCTTGGCCAATCAGCCGTTTAGTAAAGTCCGTTGTTTTGTGAAAAACTGCGAGCACCTCCTCCGAACTCTTTAAATAATCAAGGCTATAAACAAAACACAATCAGTGATCATCGGAAACTAAACCTTATAGATCTAATTTATGCTTGTTTATGGCAAATTATATATACATTAGGTCATAAAGAAAGAGCATGTTATTAGTATCTGTGTCCGATATTGACTTCTTGATAAGCAGCTGATTAAAACAGGAAATCAGAGGCGGGAAGCCCCTTCATTTATCCCACATTTAAATATTTATCCCACAAATCAAACGAAAGCCAGTTCCAACGCTGGACCAGAAGTCCCAGTATTACCATATGATATTACGCACCCATATTATGATATTAAGGCCACGATCTCAGAGACAAGACATCAGAAAGTTTGGAAAAGATGGAAGTTTGGGACAGTAATCCGTGCATTGTCCAGCTTGTTGGCTTGGCTTTGTCTACAATCAGCTGACCATGGAGCGAGCGCAGAGCCATTCATCAGTGGTGGTAAGTATTCCCCAGTACTCCGCAGCTGCGGGAAAGACTTGACACCTACAGTAAGGCAAGGAGAACCAGGAGAAGGTTATCATCGACAGGCTGCCCTGCATGCGGCAGAGGAGGTCGAATGCTGGGAGTGGAGGGGAGTGCAGTCTGTGTCCATGGGCAACCACTTACACACTGAGCTCGTGGTTTCCCATACCCAGGAGGAACTGGTCTGCACTATCTCCTCCTTAGCGTGATAGTCTATAAAAGACCACACTATGTCGGCCAAACGCTGACGGGCCTCCAGTCTATGTAGATTTAGATGCCCTCCATCTGGCGTCTGCTGCGAGACCTAAACTGAGTCTTATACATGTCCGTGAGCTCCCTGGGTTGGAAAAGCTTCATGAGCAGAGCCTTCAGCTCTTCCCACAACTCTTCCTACGTGTGTGGGAAGGGCGTGCGTCTGATGTAAGCCAGCGTGGTGCCCCTCAGATGAGCGCGAGCCTGGTGACAGGTGCTCTTGCTCGTTCCAATGGTAAAATCTGGACAACGCATCCACTTGCTCGCTGAACATACATAGTCTTACACTGCTATCTTCTTGGAAATCTTGCATCTGCGCCAGGCGTACCTGGGGATATTGTCTAACAGGCCCTCAGTCTGTGACTGGTTGCTGCGGAGTGCCACGCTCTTTGTGTCTGCGCAGGTTAGCAGGTGTGGGTCTGCCAGGTGCCTCATACCAGTCGTGAGGAGACAACCAACCTACGCATCCCCTGGCCATGCCATGACAGGACAGGGCTGGGGTGGTGCACCCCATGGTGAGGTAGAGCACCAAGGCACAGATAATAGGCTCAGATGATTATCATTATCCGAGGTCTCATCATAGCGGGGAACAGATCACGCAGCGGTGCGCACAGCACCCTCCTCATGATAGCGACCCCCACAACCTCGCTGCCTCATATTGGCAGAGAGTCTGTGGGCACACTCTTGATGATGTGCTCCTCCATGACATGAGGATCATCAATGCCTTCCACACTTGGTTGAGTCACATGACAATGACCAGCTCCTCGCAAGACTCCGGCCCCAGTCATTGCATTCAGAATTCACTGAATCTTCCTGCCTTAAGTGTTGGTCTTGTCGACCTGCTGCGGCCGCTGGTGTGACAAAAGGTGCCTGGGGCAGGAAGCCCATACAGATTGGGTGTGCCTGGGTGCAAATATGGATTCACACCCATCGCACAAACCACCAAGGGTTGACAAGCGGGGTAACCTGTGGTGGAGCATCTCCAGCGCCACAGTTCCAGGGCAGCGATCACCCCCCCCCCCCCATAAAGCTGGCCATTACCTCAGTGCCAACCCCAGCGCCAAGGTGATGCAAGCTAACATCCCAGTGGATGTTTGCCCCTTCAGCACACTCACACTTATCGTCATGAGTGCCCATGCTGATTATGGGAGAGCCAGCACCAGCCTGGGGTGCTGCACTGTCCCCATCAGCGTGCGTGCCCCTTGGGACGATTGCGCTAAATCCTGGGGCTGCATTCTTCAGGGCGCTGCCTGGATATGCAGCCCTGGTGGCCATGTCCCCTTCAGACATAATGCCCCATAAAGCACCACCGCCTACATCTATAGGAGACTAGTCCCCTGCCTGCTCTCCTCTGGTCTGTACCATAGCGTCAGTGAAAGCTCTTGCTTATGTCAGCATGGGGCGCTGAGAAACAAGTTATGGCAACTCGTTAGAAGTGCAAATGCTTTGGATCCCGGACACGCCCCCCCCCCCCCCAAATGAACCATGCTGTATAACCTGGTGTTCCACACTCGATACTACATAAAGGGTCTGGAGATTTTCCTTAAATGGGGAACAGCGCACACAGTCCAGGCAATTGCATTTGTCATCGCTGTGCCCTGGCACAACTGTCTCCTTCCCGGTGTATGGGAACCAAGCATTGTGCTTTACTGGGGATGAGTAGGAGCCAGGTCAAACCCACTGCCGATTCTCTAGCAGAAGCCGCCTAGGCATTGATCTAGGAGGCCGTGCTTTAATGGAGGGGTGGCTAATGCCCAGCAGCCTCAAGGACTTTAGGCATCAGCCACCCGGTGGCAAGCCAAAGCTACGACTCTTCCTGCTCAATCACACACACCTGGGGAAACAAGCAACCAACAATGAGGCCAATCTCGTGTGAGACAGTTTATTACCACTCTCTAACCTCTGCCTCTGGAGGCAGAGAAACCACAGTTATCGCAGACGATGAAGGCATGATGCAATAATTTATGCATGACAGTCACAAGCATGCACTACCCAGCGTGAAGCCTTACATAGACGTTACAGTCTAGAAGAGGTGGCTTAAGGCCCTAAAGTTGCTGAATGATGGCTTAAGGCCATACACTTTACCAAACCAGTGCCAAAGTGGAGGATTATGGCTTCAAACACTTGTCAGGCCAGCACCGACGATGATACTAGTAGTGTTTGAATAGTTATTTGACGGTCAATAGCTAAGTCCGTTTACAGGACAAGACACAAAGTTACGTACATAGAATTACATTGCGTGTGAACAACAATATGCAGAATGTGTTGTTAACCATTTATTACCAGCGTGACCCTTTAATATGCTACCTTAACGCTACCAGAGGCTCCAAAAGATTTGATACATCTTGTTCATTCAAAGATCGATTTGAGACTATGTAGATTTGATAATCCACGCAACAAAACCATATAACTTACTCAGTGAGTGCTACTGATACCAACAAAGCTTCTATCCAAATGAATTCAGATAGAAGCGATGCTACAGCTAGGAAGCACAAACGCTTGTTCCAGATGTTTTGAAAGGCGTTTTCGTTCAATGATCAATTCCAGAACTTAAGCCCTCTTCTTTTAACCCAGCCAGAGGCAGCTGTTTGTGACGCTCTGCAACCTGGACTATTTCCGCAGTATTGTGCAGGCCTGTTCCCCAGAAGCACGCAACTGACAGAAATGGAAGAAAGGGACCAGATGGAAGAATACAGACAGTGTGGTGGTACCTTTCAGTATGCTCGACTGAATCAACCTGGGGTAAGTAAAGACACATAACACGTAATACAGGTCCACTGGCTCTGTCCCTGACACAGGTTTTACATTTACAGGTCTGTTGCTTCTGCCCTGACACAGGTGATACAGAGCTACTGCCTCTCACCCTGAATAAGGTTTTACATGTCTACTGCTCCGTCCCTGACAAAGGCTACACAGGTCCGCTGACTCTGTCCCTGACACAGGTAATAGTGGTCTACTGCTTCTGTCCCTGATATACTTATATAGAACCACTCTCTGTCTCTGACACAGGCTATACAGGCCTGCTGCCACTGTTTCTGACACAGGTGTACCAGTCTACTGTTTCTGTCTCTGACATATTTATACAGGTCTACTGCCACTGTCCCTCACAAGGGTCATGTACGTCTACACCCTCTGTCCATTAAGCAGGTTATACAGGTCTACTGCCTCTGTCCCTGGCACAGACTGTGCAGGTCTACTGCCTCTGTCTCTATCCGACTATGCAGGTGAACTGCCTCTTTTATGACAGTTTATACAGGCTTGCTGCATCTGTCCCTGACACCCTCTGTCTGTAGCATATTTATGCATGTCTACTGTCTACTTGATTACATAGTTGATACAGGTCTGCTGCCTCTGTTCCCGACATATGTTATACAGGTCTACTGCCTATGTCCCTGTCACAGGTTATACAAGTCCACTACCCCTGTCACTGGCATAGGTTATACAGGCCTGCTGCCTCCTTCCTCGGCAAAGGCTATACAGAAATTATCAAAGTTTTAATGCATATTCTTACATACATTATATAACATGTATGTAATTATCTGCATAATCACCACTACTTGATGGGAGTTATGAAGTCTCAGATGGACAAGTCTATACCCATACATCAAACTGGTATTCTATTCTTGAGCTTCCTGTCTATTATATTCCAAAGATCTTGCTAACACACTTATCTTTTACTTCCGTTGTGAATGATATAATATTGGCCACAAAGAACATTTCTTTTCTGTGTACAGAGCCAGAATTCTCTCAAAAACAGGAGTCTTTAAGTTTTGGCTTAAAAGTCGGATTCTCCAGCCAATCACATACACTTGAATGCCTGATTTTTCCACAATGCGGACAAGTCTTTTACCCCTGCTTCATGGTGTCAATATAGCTCATGTCATGATGTAGAAGTCCGTTGTTCGCCATCGTCATCTGTGTCATTATCTCCATTTTCCATAATACTCTATTTCTCGGAAACAATTAGGCGAATCATTGCCATTTTTTTAGGCTTGTTTCAATCTTCCGACCATTTTCTGCTTTTTATTTTTGAAAAAAAAAATCAATTTTGGGAATTTTACAAAACCATGGTCAATTTCCTTAACCCAGGATCCTACAGGAATGAAAAAAAACGCTACTGTCCCTACCAATCGCTTCTGGGTTATTTCAAACCTTTCCAGAATTTTATTCTCAATGGTCCACACAAATATTCTTCTTTGGATTTTTGAAATTTTAAAAATATGCAACTAAACTTTGAAAATTTACCATTATCGTCTGTGCAAGCTACATTATGGCCATATGCTACTGTTAAAAACTAATATTAATTAACATTTTATGTTTGTATTGCACTGCACCCGACGTTAAATAAATGTTCTTACTTACTTTTTTTACTTACTTACTTACTTACTTACTTACTTACTTACTTACTTACTTACTTACTTCCTTACTTACTTACTTACTTACCTACTTTACTTAC
>JAAUYG010085557.1_pt1 | contig 13399 bp, 13 predicted proteins | sample 7278091 | NCBI WGS metagenome assembly JAAUYG01 (sample SAMN14350201, study PRJNA611818) | marine sediment metagenome | isolation source: surface marine sediment (0.6m) | place: French Polynesia: Moorea | collected 2018-08
CGGTCCCTAACCCGGACCGCGCCGTTCTGCTTTGTCTGGTCTCGTCTCGGGCGCCGGCGCTGTCCCTGCGTCGGCTCGCGGGCCTATCTGCACCTGGCCCAGGAGATGCTCACCCGCGACCGCCGCGTGGTGCCCGTCGCGAGCTGAGCCGCCAGCTGGCCCTCGCCCAGCCGGCCCTCGCCCAGCCGGCCCTCGCAGGGACAGCGCCGGCGCCCGAAACGAGTCCAGACAAAGCAGAACGGCGCGGTCCGGGTTAGGGACCGCGCCGTTCTGCTTGCCGGAGAGGGTGCGCCGGCGAGTCTCAGTCCTCCGTGCGGCGCAGGAAGGACGGGATGTTCATGACCTCGCGCAGGGCCTCGTCGGACTCCTCCTCGGCCTTCGGCCTTGCCGGAGGCTCGGTGCCGCTCGACAGCGCCTCGAGGGCGGCGCGGGCCCTTTCGCGGGCTCGGCGGTCGAGCTCGGCCTGAAAGGCATCCTCGGCAGTCTCGGGGTCCTGGACGATTGGGGCGATCGGGTTCTCCTCCGCCGGGCCGGCGGGAACGGCGGCGGCCTCCGATCCGAAGAGCGCCTCGATATCCTTGCTCTCCGCGGGGGGCTCCGGCGTCGGTTCGTCCAGGACGAAGGGGTCGTCGCTGGCCAGGCTGAAGGCCAGGTCCTCCAGCAAGGCGTCGGTGGAGGCGTTGCTGGCCTCCGGTGCCTGCGGCTCGGCGACCGGCGGTATCTTGATCGTCGGCTCCTGAGGCTCGCGGGGTTCCTGAGGCTCGGGGTCCGCCGTCTTGCGATTCCGGATCAGGACCTCGTCGATCAGGGCGTCGAGGTTGGCGTCGTCGTCCGGGGCCGCCTCTTCCTGCGCCGTCTCCGGGGCCGGTGCCACCTTGATCTCGGGTTCAGGGATCTCGGGCTCAGGCGCGGGCGGGGGCGGGACGCTGGCCTCGGCGGCCTCGGCGGACCCCGCGGCCTCGGCCGCCTTCTTGCTTTCCATGGCCCGTTCCGCGCGCCGGAGGATGTCCTCCAAGGTCAGCCGGCCGGCGCCCGACGGGGCCGTGTCGGGCGCTCCGGCCTCCGCCTCTTGCGGGGCCGCGACCGCGGGGCCTTCGGGGGCCTTCCCCTCGCCGCCCGAGGGCCGGGCCTCGAGGGCCGCGGCGGGCTCGGCCGGTGCTTCGGCGGCTTCCACCTTGGCCGGGGGCTCGGTCAGGGTCGGCGCCGCGGCCTTGGCTTCGCCCTCCGCCGTCTTCGGAGTCACTGCAGCGGTCGCCGAGGGGAGCGTGTCCTCCGGCTTCGGCTGGACCGGGGCGGCCTCGGCGGCGGGCGCCTTGGGCGCTGCCCTTGGGGCCGTCGGGGGCTCCGCGGGCGTCGCGCGCGCCGCCTCGGGCGGCGCAGGCGTTTCGGTCTTTGCCGGGGGACTCGGCTGCGGGGCGACCCTGGAGGCTGCCGGCTTGGCCGAAGCCGCGCCGGCTTCGGCCTGGGGCGCAGGGCTCTGCGGGACCGGGTCGGCAGCCCTGGCCGTCGGCTCCGGGGCTGCCGGCTCCGGGGTCGCCGCGTCGGGGGCCACCGGCTCGGGGCTTGACGGCTCTGCGGCCTTCGGCTGGGCGTCCGCAAGGTCTGTCGCCGTGTCGGCGGGCACCGCGGCGACGGCTTCGCCGCCGCCTTCGGTCTTGGTTTCGGGCGCCTTGGCTTCCTTGGGCCGGATGCCGGTCGCCAGGACCGAGACCCTGATCTTGCCCTCGAGATCCTCGTCGAAGGCCGAGCCGACGATGATGTTGGCCTTGGTATGGGCCACGGCCCGGACGCACTCCACGGCCTCGTCCAGCTCGAAGAGGGTCAGGTCGCGGCCGCCGGTGACGTTGATCAGCACGCCGCGCGCGCCGTCCACCGAGCCGTCCTCCAGGAGCGGATTGGCCATCGCGGCTTCCGCCGCATTGACCGCGCGCTGCGGGCCGTCCGCCTCGCCGGCGCCCATGATCGCCTTTCCGGTCTGGGTCATGACGCTGCGGAAATCCGCGAAATCGAGGTTGATCAGCCCCGGCTTGACCATCAGGTCGGTGACCCCGCGGACCCCGGCGAAGAGGACGTTGTCCGCCCTGTGGAAGGCGTCGGCGACCGAGGTCTTCTCGGTGGCGATCTTGAAGAGGTTCTGGTTCGGAATGACGATCAGGGTGTCGACGTGCTTCTCCAGGGCGTCGATGCCCTCTTCGGCGACCTCCATGCGCAGTTCGCCTTCGAAGCGGAAGGGCTTGGTGACCACCGCGACGGTCAGGATGCCCTTCTTGCGGATCGCTTCGGCGACCACCGGTGCGGAACCGGTTCCGGTGCCGCCGCCCATGCCGGCGGCGATGAAGACCAGGCTGGCGCCGGAGGTGGCCGAGAGGATCTCATCCAGGGACTCCTCGGCGGCGGCGCGGCCGACCTCGGGGCGTCCGCCGGCGCCGAGGCCGCCGGTCAGCTCACGGCCCAGCTGAAGGCGGTGCTCGCAGATGGAGGTTTCCAGCGCCTGGGAATCGGTATTGGCGACGAAGAGGTCGACGCCCTCCAACTGGCCCTCGATCATGTTGTGGACGGCGTTGCCGCCGGCCCCGCCGAGGCCGAGCACGATGATCTTCGGGCGGAGGGCCCGGGGCTGGCTGCCCGGCTCCGATGCCGCTGCGGCAGGCTGCGCGACGGCAGCCTCCTGCGGGGTCTCGCCGGCGCCGACCACCTTGAAACCGCCGCGTGGTTCCGCGCCGGTGTCTTTTGCCATCTGGTCTTCCCTCCGCGTTACGGCCGCCTTCGCGCGGCCGCGATCTTAGCGATTCTTCAAGGAATTGGTTGCGACATAGTTAACAACGGCTTCTTCTGCAAGCCTGCTCTTTGTTTTGGCGTTTACTTAATACTAACTGATATTAATTTTCATGAACATTTGTACGGTTAACTCGCCCTTAAGTCAGCGCAAGTACAACAGGATGCGTGTGGTTAATGACCGGTGAGGTTTACTCACGATGCGCCGCCTGCCAACGCCGTCCTGGGTCCGGGAGACCGGGAAGCAGCGAAGCGAAGACCGGGAGCCCGATTGCCTCCGCTCGGCCCGTCTGCAGATGGCCAGGATCAAGCGGTTTCAGAGGCTGCGCGGCGTTGCGCTGATCTGTCTGGTGGCCCTCGCGAGCGGCTATCTGGGCGCGCGCGTCGACCCGGTCCGGGCGCTGGCCGACAACGGCGGGAAAGCCGAAGACGGCGCTCTCGCCGCGCCCGGCTACGTCGTGGTGCTCGAAGAGGGCCGGGAAGCGGCGGCAGCGCCGCCGGCCCGGGCCGCCGCGGAGGCGCTCGAGGTCTCGCTCGGCTGCGGGCTGGACGGCGCCCAAGGGATGCCCGGCTGCGCCGCCGCCCCGGCCTGGCGCTCCAGCCTGGCGCCGTCCGACGACACCTCGGCGGCGCCCTCCGAGTCCCTGGCCCTGGCCATGATCGTCGTTCCCGAGATCGCGGCCCCGAGGGAGGCCGAGACGGAGGCCGCGCCCGCCGAGTCCCTGCCCATGGTCCGGGCGCCGCAGGGTCCGATCAAGGAGCCGGCCGCGGCCCGGGTCCAAGGCGCGGAGGCGGTGGCCGAGCGACCGGCGGCCGGGGCCTGCGGCGCGGGGCCCGAGACGGTCGCCGTCAAGGCCTTCCAGACCGGGTCCATGACCGCCAACTTCATCGTGATCGGCAGCTACACCGACCCCATGAACGCGCTCAAGGCCTATTCCCGGGTCGAGGACCGCTGGCAGGCGCAGATCGTGCACACCGAGGTCGGCGGCCGGCTCTATCGGCGCGTGCTGCTCGGCCCCTTCGGCCGCGAGGCCCTGGCCGAGGTCCGGCGGGAGCTCGCCGAACGCGGGGTGGAGGACACCTGGGCCCTGCGCGCGGACTGCCGCATGCCGTCCTGAAGCCGCGCAGCGACGGGTCTGCGCGGCCTGTCAGGCTGATCCGGACAGGCGGCAGCCCTCAAAAGCGGTACCGCAGGCCGACCATGACCTCGTGGGCGGTCAGATCGCCCTTGGCACCTTTCTGAAAGGTACCGGTAATCGCGCCTTGGCGCGCATCTGTGCCGGATTCGAAGCTGCCGAGGTCGACGTAACGGTAGCCGATATCGATGGTGAGGTTCTCGGTGGCGCCGATCCCCAGCCCCGCGGCGGCGTTCCAGGCGAACTGGGTCGTCGTGTCTCCGTCGAGAACGATGGTGGTGAAGCCGGGCGCCTTGAAACGCAGGTCGTCGGTGTCATTGATCGCCAGACCGACGCCGCCGCCCAGATAGGGTGTGATCTCGACGCTTCCCAAATCGAGCGTTGCCACGTCGAAGTAGCTGTTGAGGAACAGGGAGTAGCTGTCGACATCGGCCGACGCCCCCAGCCCCGGAATCGCGAAGGTCTCCTTGCTGTCCAACTCGTAGCCGGTCCGATAGTTGAACAAGAGCTCGCTGCGGAAGAACCCGGCCAGCTCCACCCCGGCGCCGACGCCGAGCACGGCCGCAGTTCCGAGATCCCGGCTGTCGACGAAGGCCTGGCTACCCCCATCGTCGCGCAGAGGTATGCGGCCCGTCTTGCCGCTGAAGGACGCTCCGGCTTCCCCCTTGAGGTAGAAGCCGTCGATCAGCGCCTCTTCGGCGTGGGCGCTGCTGTCCCGCAGGCCCGCGCAGAGGGCGAGAGCTATGCCGGCGGTCGCGGCGATGTAGCGGTTCATGATTGCCTCCTTGGCGTCCGAACCAGGGCGCCCGAACCGGAAACAGCCGGTTCAGCGGGCGCGCGCACTTGGTTCGGTCGGCGGAGGCCGCTTCAGGGTTCAGTTTTCTTGAGGATGTGCCTGGCCGGTTCAGGCCCCGACGATGTTGTGCGCCGGGCCGTAGGGGAAGCCGGTGATGTTCTCGGCGCCGTCCTCGGTCACCACCAGGATGTCGTGCTCGCGGTAGCCGCCGGCCCCGGGGGCGCCCTCCGGCAGCATGATCATCGGCTCCATCGAGACCACCATCCCGGGCGCGAGCACGGTCTCCACGTCCTCCCGCAGCTCGAGCGCCGCCTCGCGGCCGTAGTAGTGGCAGAGCACGCCGAAGGAATGGCCGTAGCCGAAGGTCCGGTACTTCAGCAGATCGTGCTCGGCGTAGATCTCGTTCAGGTTGCGCGCGATGGCGCCGCAGCTGGCGCCCGGCCGGATCAGCCGGCAGCCCTCCTCGTGGACCCGGCAGTTGATCTCCCAGAGCCGCAGGGAGGCGTCGTCGCAGGTCCCGGCGAAGAGCGTCCGCTCCAGGGCCGTGTAGTAGCCGGCGATCATCGGAAAGCAGTTCAGGGACAGGATGTCGCCGCGCGCGATCCGGCGGCTGGTCACCGGGTTGTGGGCGCCGTCGGTGTTGATCCCGGACTGGAACCAGGTCCAGGTGTCACGCAGTTCGGCCCCGGGGAAGCGCCGGGCGATCTCGCGGACCATGACCGCGGTCGATGCCAGGGCGACCTCGTGCTCGGGCACGCCGGGCGCGATCGCCTCGACGCAGGCCGCGCCGCCCAGGTCGGCGATCTCGGCGCCCTGGCGGATCAGGGCGATCTCCTCCGCCGACTTGATCATGCGCAGACCCATGCAGCCCTCGCCGATGTCGAGGAAGCGGCTGGCGGGCAGGGCCGCCGCCAGCTTGTCGCGGAGCTGCAGGCTCGCGTGGTCGAACTCCAGGCCGACGACCGCGCCGTCGGGGATCAGGCGCTGGACCGCGCGGTAGAAGTTGTCCCTTTGCCAGTCGGTGTAGGTCAGGTTCGCGCCGACGCTGCGGCGCCAGGGCTGGCCGCCGTCGATGTTGGCCGCGATCAGGGTCGCCCCGCTCTCGCCGACCACCAGCCCGTAGGGCCGGCCGAAGGCGCAATAGAGGAAGTCGCCGTAGTAGTTGACGTTGTGATGGGAGGTGAAGAGCGCGCAGTCGATGCCCCGCTCGGCCAGCAGGCCGCGCAGCCTGGCGTGCCGCGACTCCATCTCCGCGGCCGAGAAGGTCCCCGCGGCGCTTTCGCCGTTCCTGACCTCGATGAGCGCCGGGCGCTCCATGGCGGGCGCCTCCCTGCGGTCCGTTTCTTCTCCTTGGGAGTCCTCTAGCACGGCCGCGCGGCCGGACATGCGCCCGCCTGCGACCCCGGAGCTTCTTGCGGCGCCACCCCGGCGGCTCTTTGCGTGCCCGGCGCTTTCCTGCAAGGATAGGTCCAGGTTTCGGGGGAGGCTCTTGGGATGGCGGGACGCCTGCAGAACAAGGTGGCGATCGTCACCGGCGCCGGGTCGTCGGGACCCGGTTGGGGCAATGGCAAGGCGACCGCGGTGCTCTTCGCCCGTGAGGGCGCCAAGGTCTTCTGCACCGACGTCGACACGCCGGCCCTGGCGGAGACCCTGAACCTCATCCTCGGCGAGGGCGGCGAGGCGGCGGCGCAGGTCGCCGACGTCTCCAACGCGGATCACGTCGCGGGCATCGTGCAATCCTGCCTCGACCGCTTCGGCCGGGTCGACATCCTGCACAACAACGTCGGTATCGTCGAACTCGGCGGCCCGGTCGAGGCGTCCGAGGCCGGCTGGGACCGAGTCGTCGACGTGAACCTCAAGTCGATGTTCCTGACCTGCAAGCACGTGCTGCCGATCATGGTCGCGCAGGGCGGCGGCGCGATCGTCAACATCTCCTCGATCGCCGGAATCCGCTGGACCGGCGTGCCCTACGTCTCCTACTCGGCGACCAAGGCCGCGGTCCTTGGCTTCACGCGCTCGGTCGCGCTGGAGTACGCGAAGCAAGGCATCCGGGCCAACACGATCCTGCCCGGCCTGATGAACACGCCGATGATCGTCGAGCCCCTGAAGGAGGCCTACGGCCAGGGCGACGTGCAGAAGATGGTCGAGGTCCGCGACGCGCAATGCCCCATGGGGCACATGGGAGATGCCTGGGACGTCGCCTACGCCGCGCTCTTCCTGGCCAGCGAGGAGGCCAAGTACATCACCGGGGCCGAGCTGGTGGTCGACGGCGGCATCACCGCGAAGATGGCCTGATACCGAGGAGCGGACGAGAGGATTCGGACAGCGATGATCGAGGGCGTGCCGACCTCGCCCTTCGACAGGGGGCGTAGCCCGGCGCTGCGCGCGGACGAGGTGAGAGCCCCCCTCATGCTGAGCTTGTCGAAGCATGAGAAGGCCGAAGGCCTGCAAGCAGGAATGCGGTCTTTCGTAGGCTGGCCGGTATCAGGTCCCGGACGAGCCGGAGTTTCCTGAAGGAAAAAGGGGACCTGAAAAGATACGGTCCCCGCTGTTTTGCCCTGACCGCACGGGGGGCGGACGATCTTGAGCGGGCAGCACAGCAGGGACCGTGGCTGGCGGCAGTAACCTCTAAATCCGCGCTCACCCTCTCCAGGCTAGGAAAAACATCTGCTTTGAGCTCCGGTCACTTACCCCACAGCGCCGCGGCGAACCGCGTCCTCGGGAGAAGAGCCTTCGTCTTCGGGCTTTGGCGGCTAACCCCAGACAAAGGCGACGCTGTGGTCGCTCCCGGATCTCGACCGCATCTGCACTTCCGACGCGAACCCGAGGTCCGACGAAAATATGCCCAGAAACCCGACGGCATGGGTGTGACAAAAAAGGGTCTGTTCCGTGCTGGATTCCGCCCTTTTTGTCACGGCCTTACTCGGCATGGTTGCGCCTGCGCAGAAGCCGGAAAGCCGCCGGTGCGAGGACCACGATGGTAAAGATCCGGAAGATGTGATGGGTCGCGACGAAGGCCGCGTCCGAGCCCAGGGCGAGGGCGATCAGGCTCATCTCGGCCAGGCCGCCGGGCGAGTAGGCCAGGACCAGGGCCTCGAAATCGAGCCCGGTGGCCGCCGCCAGGAGCCCGGCGAAGGCCAGGGTCGTGCCCAGATGGATGGCGGTGCCGCCCAGGGCGGCGGCGACCGCGCGCTGGACGAAGGCGCGGCTGACCCCGGCGAAGCGGCAGCCGATCGCGCTGCCGACGATGACCTGGGCGGCGGCGATCAGCTCGCTCGGCGGCCGGGCGGCGGTCAAGCCCGCAAGGTGGACGATGGCCGAGAGGATCATCGGGCCGACCACCGGGGCGGCCGGGACCCCGAGCGCGCGGGCGCCGAAGTACCCCAGGGCCCCGCAGGCGGCCAGGATCGCCAGGTCGGCGGCGCCGATCGCCGTCAGCGAATCGCCCGCCGTCGGCCGCAGCGCCGGGTCGTAGCCGGCCAGGAGCTGGAAGGCGAAGGGCAGGCAGAGGATCACGATCAGCAGGCGGGCGGCGTGGATCAGCGAGATCACCCGCTCGTCCCCGCCCATGGCGCCGCCGACCAGGGTCATCTCGGCCAGGCCGCCCGGCATGGACGAGAAGTAGGCGGTGACCGGATCGAAGCGGGCCAGGCGCGCGAAGGCCTGCAGGCAAAGGGCGCCCGAGACGCCGGCATAGATCACCAGGCAGGCGAGCGACAGCGCCCACTCGAGAAGCCGCTCCAGGATCTCCGGCGAGAAGGCGCTGCCGAGCATGACGCCCAGCACCGTGACCATGGTCGCGCGCAGCCCCAGCCACATGGCGATCGGCAGGCCGAAGGCGGCGGCCAGGGTCGTCGCCAGCATGGCGCCGATCATCCAGGCCAGGGGCAGGTTCGCCGCCTGGGCCGCCGCGCCGCCGAGGCAGCCGATCAGCAGGGCGAGGGCGACCCGGCCGGGCGTCGCTGTGATCTTGCTTTGTGTCGGCGCGGCGCCCGCCGTCATGCCAGGATGCGACCGAGCCTGACCGCCGTGTTCCCGGGTCGCACGCGCCGCGTCGGCATGATCAGCACGCAGTTGTCGTAGGGCGTGCGGACCGGCCGGCCGCCGTCTTCGGCGATCACGGTGCCGGCCTTGGGGATCACCTCGAGCCCCTTGTAGGCCTCGGCGAAGCGGAAGTCCTCGCTGTCGATGGTCACCGCCTCGGTGACCCGGATGACCTTCTGCGGCGTCGGGGTCTGGCGATAGCCGTAGTCGGCCAGCAGGCTCGCGTCGATGGTTCCGGTCACGGTCAGGAAGCGCAGGGTCGTCTCCATGGCGACCTCCGCGGCGGCGGCCTCGTAGTGCTGGCCGCACTCGACCAGCAGGGCGTTCTTGCGGCTCTTGGGGTCGCTGAAGCTCGCGTAGTCGCGCAGCCGCCGGCCGGCCTTGTGCCCGGCGTCGCAGACCACGGTCGCCGGATAGCCGACCTGCTGGGCCAGGCTCAGGCCCTTGTCCTGCAGACCGGCCAGCATCAAGGGCACGCAGGGATGCTGCATGGAATGCAGGTCGAGCAGCAGGTCGACGGAATCGATCAGCGGGCGCAGCCGGCGCGCCCGGCGCAGTTCGACGCTGTCGCGCTCGGAGTCCAGCGCCTCCTCGGCCCAGACCCGGTTGAAGTCCTCGTTGACGAAGCGGAAGGCGTCGGGCCGCTCGAGGTCGAGCTTGAGGTAGGCCTCGACGTTGGCGAAGCCCAGGGTCAGCCAGCCGGCCTTGGGCCTGAGCTCGTCGCGCAGCAGGCGGTCGACCGCGATCGCGCCGCAGATCTCGTTGCCGTGGACGACGGCGGAGACCATGACGTGCGGGCCGGGCTTGCCGGAATCGAAGCTGTGAAAGTACTCGAAGCCGGTCTCGCTCTCGCGCCAGGCGGAGATGTCCGGCGGGCGCAGCTGGACCGCGTAGGGGGTGCGCCCGGCGCCGGGTTCGTCCTTGGTCGTCATTCCTGTGCTGTCCGTTCGATCAGGCGCTCCATGAAGCGCTCGCAAAGGGCGACCTGCTCCAGGTCGATGAACTCGTCCGGCTTGTGGGCCTGGGCGATGTTGCCCGGGCCGCAGACCACGACCGGGATGCCGCTCTCCTGGAACAGCCCGGCCTCGGTGCCGTAGGGCACCTTGCCCGTGGTGTTGGCGCCGGTCAGGGCCTTGGCCAGGGCCACGACCTCGGCGTCCTCGGGCGTCTGCAGCCCGGGGAAGCTGGAGCGCGGCTCCCAGTCGAAGCCGGTCTCCGGCGCGACCGCCTTCATCGCCGGCTCGATCTCCTCGTGGGCGTAGCGCTTGATCTCGGCCAGCAGCGCCTCGCCGTCGTCCTCCGGCAGGCTGCGGAACTCGAAGACGAAGTGGCAGTCCTTGGGCACGATGTTGAGCGCCGTGCCGCCCTGGACGACGCCGGTGTGGATCGTCGTGTAGGGCACCGCGTAGCCGGGATCGAAGGGCCCCTCGGCGGCCTTGCGGCGCGCCATGTCCTCCAGCTTGACGATCACCCGGGCCGCCGCCTGGACCGCGTTGACCCCCTGCGGCGCCAGCGAGGAGTGGCATTCCAGGCCGCGCACGCGGCAGACCAGCGACAGCATGCCCTTGTGAGCGGTGACCACCTTCATGTCGGTCGGCTCGCCGACGATGCAGGCCCGCGGCCGCACCGGCTTCTGCGCCAGCGCCTTCAAGAGCCGCGGCACGCCGAGGCAGCCGACCTCCTCGTCGAAGGAGAAGCAGTAGTGGATCGGCGTCTTGAGCCCGCCCGCCAGGAAGAGCGGCGCGTAGGACAGGGCGACCGCGATGAAGGACTTCATGTCCGAGGTGCCGCGGCCGTAGAGCCGGCCCGACTTCTCCACCACCGAGAAGGGGTCGCTCGACCACTCCTGGCCCGCCACCGGGACCACGTCGGTGTGCCCGGACAGCGCGATGCCGCCCTTGTCGCTGGGCCCCAGGGTCGCGTAGAGGTTCGCCTTGCGCTTCTCGTCGTCGTAGGTCAGCTCGCAGTCCACGCCCAGTCCGCTCAGGTAGTCCTGCACGAAGGCGATCAGCTCCAGGTTGGACTTGTGGCTGGTCGTGTCGAAGGCGATGAGCTTCTCGATCATCGCCCGGCTCTCCGGCCTGATGCCGGCCGCGGTCGCGGGTTCGTCAGCGTTTTCCGCGCTGGACACTACGGAGTCTCCCCAGGGGTTCTTCTCGCGAGCCGGCAAGGATGGCAGAGCTTCCGGGAGAAGGCCAGTCCCGCGCCGTCCCCGTCAGGTCATGCCTGCTCTGTCGTTTCGGCAGGGCGGCCGCCGATCTGCGGCTGGAATTCCAGGAAGGCGCTGACCTCGGCGGAGATCCAGTCGCGGAAGGCGACGACCTTCGGCAGCTCGGCCTTGTGGGGCGGGGCGACCAGGGAATAGGCGAAGCGCGTCGGGAAGACCGGGCCGAAGGGGCAGACCAGGCGGCGGGCCTTGATGTCGTCGGCGACCAGGGAGCGGCGCAGCAGGGCCACCCCTTCGCCGGCGACCGCCGCGCTCAGCAGGAAGTTGCCGTGGCTGAAGCCGGGTCCGCGCGTCGGGTCGACGCCCTCGACTTCGGCCTCGCGCAGCCAGAGGCGCCAGTCCGGGTCGTCGGGCGTGCCCTGGACGACGTCGTGCAGCAGGGTGTGATGCTTGAGGTCTTCGGGCCGGCGAAGGGGATGCGGGCCGTCAAGGAGCTTGGGCGAGCAGACCGGGAAGATCTCGTCGCCCATCAGGAAGTCGACGTGCAGCCCGGGATAGCCGCCCAGCCCGTAACGGAGGCCCATGTCGAAGTCGTCCTGCTCGAAGTCGACCAGGGCATCGCTGGCGGTCACCAGGATGTCGATCTCGGGGTGCAGGCGGCGGAAGCCGGAGAGCCGCGGCAGCAGCCAGGTCGAGGCGAAGGACATCAGGACCGAGATCTTCAGCGCGCTGCCCTCCTCGCGCTCGTGCAGGCGCTGGGTGGCGCCGGCGATGGCGTCGAAGGCGTCGCGCAGGGGCGGCAGATAGTCCTGCCCGGCCTCGGTCAGGGCCAGGCGCCGGTTCAGCCGCCGGAACAGCTGGATCCCCAGGATCTCTTCCAGACCCTTGACCTGGTGGCTGATCGCCGCCTGGGTCACGTGCAGCTCCTGGGCCGCCTTGGTGAAGGAGAGGTGCCGGGCGGCGGCCTCGAAGGCGCGCAGGGCGTTGAGCGGGGGCAAGCGTCGAGCCATCGCGATTAGAATAAGAAAATCTAATAGGCCTGACAAGATATCGTCGTTTGCCCGAGGAGCCGGAAAACTTCATATATATGCGTGAACAAAGCGAGAAATCACGGGCCGCGACACGGCGGCTATCGGATAAGGAGTATTGATCATGACCGGCTTTACGTCCGACCCCTGCGGAACCTATGCGCTGCGCCAGCCCGACGTGCCGGCCACCTTCCTGCGCCGGCTCACGGGACTGCCGGTCCGGATCTTGGACCGTCTCCTGATCTGGCAGGAAAGGGCGGCCGAGCGCGCCCATCTGGCCAGTCTCGACGATCACCGCCTGAAGGACATCGGGCTCTCGCGCGCGCAGGCCGACTTCGAGGCGCGCAAGCCGTTCTGGCGGATCTAGCCATCGCCGTTCCGCGTCCCTGACCTCGGCCGTGCCGATGGCGATGATCTTTTCCGTCGGCACGGCCGCTTTGTGAGGGGCGGGCGCCGGGTTAGACTCCTTCGCCGGCAGAGAGGCGGATACGGAGAGAGCCAATGAGCGCGAAGCGGGAGTTCTACAACCTCGACGACCTGACGCAGGGCCTTCGGCGCGAGCTGGCGCCCGGCCTGACCGCACGGATCTTCGCCGGCGACCATGCGATGCTGTCGGTGGTCGAACTCGAGCCCAACGCCGCCGGCCGGCTCCACAGCCATCCGCAGGAGCAGTGGGGCGTGATCCTCGAAGGCGAGGCGGTGCGGATCCAGGACGGCGAGGAGATTCCCGTCAAGGCCGGCGACTTCTGGCGCACCCCGGGCGGCGTGCCCCACAGCCTGCGGGCGGGGCCGCAGGGGGCCCGGGTTCTCGACATCTTCAGCCCACCGCGCGACGAGTACCGGAAGCCCGGCTCCGGCTTCGGCGACGGCTGATCCCGGCCCGGCCCCCGGGTGCTCAGAATTCCTTGCGGAGCTCCAGGCCGAAGGTCTCGACCCGGACGTCGTCGTCTTCCCGCGACGGCTCGCCGCCCTGGCTGCGGTTGAGCAGGATCGGGTTGACCCGCCAGGCCTCGTCGACCTTCCTGGAGAGGTCGACGCGGCGCTGGCCGTCCTGGGCGGCGCGGTGGCTGCCCGGTTCCGCGCCCGCGAGCGGAAGCGCCTTTTCCTTCTCTTCGGCTTCCTTGGCCGCCGCCTCGACCTCGGCCGCGGTCTTGGCCGTCCGGGTGGTCTTCAGTGTGTCGAGGAACTCGGGGTCGAGCTCGAGGGACAGGCCCTCGTCCTGTGCCGCGCGGAAGCTGCCGGGCGCGCTGTCCTGTGCCAGGGCCAGGGACACCAGCACGACGGAAAGGCTCGTCGCCAGAAATGGGCCCCTCAGCCTGCCGAAGGATACGGCCATCGTTCTGCCCCCCGTCCGCCGCTGCGCCGCCCAGGGATCGTTCTCTGGGCTGCCGTCTCTGCTGCCGTCTCTAGGGCAAGCCTGACCCATCACTCTGGCCTTGTCCAGGAATTAGCC
>JAAUYG010095968.1_pt1 | contig 13397 bp, 8 predicted proteins | sample 7278091 | NCBI WGS metagenome assembly JAAUYG01 (sample SAMN14350201, study PRJNA611818) | marine sediment metagenome | isolation source: surface marine sediment (0.6m) | place: French Polynesia: Moorea | collected 2018-08
AGAATATACACACACAGACAATTTTTGACATCTTATCAATAGAGATAATATACAACACTGGCTATTGTGGCCTGCAGCAGCTGCTACAAAGTTTTGTTGTAATGGTTTGGCTGAGAAAGAAAGTGTGCTGCCTGCGTTCCATCTATTAATTACATGTGCTCTACTAAGCGCACAGTATTCTCCACACTTTTCAGCATATTGTCCCAGCTCATAGTAGGTTGAAACTGCAGCTTTCATTTCGGAAACATCGTCTTTCCAAAAGATCAAAAGACAAATCATGTCATTAACCTATTAATGACAGCCGGTTATTGACGCATCAAAAGCCGGTTATAACCGGCTCTTGTCATAAACCTGCGAACCCTGATTATGGAATGCATGTCATTGTGGATCCTTCCAGCCACTATTCCTGCACTACACGCCTGTAGTGTTTACAAGTAGCCAGCGAAGAAAGATTGTACCAGTAGGTACTAACTAGCCACTCCAGATAATGTAGCTACTAACATGACTAACGAATCAGAACTCGGGCATACTGATTAATCTGTTTTTGCAGTGATAGGTATAGATATAGGCATATATCTTATTTTTTGGGGTGGGGTAGGGGCTAACACGGGGTAATATGTTTGGTGTGGGGGGCCTGACCATGTACCACAGGACTGGATTTATGGCGTGGAGGTACAGAGTGCTTTGAGTTTCCATGCACATTTGTAGAACATATACATTTTGAGGCTTGTTTAGTGTTAATTAACCATGATGGGGTACAAGACATTCAATTTCAGGAATCATACTTGTACTGCTGAATAATGAGTCTCGAAAAATTTGGGATCCTGATTACAAGCTTGTCAAGTGAAAATTGGAGTTTCTAGCCACACGTGTAAACTGAAATCATATAGGCTCAACTGCAGTGTGTGTATTGTGAGTTTACATAAAAAAGTCATCAGAGCTGAGTTTGTAATACATTGTTGTAAAAAAGCAACCAAGGAGTTCATATATTTAGGTCGATATGTTGCCACATAACTTGTTTAATATATTGAGGGAAAATCATTTGTCTGAAAAAAAAAAAAAAATTACAGGGTTGGAAATCTCAAAAGTACTTAGTTTTCTGAGCAATCATAGACTATAGTCAAAACTTAAGACTTGTATAAGAATTTTTGAGAACTGCAGCCCATGTTCTATGTCACATTAGGGTGTGTTAGTGTTACAGCATGTGCCTGTATGCTGATAAATGATATGCCATATGTGTGAAAAAATGTGGCAATAGTCGACAGTTTTCTACTGGCAGATATGTGTTATAAACTGCCAGAGAATGATTTTCTCTGTGTTGAAAATGTAGCAAAGGGATGGAAATCATGGCTTATTGCCTCTGACAAATGTGAGGTGTTCTTTAACATTTGTGTGTGTTGTCAAAGTCTATAAGCAGAAAGGAGGCAGACTAACTTAACACACTGAAATCCCTCTAAATTTAAAAAAAAAAGTTTATTTCACCTTCTTGATGACCTCATTGGCCAAGGCGTTCAGACATATGAACCTTCTGTCCTTTGCGGAATTCAGAAATCGAAATTAAAAAAAAAAAAATACTGGCAAAAAGATTATATTTGTTGCCTTTTTTCTGCTTGGCTAATATTTTGAACTATAAGATGAAGATATTTAAATTTTGCGAGAACGGCCCTTGGGCTTTTTACAGAGCTGGTTTATCCTGAGCTTTTCCCCTTGTTCTCGCCACCGACCTAAGCCAGAGAGCTATTGTTAGCCACGTTTCTTAAGTCTCCTTTCTGCTTTGTCGTTCCAGATATTTGACTCCAAGTCTGACCTGCTAGTACACAGTCAACAGGTCCATAAACAGGATCCCAAACCTTACAAATGCCCAACCTGCAACAAATGTTTCGCCAACTCCAGTTATCTCTCCCAGCATGCGCGCATTCATTCGGGCATCAAGCCGTACAAGTGTCAGATATGCGAGAGGCGCTTCACGCAGCTCTGCCACCTACAGCAGCATATCCGCACACATACGGGGGAGAAGCCATACAAATGCCAGCACCCGGGATGCGGGAAGGCGTTCTCGCAGCTGTCCAATCTACAGAGCCACAGCCGCAGCCACATGACGGACAAACCGTATCGCTGCAACTCATGCTACAAGTGCTTTGGAGACGAGCAGCAGCTGAGAGAGCACATCCCCAAGCATTCAGAGACCAAACACATCAAGACGCATATCTGTCGAGTGTGTGGGAAGGCCTACACCCAGGAAACGTATCTGGCGCGGCACATGTCGAAACACAGTGCCGACCACCATGGGCATCACCAAGGGCCTCGAGGTGGTCAACTCGGTGGCCCGCCATTGGGCCCAGGCAACAAGACACCATCCGCCACTGGGAGCCTAGGATCCACAGGACATCTTGCAGACACAGCAGAACCGAAAACACCCATGGAAGGGAATGGTCATCTTGTAGGTCATGGTCCGAGTCTGGGTTCCAACCATAGCAAGCAGTCTTCGTCTGCTTTTATGCCCCTTGGTCATCAGTTTCCTGGGTCTGGATTGATGAACAGCTCCGTACCTTCCCCGTCTTCGTTTCCTTTCACATCCCCACGTTTGCCGAACAACACCCTTAACTCGCCACTGTCTCACATCTCGCCAACCTCCACCTCGCGAGGTGGCTACTTTCCTTTCGATCCCCTTACATTCCCTAAAAGTCGCGGTCCACTTGTAGAGCCTCGGATGTCGCATGACGACATGATAGCCAATAGCTTGATTAGCCTGCAGCAAATTAAGAACTTTTCAACGTCCCACCCGGTGTTTCCCAAAAGTGAGCCAAGCTCACCCCTTCATAAAGAATTTCCATAAATCCTGACCCATTTCATTATCTGATCTAATCTGCAGCCCACCACTTTTGCCCCAGTATTAACTCGGCTTTTCTCTTCGCCACACTCTTTGCTTGTACTTACGCCTGCACTGTACTGAATGGAATCTCGTAGGTCTGGTTTTAGATGTTTTCCCTGATGTGTTTAATCTGATTATCATGAAATCAGCCTTTTCTAGTCCTTTGCTAAAGCTAGGACATGGCACAGTTGAAGTTTTACAACTGTGGATAAAAAAAAACACAAAATAAATCATCTTGGTTCAGTGTTGTCACTTGTGTATAGCTTTTTGGCACACTGTCAGCACGCTGTATCGCCATTGATATAATCAAGGGTATGGTGTCGGTCAAACTGGCAGAAAATGTAGTTCCTGGTGATATTTTAAATCTTGAGACGTCCTGTTGCTATGGTGACCCATATGCGGCGGAGCTTAGCTCCGACCAGTGTTGTGATAGAGGTCGTGTATCTGATGTACCGTACAGTGGTTGATATTCGGACACAGCCATCCTGTTCATGCTGTCAAGCTTTGAATTTTTCAATTGTGTTACTGTATTGCGAATCATATGAAATCATATATATCTGCAAGCAATGTAAGGGTCCTGTTAATGAGGATCCTGCACACCATGTTGCCAGTAGCTTGCCAGATTATCTAGCTCTCCCTGGCTTTCCTAGGGCCAGAAAGACAGCTTGATGCTTCACGGTAATGTCTATTTGATAGCACGCATCACTGTGCAATAGCAGTGGGACACCCTATTTGGTAGCTTCTTCTAAGAATGAACAACAGCTTTGGTATGATAATCTTCAGTTACCCAAGAACCCGAGTTGCCATCTCCTTCAAATCTGGGAGATGCTTTCATTATGCTCTCACAATAATATGACAAAAATGTGCCTCAGTCTCATTGGTATATTGGTAAGGTTAGTCAATTTGCCACCAGACTTACATCCAAGCAGCCATAATAGATAGCATGCTATGCTTTCTGGTAGCATGTGTCAAGTTCTTCGCTGAGTTGACAGGATATGCTTGCAAGCGTACTTACGTACATTAATCCATGTGTTCACAATGTGTAGTTACATATCTTTGTTGTCCAGGGTGCATTATATCTTTAGTGTGTTATTGTATGACTGAAGAATTGTGTGTAGGAGTAATGCTGGAGTGGAAAAGAAAAGGAACTGGTCGTCTCGTAGATTGACCATACTGGTTCCATAAACAAATGTATATAAATCTATATATATATATAAATATATATATATACCCGGTCAACAGATAACCACTTGTAAATAGACGCCGCAAGTCAAACTTGCCAACTGAAACTTCAGTGAGCCGATTTCTTCTGTAGTCAGGAGCTGTGAACAGAAGGTTGATGGTATGCGATACTGATTTCATAGGTATCGTGTTTGGCAAATGCAGCTGGCAAGTTATTGACTTTCATGAAGTTTTTACACACTTGTACCATGTGTGTTAGTACCAGTAGGAGCCACTGTTTGTAGACACCAGTGTATCTGTAGAATCTGGGTTAATTAATATTCAACAGTTTGATGATCATTCATGACCAACAAACTTTCCGATAGGTTGTTATATGAAATCAGTTTGGGCCATTCAATATTGAGTTAACACCATGCCACTCTGTCCAACTGTTTCTTGATCACAGAATACAAGTAGTCCCCAATATGCCAGTTTATAAAGTCACTCTCTCTTTTATATACAAGGTTCAAAGAAAAATATGTTTCGAAACCCCAAAGGTAAAGGTCCTTGAATTTAGACACGTCTAGTTTATATTTCCATTTTTCTCATCTCTTCTGTCACAGGTAATGACGGAAAGCTTTCATAGTGCCTCGAAAGTGCTCAACTTTGTAGAAGTCTACCACGTTATTGTGTTTGACCTCAAGTGCTCATTTCTATTCTGTCCACTTTTGCAAATAACACCCTTCCTGGCCATAAAAATCCAGAAAGGGCCTTTTAAGAACTTGCAGGTAATTGGGAATAGCAGGACAGTACATTGTAGGCTGTACCCAGCCCTGATGCAAGGGTGTCCATAGAAATTATGGTGAGAAAGACACCAACTACCGGTAAGAAGTCATGTATGCAGAGTTAACTGTTTGCTTGAAGGGCACAGCAATCAAATTGTTTGTTTGCCCCCAAACTTTTTATTTGTTACACAAATTTCTGCTGCAACAGCGGTGCTAAGCACCAAGCAGCGCATTTCTCTCTCTCGCTCTGGTTTGGAGCAAAATATTAAGAAGAAAGCCACATCTTTTAATGTTAAAAATTGTTGAAATTTGTTTGTTAATCTGGCATGAAAAAAAAGAAACCCATGCTGGTGGCAACTGTATCTTAAGATATTGTACAGTTTGTAACAGGAGTCATTTTATTCTCGGCATTGTGTAACAGTGCTCTATATGTGCTCTCTATATTTCATACAGTGTACAAGTGTGGGCTAAATCGCAATATTGCATTCAAAATGCTGTCGCGTTTATATTCTTCTCTTTATCAGCTAATATATACTGTAATCAGACAATGTCTGACTAATCCCTTGCCTTGAATAGATAAGATGCTACTTCCAATGCCTCCTGTATATGCAATTGTTAACAATGGGTGCCGTGCACCCTTGCTGTAGATTGAAAAGTTTATTGCCAATTACAGTTTTAGAGGGTTATACATGTACATGCAAATATATATATATATATACATATATCTCTGACACACAGTGTCACTTACTTATAAAACAACTTCTGCTGGAGTGTCACATCATTGACAGGTATATGTCAATATAAAAAAAAAACTTATGCATTGGTACTTTTGGTTTGTCCAAGCTGTTTACTTGAAATCCTTACGACAAAACTCCCTGCACCGGGTATTGGTGCTTTATATTGTCTATGACACTAAAATCAGACATACCTGCGTGAATATTCAAATATACAAATTAGTGATATTTGGCGAAACATGCCATTAGTAGTTGTTTGTGCTTGTGAACATTGTCTTTTATGTCTAAAAAGTATAAATGCACTTCGAAGCATTATGCTTCATTATGGCAAGTGTAACCTTTCCCAAAGTTTGTGTTTAAGATTTGATTTAACTGTTTTGAGGTCCAGAAACTGAGATGGGTGGATTACTTCAGAATATTTCAAGCATCTTTTTTGACAAAAAAAAAAGGCAGAGAGCAGAATGCAGGGTATGTATAGTCATGGGCATTCGCTTCTTTCTGAAAGATGCTGGATGCGATGTAGCGATGAATGGTTTCCATGTTTGTTTTTGTTAAACATTTGTAAAGACCTATGGTCTTGTTCAATTTCGTGCGTTTAAATATTTTTTAGTCATGTGCTTTGAAAAAATGATGTAGGCAATATTATATGTTAAATTTCTTCTTTTTTTTCATGTGAAAAAACTTGATCTAGACTGTTTATTATATTTTACTTTTTTCTGTTTGGGTAAGAACATGCTTCAGTTGTGAAAGCATGCAGATTGTTGGTTTGTACAGATGAGGCAAAGTTGTGCACCCAGATCAGCTAGTATAAGTTGTACTATATACAAAGGACTGCGCTGCATGTCTGCACATATATATATACACATATACGAACACCTGTGGATCAGGTTAATATATTGCTGAGTACTAGTACAGTAACACATGTAAGTCTCCCCATTCTTTTCTAATGAAGCGCCTGGCCTTCTTTTCTCCCGCCGTACATGTGCGGAGAAAACATAGACCCGTCCTTATCCTAATTTCTAAAATTGGGGGCAGCGAGCTAAATTGCAGGAATTCCCGACGCTGCTGCGCGTCATCTTTTTGTTACACTGTTACCATGGTTACCATGTTACCCCAAGTGCCTCTGTATACTTGAATATTCTGCATACAGGAATTGAGTCCCACAAAAAAATAGCTCAAGAAACGCAGGGAAAAGACACAACGGATACTAGCAAATTCACCGGGGCCTTTTTCGTTCAGTATAGCGGTATGGTGTGCTAGATGATTTTGTATAGATTTTCGATTATTCAATAGGATAAGTGCTTAGCAATGTTATAAAGTGTATGCGCTTTGTTCGTATTCTACTTACTACAGCTTCAGCTGGGACTTTTTTTTTTTTGTGTGTGGAACTAGATTGTACCCGATTTCCCTAAAATGCAATTGCGGCATATATCCATTGAAAGGTGGAAGCTGTCTGTGGAGAAAATACATTCAAATTGTTTTGTGAGGTTTGCATGCACAGAAGGTAGCTTGATAGCAAATACTTTTTACCAGTATGATAGTTTAAAACAAAAAAAAAAATCTGCATATGATCACGGCAATCAAATGGGGAGTGGAATTTGTGGTATATTCGGCTTGTATACACACAAACTACAGGCTTTTAGTAACTAGCTAGTGTGTTATTTGACTAGGTAGAGAGCCATCTATTGTGTGTACTAATGGCATTATCTATTTTACATTCTCTGTGGCTGTGTAGCTTATGTGGACAATTGGTCTATGCGAGCTAGGACAGCAGCTCTCTTGTGTGTGTTGATATCAATTATAACCGCAGTGTTGAGGTATTATTGTTCCAAGGCAGGTTTGCCTGCTGAGTTGCTATTGTTACCATTTGTGAGTGTTGTACTTGAACATTGTATATTGGTTGTTCATGGTACCATTTACCTATTACCTTTATGTACATGTGTGTGTGTGTGTGTGTACGTGTGTAAGTAGCCACTGACTTTTGGAAGACAAATATTTTTTTTCGCATTAATTTGGCATTGGAGCAGTTGTGGAACTGAAGAAAAAAGATAGTGTTTTCCAGAGTGTGGTATGCATTGTCCACATTTGGCAGGGCATTGATACAGAAATAGATTTGTTCTAATCCCGTGTGTGAAAGCTCAAAGTGCTACATCTCATGTAAAACTCCACCCAATTGTTTTATGAGTGCAATATGGTATATTTTCAGACAAAGAAAGAGATAAATCGAACACTTTATGAGAAAAGAAAACTTGGCTTTTTGAAATCCATGTAGAAAAAGAAAAGTCCAGCAGTAGAAATTATCCACAAGTGTACGGACGCTGGTCCATACCACCGTCTGATACCGCTGATGCTACAAGAGTTTCTAATGCTTTGATGTAACAGTTGCCATTGCTGTAAAAAATATATATTCTAACCAGGCTTCAGTATGGAATAAAACTCTCTTAATGTTTCTGATACATACCTTTTTACACAAGATATTATTGTAAAGCTATAAATTATTCAAGCGGGCTAATAATTTCGATGAGCGTAGGCTGCCATATCACCAACCCTTAAATGGCTGTTGGTAATAAAGCGTGCTGGGCATCCATTGCATTCGGAGAGAAGTATTTTTTCTTCCTAGGTTTTCCTCCCAGAGCCATCACAAAGCTGTGGTATGCAGCCAGTTAGCCAATGCATCAAAACCCGTGTCTGGTTAGGTGAAAGCTTATGTGGGGCACCATGTGTACACGTATGGGCATTGTGAAGTGTGTGTGTATGTACGTGCTGTGTAAATGTGTATACTGGTATATTTATGAGGAACACTGTTCCGATTTGTTGTCACACTCGGCTGTCTGCATTGTATACCATAGCAATTTGTTTTAGGTGACAAATAGGCGAAAACGAAGTTTACAGGCAGAGAGCAATTTGGCGTTTTGACCTCTGTGAATTCTGTACACGGACAGGTGTGTGATGCTCCTAATCTGTCTCGACATATACTGTGAAGCGTCTTTATGATTGTATGATTTGCCATGTGTCATATATACAAACAAATTCATATGTGAGATAAAGTTAATAGTTAATATGACAAAAAATGTGGCCCTGTTTGATATCTGCTAGCTTGCCAGAATAAGGGAAGTTGCAGCAAGGCCTCCCGCTATTTTAAATAAGGGCTTGTGGGTTTTGGCCATAAACTATCCAGCTTATGTGCACAGCATGTAATCGCAGTCATCAAAAATTTATGCCTTTGTGCATGTGTGATGATTCTTTCATGCACCACAATGACCATGTCTCTCCTCACATTACATAAAATCATGCAACCAATTTTTACTAGGAAATGTAAACACCCTGTGCTAGTTTCTTAAAGAAACAAAGTCCACTAGTTTAGTTATCTTAAGCACGGAAAAGGCAATGGTTGCCAAATTGATTATTGAACTTTTTAAGCCCATTTCTAGGCTGAAGATTTTTCCAGAAACTTTCTCCGAAGTCTGGAGCTAACAAATTCGATCCACTCCTGATGTTTAGACGTTAAGCAGCCACATTTTCACCGCCATACTATGGGTATAGAGTGTAGGTAGGTCTGTAGCTGATATAAGTAGATTAATAGTTTTGATTTTACAGGGTATATGGATCTAATCTGGAGGGTAAAAGATACCGCAGACCTCGTAATTCATGCTCTGAAGGTGGATGTATTACCATAATACTGCTGTGAAGGAGCACAGTGCTTATCTATCATTCCTCTTGTGTTAATTGTTCAACATAGCATTCTGTTCGAAAACAAATGAAATACCCAATAGCAATAACCAGACTGGAGGACTCCATCTGAAATTAGCAACTCTGCTATGAGAACAAAATTTCAGCAAAACCAATCACAAGCAATATTAAACACACAAGTTTGAACTACCCCTTGTAGTGACAAATACTCTGAGTTTTACGAATATTTTGACAGTTAAGTTTCCACGTATTTGTCATGGCTTATAAATCATGCAAACAGCTATATTATCCCTCTAGCAAAAAATATTTAAGTTTGTGCTACTGCACATAGTAACTAAACACAGTGGCATTTAATTAAATCATCTCATATTGGCACCTTTTTTTATCTTGTATATATATCGCAAGCTGTTTTTATTTCTGCAGACATTGAAAATGCTGAAAGTTGTGGCTAAAAGCTTGTCATCTTTTTTCCGGTGGTAAATGTTCATGTCGACGCATAATGTAAGTGACCTATAAACTTGGGTTTATATAATATATATAATATATCTTTGGCCTTCTTGATGCAATAATCTTTGCTGTAGCCAAGGTCTCGCTAAATGTAGTGTTTTGTCCCGTGATGTCAACGCCACCAAGTGGCATGTATTCTAACCATGTGTTCGTCTTGCGACAACAGTGATGAGCCTGTAACTGTTTGCAAATAATGCTTAGTTACTCGTCTTGTATAAGAATAAAGCTTCTAGTTGAAAAACTTGGAACATCTTGACTTGGTTGTGTTTTTGTTTTTTTACAGGCAATTTCCGTGATTTCCGTGTTATTTCCCCAACAAGAGTTTGGCCCCCAATCCAAATGCCAGAAAGTCCAATGGGACACAGGAAAACCCCACTGTCCCACAAATTCCCCTATGTGAGATCCAGATTAATTTACCAGCACTTGCCAAATCTAAGTGGACTTGACATAGATCTTTCAATGTTATTCAAGATCAAACATGATGGTTCTTATTAGTGTTTATAATAACATATGGCCGAACTCTCCTCCTTCACGAGATACAAACCTTCAAGTCTTGCTAAGATTCAGTTTGGTCTTTCAGGGTCACTAAAGGTTGAATCTGACTGTGCGATTGGACCGGCCCCCATATTTGCTTTCATATTAGTGTTTAATAGTAACTTATGGCCAGTCTTGCTTCATTTAAGAGATAAAAGCATTCATCCTCTCAGTGACCTCGACTTGAAACTTTTAAGGTCACTCGTGGTACATGTATAATTTAACTAAAGTAACAGGGCCTTTCTCAGATTCATTATGAGATGTAAGCCTTCATAATCTGGGTGACCTTGAATTTGATATTTCAAGGTCGATGAGGATCAAATGTGAATATGCCATTGGATTCCCCAAATATGATTTGCTTTCTGTGTTTCGTAGTAATATATGGCCTAGCTCCTTTACGAAATACAGGTAACAGCCTTAAAGATGCGAGTGACCTTTTCCTTTCAAGATCACTCGAGGTTAAATCTATTGGTGCCATTGGGCCCCCCATGTATGGCTTCCTATTTATTTCTAAGTGACCATGTCTTTCTCCGACCATGTTACATGTTTTAGATACTTGCAAGTTTCCTGCCTATTGCTTATAATGGAATCAAAATTTCACCTCACCCCCCCACCCATGTTTACCACAAGCAAATTTTTCTCAAAATCAAAGCACTTCATCTCTTTTTCCAATAAAGGCTGCTACCAAAGTTCAAGTTTGAATGGTGGAATACTTTTTGAGGTATTTTGTTGACAGGCAGTGGCAGGCACACGCATATACACACACACACGCAGACGCATCACAAGAAATCCCGTCCAACAGAGCTGGGGGAGTTTAACATTACGTGCATGAGCAAGACATGAATGTTATACAGATAATATACAAAGGCCCTTCTAAATCAATCGGTAACTGGAAGTATAGTAGAAGTGTGTTTTTGAGCATATCTACAGGACATGTTATTGATTGTCAACTGCAAACACACCCGGCATGATGCGCAGCACACAAATTCTTCAAGTACATGCACCAGAGGATGATAATACACAACCCATCTGGCAGTTCTGTGTAACGGTAATTAATGTCAACATGTTAATAAGTAAAAACATCACTTCAGCAGAAATATTAAAAAAGTTCTGGAAAAAGCACTGATTGGTTACCAGGAGATAGTGAAATTTACCGGCAAGTCTTTTTCTGGACTTTAAGATTTTTCTGACACTAAGGATGTTGTGCCTTGTTAAGCAAATTAATTGCCATGTCTTGAAGTACATTGTAACAATGAGCCGCGCCCCTTTTTCCTTGAATATTCATTGAAGAAAAGATCAAAAGTGCCTGTAGGTTTTAAACAATGCATCATGCTGACCCCTCATTAACCTATAACCAGGTCTGATGTAAATGAACAAGCAGAATGCCCGAGTCTTGAAAAAAAAAATTGGAAGGAGGGAATTTGACCAGCTGTGATTGAAGAACAGAGAAATTATCATTATATTAATGATAAAAAGTCCATAGCTGCAAATCAGTGTAGCTGACAACAGATGGCTTCCTGTCATCAAAGAGTGTCCATCATTTGCAAACAAAACAAAAGATAGACAAAAAGCTTTATAAAGTTTACACTGCTAAATTTAGTCATTTTACAGAGGATTGGCATGCTGTACACTGGAAGTTCCATATTGTCATGCACCGACAAATTCTTTCATTTAAACTGTAATATGTGGACTGATAAATGCTGCCATTTCCAATAAATTTGTATGTACTTAATTGGGCACTGATAAATGCTCAGTCACATTTCCATTAAATGTGTCATGTGCTAGATGATAAAAGGTTAGTATTTCCAGATCAGCGCTGGTATATTAAATGTTGCTTTAATACTTCTCATGTACTTACAAATTCTGTTAACACAGTACAAACTAAAATTATAAAACACCTTAAAACTTTATTATTACACTTTTAACAGCATATAAGGCAGTGTGAATCATATACTAAAATTCCACCGAGGTTAAACATTTATGAGAAATCTGATGCCATGGTGACAAAACTATCGGACATATTGACCCACTTGGGTGTCAGTGTCCACAAAGTCCCTCCCATGCACCCCAGGAAACAGACGTGTCCCCAGCCGGCCAGCCAATACAACAGCGGTCCAGTGACCTTGGGAGGGCAATAGCCAGTCTTGCGTCGTTAAGGGACAGTGTCCGGCTTGTCCGTAATTCCCCCATCCTCCAACCCTTCCCGCCGCTGTCTCGACAACCTCTCGTAGCCATTGACGTAACGGCGGGAAATGCAGCCAAAGGGCGGGAAACTGGCACCGCGAGGCCTGTAGTACGGAACTCGCCAGACGACATGTAGTATCTATTTATAGAAACATGGGAGGTGGGAGACTCGCTGTTTTTATGGGGGCTTAAATTTTACGCAACCCCGATGACATGAAAAGAGGCAAGATAAATTTGTTCTGAGTAATCCAAAAAGCATGACCATATGTTCAAAAAGAGGCAACTCTGAAATAAAGATTTTACTTTTGCCAATCCCATGTTGCATGTTACAGTTTTCCCTAGACCTAGCAAGTATATTAGATTTGTCGTGGTTGTGTAAAATGAAAAAAATCTACGCTACAATAGGTCGGCAACAGCAGACGATAGAAAAAGAAAGGCGGCACCCCTGGCCCCTGGCTTCGTGAGACTCCTTTACCAGAGGCTTGGCCGTTGGGGTGGACGAACATGTCTGAGGGTGGGGGTGGGGGGCTGAGATGTATTAAAGATTGCATTCGATGAGGGGCCCAGCTAGCCTTCGGAGCGGCCCAGCGTAAAGTACTACTATAGTACAGCATTCAATAGAAGCCCACATGGATTGTTTGCCGACCGAACCAGTCTCTAGGCGCTTGGGGGGTGGAATAAGGAGGGGGCTAGTCGGAAGGGAGTATTCGATAGAGTGGCCAAGGAGGGGGGGAGCGCAGAAGGGGGAGGAAACCTAGATCGCTGAAGTGTACTCCATTCCTGCATGCAACGTGAGCGGGGGGGGGGGGGGGGGGGGCGCCGGCGCGGGGGGGGCGGCGGGGGGGGGCCGCCGCGCCGCCGCGGGCGCGGACGCGCGAGCGGGGGCGGGCGGCGCCGAGGGGGGGCTCGCCAAGCAGCAAAAGATAATAT
>JAAUYG010148856.1_pt1 | contig 13396 bp, 10 predicted proteins | sample 7278091 | NCBI WGS metagenome assembly JAAUYG01 (sample SAMN14350201, study PRJNA611818) | marine sediment metagenome | isolation source: surface marine sediment (0.6m) | place: French Polynesia: Moorea | collected 2018-08
CTACTACTACTACTACTACTACTACTACTACTATGCTGCTGCTGCTGCTGATGATGATGATGATGATGATGATGATGATGATGATGGTGCTGTTCCTGCTACTACTACTACTACTACTACTACTGCTACTACTACTACTACTACTACTACTACTACTACTACTACTACTACTACTACTACTACTACAGTAACTGTACTACCACCGCTCCTTTTGAAGTTGTTGCAAAGCTGTAGGCGTGGTGACAGGTATTGCGAGGATTGTTGAAGATATTTTTCCATGCAGCCATGTAGCTTTTCTAACACTGTTCGGAATTCTATAGTTACTCTGTATAGGCCCTGTGGCCGTTTTTCCCCAGCCAATCTGTCAAGGAAACCTGAGTTTCATTATGTAATTTATCGGTTCATCCAAAGAAGACGGACGGTAGCCGTTTTCTTTCCGCCGCGGAACTTCCCACGGCAACTTTGTTAGTGGCGTTCCCCTCTGTAGATATAGAGGGGTTGCAAAATGCCGCTGCCAAAGTCAGGGCCAGGGTGGCACGAAAATGAACGAGACTGAGAAGAATTCGGCAAGATGAGTGACCGCTGCTCGGAGCAAGCATTCATGATTGTGCCTGCCAACTTGCCTTTCTTATTTAGTGGGCATAAAGTTTGACAAACTGCTGACGGGATAGAGAAGCATGTCCAATGTGCTGCGTTTTTGTCGAATAGTGTAATTACCAGTGAGGAAACTAGCAAGTATTCTTTTATGTATGCTTAAAAGCATGGGAAGAAATATGCAGGGACAAAACGCCGGTCTAAGTTTGATACCTTTGTTGCATTCCGTTCGTGATCCAGTTCTCTGTATTGTTGTGGTACTTTTGTATCTTGTATGTACTTTTTGTTATTATTATTATTATTATTATTATTATTATTATTATTATTATTATTATTATTATTATTATTATTATTATTATTATTATTATTTTGCATCGGCACTAAGATATAAATAAAAACTGGGAGAAGTATAAACCCCAGTAGTATCGACGGTTCAAGTATGCGCTATAAATCTGGTATCAGATTGCGGAGAGCAGGTTTGGAATTGATGTCTGGGACAAAGCCCGCACTGATGGATTTGGCATAACTGCCTCTTGATCCGGGGAAGCAGTTACATCATAACAGGGATTATCCCCAGCGTTATCTTTGCCTAGGAATTCCTTCGAGGGTCTACGAGGGGTACCTGTGCCTCTCTCACCTACCTACAAGCGAACTCTTGTCAGATCGGTTGATTGAGATAGAACCGACCGGGTAGAAGTGGATGTTGTGCCAACCGTGGCTCGACTTTGCAGCTTGCCTTTCTATAACACGGGGCCCAAGGGAATGTAGACTGGGGGAGAAAGAAATTGAATCCAGCCTCTTTCCAGTGAGGGAAAATTTGCCGGCAAAGCAAATGAAACAAATAAAGGAATTAGCGTTTGAGTCATGATGGTAGTGGCAGTTGTAGATTACCGTAGTTCAACTTGAAGAGGAAATCAGTGTTGTGTCTGTGTCTGTACATCTACCAGTGCTGTACCATCAAGCCTGTTCCCACCCAAAGCCATGTTGAAGACTTCCAGGCTACTAATGCAGGAAACGGCATCAGACCCAGACATTAACAACCCTAGATAAACGTCCAGCAGGATTTGGCCACCGGTGCCATCACCTCGACCTTACAACCGTGTCGAAATCCAAGACCTAGGAGGCCATCGTCGGCGTGCTAACTAGCAAAGCCGTGATGTGATTGAAAGCACGCCATAGCAATAACAGTCCACGGCAGAACTCGGCCGCTGTGTCTGTCTGAATGGGTCTAGTGTTACCTTAATGATTCCATTCACATTGGTTGCATTTCTGTGCCATGTTCGGCACCACCCTATGCTGCATGTAAGTACCCCTAGGACTGTAGCAGATATTATGCAGTATAGTTATTTTGGGCCCAGGGATTCTAGCACATATTTCAAAGTCTCAAACGCCACATTTATATATTTGTGCATTTTTACGGGGAATGATACCTTGGGAATCTACTCCCCATTAATAATCCCATGAAACGGGACAGTCGACAAAACTTTCCAAGAATGTTTTCTCATATTGTAAGTAAATGCCATAGAGCGTCGGGACTTTTATAACTCCAATATCGTAAATAAAAAAAATGTAAATCATGAGAGCAACAACGCGAACGAACTCGAAAAATGTATCGCACTTGTCCACAGATAGCTAACAAAGAAAAACTCATTCAGATGCTAAAATGATTATTGTTCTGCGCAGAGATTTAAACTTTCATTGGTTTAATAAAATATATTTTGCAGTTTAGAGATATCAAAATTTGTTTTAACTAGATTCAGTTTAAGAATATTTCGTGCAACACCCTACACTGTATTGTTAGCTCATCGGGACACAGCCGAAATGAACTTTCGGTATTCCCATGGGTGTGACATTCTAATGGATGCAACAGAATAACCGGATGTAAACTCGTTGCCTTTTCTGATTTTGGTTTTGTTTTTTTTATTTTTATTTTTTTATTTTTTTGCATACTCTTGCTTTTACTTTAAATGTATACTGCAGTTATGGGGCCCGTTTATGTGCAGATACTTATAAAAAATATCAAATATCTCTGAACAAAGTAACTCAGTTCACTTAGTACGCCCGCATGCATTGATACACAGGAATTTATCTTGCTGTTGGCTATATGAGCCAGAGATTAAACACCGACGCACAATATTACACCACCACCCCACCCCACCCCGCAACCTCTATGAGGAAAGAGAGCTAAAGTGGACGCGAGGTTACTACATACTATGCTCACTGCCGTAAAACGTCAGTTTTACAACTGTTCGCACAGATTTGCCTTTACGTACCCAGAGAAAAATCTATATAAAACCTGCCAGCTACAGATTGACCAGCAGGAACTACATATAGATACATGTACCAGGTTCTGGAAAAGTCTTAAGTCTAGACACGGAATTAAGTTCACTAGTCACCTTGGTCACCACTGTTTTTTCCATTCTTAAGGTCACTAGTGGGCTTACGATTTGTTTACGAAACAGTCCCCTGTTGTGTTGCCTCCAGCTGAAGTGTCCGCAGCTACCACCGTCCCACCTCCCAGCGCCTGTGACGAGACTTCGGAATTCCAGTGTGTGAACGGGAACTGCATTCCGCTTGAACAGGTCAACGACACGGTCAACAACTGCGCCGACAACTCGGACGAAGGTAAACGACAGTAAAGCAGTAAACACTTGGTAATGATATCAAAATATCTGGATCTATCACCTTGTAATTGCTGATAAGTAATGGCGTAAGAATATCTGAGTAGATTGCACTCTGCATCTGCTTGTCACTTGGTGTGCTGAAACAGCTGAATCTCTGGCGGTTAATTGTTCTAATAAATTACCTGCGATTAATATTCAATCTTCGTTATGGTTGCACTGAAAATTGAGATTGAAGTCAAAAGCTCACTGTGCAGAATGAATGTGTTTCTTAATTTTAAAAAGAAATGTATTACCGCACATGTCTAGACAAGTTTAAGTTTGAGTTGAAACTCATTTCTTTAGTTCACAGTTTTCTAATCTACATAATTTACATGGTCAACCCGTGGAAGAGTGCATGTGTACATGCAGTACACCTAGGCCTGTTCTTGACATATCAATCCTTTTCGTTTCAGTCTACCCTCCGTGTAAAACTGAGGCGTTCAGCTGTATGAACGGACGCTGCGTTCCGGAAACTTGGTACATGGATGGGGCTGACGACTGTCTTGATGGGTCGGATGAAGGTGTGCGCATGTGTGCTTTATTGTAATAAAATAATAAGGTTATATTTCCTGTAATGCGAGTGAACGTGTCTTGCTCAGTAGGATTCACTGCGTGTGCCCCCAGACAGTATTCAAAAATAGCCTGGTACAGTGCTTGGACCTCCTTGTAAATCATTTAAATAACTCGAGCGTGTAAATTAGTAGTTGGCACCACAGACTTAGTTATAGATGTGTGGTTGAATGCCATTTAATAGTATTTAGTTTCCTTAATGAGCCTGTCTCTTTCTGTCCAAATTTGAATCTGCAGCCAAAATAATCGGCGATGACTGTACCCCTAACCCCAACTGCTGTGACTGCGACCAATATGTGAGCCATTCAGAATGCAGAGATACTATCTGCCAGTGCTCCTCGGGTTTCTACAACAATACTTTGGGGACACAGTGCACCAGGCGTGAGTGGTGCAAGGGGTGGATGGATAATGTTTGCTTGGGAAGAATTTGAAGAAATACATGTAGTTGTGCTCAAATTTTGAACACATTTGTAAAAAAAAAAAAAAAAACCGTTGTAGAAATCACTTCCTGATATACATAAACTACATGTACCCCAATGCCAGGAACAGAGGAATCGTAAATATTTTGATCGCAATTGTATAAGAAGGCTCCTTAAGGGGAAATGCTATTATTGTCAATAAAAATTTATTGTACTCGACGATCAAGTTGTTCTACTAAATGCAGAATGGAATAGCCTTATATAGTATATAAGTATTGACGAATGGCAACATATTTACTATATACATTCTTTTGTTGTTCTTGCTGTTTGCCTTCTTTTGGGGCTATCGAGAAATAGCGTTTACGTTTGACTGATTTTGTATTCCACAAGATATGCACATGTAGAAAGCACCTTAAAAATAATTTATATAGGAAACCAAAATGTCACTTTGTGATTATAAGTATGGTGTTTCCGTAGGAGTGATTGGCGACGACTGTGAAGTGGATCCTGACTGCTACAACGCCTTCAGCAACAGTAGCTGTGTCAACCAAATGTGTGCTTGTGACGTGGGGTACTACAACAGTAGTGATGACACACACTGCGTAGCACGTAAGCTAATGTTCATTTATATTCGTCTTTCTGATCTTCTATTTATCCATCGGTATCCTGTATGTTCCAACATATATATTTGGATCAAACACACAGGATGCAACACAGGTGATCAGACAACGTTACGATAGTATTTCAGTACGCAATGCTGACCCAGACCCGTTTTCTTGAATAAAAAAGATTGTATCTGGGCAGGCATACATGTATACATGTGGGTACGCGCATTCACCACTGGTAACAGTAATGCAAGGTTGGGGGGGGGGGGGATGGAGAAAAAAAAAGCCGAAAATGTCGAAACAGGTGGAAGAGTCGTTCTTCTATGCCAAGACTTTCACAAATATAGTTAAATATCCGCGTTTCTGCCGCTTCTTAGTCAAAGGTTTGTAATGAAACAGACAGTGATATTGTAGTGCCGTCTTTGGATTACTTAAACGCACTATGTAAAACACATTTTGGCTGGATCTCATGCAGATGTTTTGGATATATACTGTACTAGTCTACCGCGACATTACAAAATGTCCAAATTACACGCCTATTCTATAGGTGGGGAGGCACTTAAAATATTCGTCTGCAGAGAGATTTTCAAAACCAAAGAAACTATCCAAAATAGAGATGTATAAATAATGCCAGGGACTTGTGTATAAAGTCTTGCATTCGGAGAGTGTTGTTTTACTTATATTATATGGATTTCTCCTTATTCTACTTCTAGGTCGAGTAGGAGAATCCTGTGTTGTGGATAGAGAATGTACAACTGTCATTGCTAACAGCAACTGTTCGGCTTTCACGTGCCAGTGTAATTCTGGTTTCTACCAATCAGACGACAGGAAACGCTGCGTCCTTCGTAAGTACCCGGATGTGGAAATATGTTTTTAGTTTTGAATTACTTTCACTTGAGACTTTTCACTTTTTGAATTCGAATGGAAAAATACCACAGTGGTATATAGTTTAAATATTAATTTGACTGGCTATAAAGTAACTGTTTAGAAATCGCTGTACACGTCGACATCAACTAATGCCTAATATAGTATTCACGCTATGAAAATATTGTACAAATGACAGACTCTCTTGCATGGATTTTCTGAATGCATATACACAGAAAGCTAGCATTGCTTTCGCTGGTTTGGGTAATCGCAAAACACATTTCGAATTTATTGGCGTTGGAGCATGCTGAGAATTCTTGAGTTTGTTTTCGTGTGTATTAATTTATAGGTCGCGTTATGCAAGTCGTTTAAAGTAGTTCTAGTGCTTGTTATGCATGTTTTTGGTTTTCAGTACTTTATAGTATTAATTATGCAAGCGCGCTTAGAATGTCGAGTACAGCCTGTATTTGACAGTATGGTTTGCTGCAGCTACAGTAGTTAACAGTATAGCATACTGAATTAACCGAATTAGCAGCATAGCATACATAACACATGCATGGCACTATTTCTTAAGCTGTTGGGAAACATGTTGCATTATGCTATAATTTCATAATTACATAATTACATGTAGGTAATCGTATTTTAGTACTCACATAACAGGTTGCTCAGTTACGTAGCATTATTAAATTTAGAAACAAAGTTGCTTATATTTTTGGATATGTCTGAATTTTGTAAAAAAAAAAAATCGTACCCAACTTGAAGCTTGGTCAACTTTAAAGCTGCGGTTTTCTTTTATTGTGTTTTTTTTTTCCAAAATGCTACATTTGCATTTAGCACAATATTCCACTCAGTAAACAATACATTATGTAGAGGTATCTGTAGAATTCTAACCAATCCAGGATAAATGCTCATCATGAATAAATATTAATTGGTTGGGGTCGCCCCCATTATGTACATTTTACGTGTATATAGATACATGCATATATTATCGAGATACTGTCAGCCCAGTAACAGTTTCCTAACCGCAGAATCAGTAAATGGGTTAGTACAAAATATCATAGCAGGTATAAAGCACTTAACCGTTTTCTTTAGTCTACTGTTTGGCCGCAATCCGTAACGACCATTTACTTGTGCATTTCTTATTGCGAATGACGACTTCGAAAATGATAAATGCATCTCCAAGTGGTTGTTTACATAGAACACACAATATATCTGTAACTGAGTAATTAACATATTAACATTTGATGTGTAGACGTTTGTTTACGTTGTCGCGTGTATGTGAAGCAACAAAAATATTCATATCGCCTAGCCTGACACAAAAGATCGATACTTCATCTTTGGTCTAGACAATAGAACTACATTCTAGCCATGTCTTAATGAAAGATGAAGAATCTGCTTAATTTATGTTTTCGGTTGTAATGCCATGTTTAATTTCAGGGTTTGTTCTTACCCCTACCGTAAAATGTGTTCAGGTATGTCTTCGTCGGTCTTTCGGTTTACCTAATTGTTTGTGTTGTGGTGTTACCTTTTTACCATTTGTCTCGGTTGTATTGTTGTTTCCTTCTGTTTCGACTCACACCCTGCTCGTGCTGCTATGTGTGCTCAGTTATTGTTCGTTTATATTTGTTCACAAATGACAGGGGCTAGAACACTGTGTATTTCATCTGAAATCCCAAATGACGCACATACAAGCTCTACCGAATCCAAAACAATACAACCGGCTTCCTGTAATTTACAGCTAAACGTATAAAATTACATCTGGCAAATATAATCACAAAAGATACAGCTGCTTTCTTGTCTCAGGAACAAATGGCAAAAGGTCTTTGACGGTTTTCGCTTTTCAGGACGAATATTAGACAAGTGCGACCTGAACACGGATTGCGCTCACGCAGTTAATGAAAGCGAGTGCCACAATCGGACGTGCACGTGCCTAACCGGCTTCCATCACAACACGGATCGCACAGAGTGTTCCCTACGACGCATTGGAGACGACACGTGCACTTCTGACGTTGACTGCACGACCGCTGTTCCATTGAGTAACTGCACGGAAGGAACTTGCCATTGCATTCCGGGGTACAACCCCGAAGGAGAAGGATCGATTTGCATCCGGCGGCTTATTGGTGACAGTACTTGTGTTCTGCATACGGATTGCTCCTTTGCTGTCAATAATAGCGTATGCCGGAATCGGACATGCTTGTGTGAATCCGGGTATCAGGAAACTCCGGATAAGCAGGAGTGTATCCTGAGGAAGATCGGTGATCCAACGTGCAAGGTTCATCCGGATTGCAGCAGTGCTGTAGTGAGTAGTTACTGCGACAACGGGACTTGTTTATGTAATTCTGGATTTCAAGTGAACGCAGATAATTCGACGTGTACTCTCAGAAAAATAGGCGACCAGACTTGTGGGTCCGATCCAGACTGTTCGGACGCTGTTGCCCACAGCAACTGTACTGACGGGATGTGCTTCTGCGATTCTGGATATCAGGTGAACAGTCTGAACACGTCTTGTTCTCCCAGGAGGATAGGGGATTATTGCTCTCTGGATACGGACTGCTGTGACATAGTTAACAACAGTCTATGTTCCGCATCCATGTGCACCTGTCAATCCGGATACATGGTCACTGAAAACGGAACCCACTGTAAACTAAGATCGATTGGGGATTCGTGTTCAGTTAACCGTGACTGCAGCGATGCTGTCCCCAGCAGCAACTGCACCAGTGGTGAATGCCAATGCAACTCCGGTTTCTTCGTGAACCTGAACCTCTCTGTCTGCGTGCAGAGAAGGATTGGAGACAGATGTCTGCTGGAGACGGATTGCGCAGATGCCGTAAATAACAGTTTCTGTAATATCGCCCACTGCGAATGCAGCGTTGGATTTTATTCGGACATGGACAGCACATTGTGTACCAAACGTAAGTCCAGTCTCATTCTGTTGAACCATTTCGAGCTGTTACTTTTGGCCGTTAGCCTGGTAGAATCATCTTTGACATAGCCTTCACCAGAACTTAACCTCTTGCGAGATGTACGTAGGACTAGTGTCTGTGTGTCTCCAGTAATCACTCACGTGCTATATCACTATTATATCACTGTTTTTATCCAGCTAACGTTCTCTGACACTATGCACGCTGCTCTGTCCTCACAATTTACACACCTCTCGTTCGCAGCTCACCTTCAATGTCCACTTTAATACGTGTACCCCAGTCACTCAGTCTCCCCAGACAGACATCCGGTCGGGGTGGCCACTAAATGTGCATATCTGTTGTTTTCTTCCATGTTCAGGTAGAGTAGGGGACCCCTGTGTAGAGGATGGGGACTGTCGTAACGCAGTTACTCACAGCATTTGTGTGACAAACACTTGCATGTGTGACACCGGTTACCACGATTCCCCCAACCTCACCGACTGTCTCCAAAACGTCGTCGGGGACACCTGCAACAGACGGGTCGACTGCAGCTCTGTCATCCCCAACAGTGTCTGTCACGAAAACGACACATCCGGGGTCAAAGAGTGCAGATGCATGATTGGCTATCACTCGATCTCGGAAAACAACGCGTGCACCCTGCGAGAGATCGGAGACTCGACGTGCGTCCAAAACGTGGATTGCTCAGCAGCTGTGAATAATAGTATCTGTAGGGGCGGGGTGTGTGTATGTGACCTAGGGTTTTATCCTGGTGCTTACAATGACACCTGTGTTAAAAGACAGATTGGGGATTCAACCTGTAGCAATGACCCGGACTGTTACGCTGCGGTTGAAAACAGCGTCTGCAGGGAAGGGATATGCCTCTGTCGCTATGGTTACCAGGTGACGTCAGACAACATAGCCTGCGTCAAACGCGTCATTGGAGACGATACATGCAACGTCAGCATTGACTGCAGCGCAGCAGTACCGAACGCCATCTGTGACAATGGCACATGTGTTTGTTTGACTGGATTTCGGGTGACACATAACAACACCGAGTGTACCAAGCGTTTAGTTGGGGATGAATGCGCAGAGGGTGTAGACTGCACAGCAGCCATCATATCTTCCTTGTGTCACAATGAAACTTGTGTCTGCAAACCCGGATATCGATCATCTGCTGAGTTGGACCAATGTTCCAGGCGCCGGATCGGCGACACAAGCTGCCTGGAAGACGGGGACTGTTATTTTGCAGTCAACAACAGCTACTGCAGCCACGAACAGCAGCCGGCCTGTAGCTGTGAGCTGGGGTACCACCCCATAACCGATATGACGGAGTGTCGTCTGCGCAAGATCGGAGATCACACGTGCATGACCGACCTCGACTGTTCCTCCGCCGTGGAAAATAGTGCGTGCGTTGTGGACGTCTGCGTGTGCTTGAAAGGCTACCAGATGGGAGTGGACAAGACTTCTTGCACTTTACGTCAGCTTGCGGACAATTGCTCGGAAGACGCCGATTGTTTTGAGGCCATGAATTACACTTCTTGCCGGAACTTCTTTTGCGGATGCAATGTCGGTTACAGAGCTGCCAGTGTAAATACCTGTCATCTGCTTCGCCTAAAAGACGAGTGCGTCTTGGATGAGGAATGCGACACTGCAGTTAGGCATAGTGAATGCAGCGGGAGACGCTGTTCCTGCGTATCTGGATACAATCCAGAAGGAAATGATACAATTTGTAGAAAGCGTCGAATCGGAGACGCTACGTGTGTTGTAGACAAGGACTGTAGTGATGTGATAAACGACAGCCGGTGTGAAACCGGGGTGTGTCGATGTGATCCCGGATACCTGTCGATCCAGAACAACACCGCATGTCGACTGAGAGCGCTAGGGGATACTTGTGCAGTAGATCCCGACTGTTCTCTGGCGATTGGCTACGGGAGATGTCATCCGGATCAAGGGTGTATTTGCGTTTCTGGATATCAGGGAACGGGTGCCAGAGAGTGTACATTGCGTAAGTCGAAAGAAAAAATGTTTGGACTGGACCCCACCACGTACCAGGAAGACACGTTGAGGGGTCTTCTACTAATCTCCAGTAGTTACTGAACTGCAGCTTTGACCACTAGATCTGGAGCATATATTATGTCAACTATCGTTGTGAATCCCCGAAGCGCTTTCGCCTGGCTTTGAGTGGGGCATTGTGTATTAACGCTGTTCTTAACTTTGTTTCGCTAGCTTGGTCGGTTTTAAACCCTGGTCGGTTTTATACCCAGCATTAGAGGAGCCGGATGTTCGCTGGACGTACTACTAAGCTCGTCTGTGGAGTTCTAACCCCAAGCCAAAGACAACCAGGTCGCTGTTGTCTGAGGTAGTTTTGTCGCGTTTTGCTCATTCTTAAGGTGCTTTAGATGTGGCTTTCAAACTCCCAGAGCATCTGTGTTATTTGGAACAGTATGAGGGAACGAACTGGTGTATGTTATGTAGCAACCGATAATAATAATTATTACACTGAGTTGTTTAGTCTGATACCTTGCATGCTTGATTGCAACGCATGTTTGCGTGGACCACGTGCGCATTTTGGTGTTACTTTTTGTGTCCGAATGATTGATTTTCGACATTTATTGCGCATGCGCTTTTATGCAAACAAAACAATACGCACGCCACTAACCGCTTAACACGGCGACTAACACTTCTTTAGTTCGAACACGCTATTTTTGGCACTATATGTCTCATATTGCACACACCTTTGGGCACACTTTCCAGGGAAGATAGGGGAGACCTGTCTCCGGCTAGACCAGTGCCGAGGGGTGAAGAACAGCTACTGCCACTCGGGGGAATGCCGCTGTGAAGACGGCTACAGGCTGAATCGTCACAACACCACGTGCACCGCCGCTCAGGTGGGCGATATTTGCCACAGCGACGACGAATGCAGCGGCTTCATGGCCAATTCCGTCTGTGGCGTAGAAGGCCTCTGCATCTGCGGAATAGCAAGTTACCCTGGAGAAGGCGGATTCAGCTGCTACCGGATGTTCGACGGACGCCACGTGGCTTACATAGCCCTGGAAATTTTATTGATCTCCCTTTTGTTTATACTTGACGTAGTTCTCGTCATTTTCGTTTATTTGAAAATCCGGGACAGGAGCAGACGAAAGACTGCCAAACCCTCTAAGGACTACCATTCCATTGACCCCTGTGACGAATACTATTAAGACTCATTTGTTTGAAGGCTTGCGGTGTTACAGCTGTGTGAATGATGTATGCTGTGTGCTTTTGTTGTGTTCTCGTTGTTTTTATTACTGTAGCTGTAATTATTTTTTGATCCAGAAACTCGGTAATTTTCCGCTGCTGTTATAAGTGTGGGTGTTGATGTTCTTAGGTACAGTACCTCCATTGTTTTCTAATAACTTGTTTGGTTTCACAATAGTCCAACCTGCAAAGACTAACTTTGTCATCAGTCACCACCAGTACCATTTAGTAGGAGTACCTCGCCAGAGTACTTACTGAGCGTAGGGTTTTGTGTTTGTTCTGTGTAAGTTTTGTGCGAAAGAAACACAACGATTAGTGTATGCTTTTGAAGATATTACTTTTGGATACTCTTTATAATGTTCTTATGGCATTGCCCTCTTCACATTTTGGTGCCTTGCAAATACTCACCAATCTTTTTATGTGACCATGAAGGATATATATTCGATGCACACTGTTGCATACCAAAGTGGACTGCCTCTAAAAATCTCTCATATATCTCCCTCTACCACTTCCTCTGCTGTTCCTTCTTTGTGGTGTGTCGATCTGACACCTCACCGGTGTGACTAGAACAAGATTTGATGATTGTTTGCTATCTTTTTGATAGAAAATCTATTTTACAATAAAACGACTAAATCCTTGACTCGGATAGAATCATTTTTGTATGAGAAAAGTTAGAATCCCCCAGAAACGGCCTGACAGCAAAAGGTAACATCAACAAAAACATTGTAAAGACACATGTGTAGTATTTGTCTTAGGTACTCACCGATATAACGTCATACTCGTTACGAGGCCAGCAATTTAATCTTATTTGGCATATTAGCTACATTGTGATGTATGAATGATACGACTCGTATACCGAGTGAAGAAATGCCCAGAAAGAAAAGTAATTTGTAGATGTAAAGCGGTAAGGTCGTGCATTTATAGCTCGCCTCAGTGTAAATATGAATAGTGATTACGGATTACATGTGTAATGTAGTGTTACTCTATACATGGGTGTAGCGTTACAACATCGTGTAGAGGTTAACATACATTGCACCATACATTAAAATCCATATATGAATTTGCAGGCAAGGTCGGAGATACGTGCCTCGTAGACCCGGACTGTAACGATGCGGTAGAGTTTAGTATCTGCAGCCCTCAGATGATGAAGTGTGCCTGTATCACTGGCTACCTGGCATCTCCAGACCACAGAGTGTGCAAGAGACGTGAGCTCCAGATTTTAGCTCTCCTATTAAATTTAAATGTCTGGATTTAGTGTAGAACGTAAATTGTACTGGCAAAATAGGCTGCGAAAGTTTAAAAGTGTGAGAAATATCACCACCGGACTAACAGTTACCACCTTTGTTCAAATTAAGATATTAACTAGAGGTATCTATCTTTAGCAATGAAATGAAGTACATGTAACTATAGAGCCGTGTTTTCTACACATCGGTTTCGGGACTGAATCTAGCATGAGCTTTATGTAACTTTTGCGAGACCTCTCTATTGAAAGTGTTGGCAAATTGAAAATTGGGGGGGGGGGTGGGGCTAACAACAAAAAAAAC
>JAAUYG010208900.1_pt1 | contig 13395 bp, 13 predicted proteins | sample 7278091 | NCBI WGS metagenome assembly JAAUYG01 (sample SAMN14350201, study PRJNA611818) | marine sediment metagenome | isolation source: surface marine sediment (0.6m) | place: French Polynesia: Moorea | collected 2018-08
ACTCGTGGGTGTGTCCAATGACCCCACCCCGGGACTCACTTCCGGGCTTCAAAAACTCTTTCTCCACCCCTCCAAAAATTTTTGGTTGATAATACTGACCCCCCCCCCCCCCTTGCCATTAAAGGAACGCAAACCGCCCCCACCCATAAGTGGATGCCTTTATCGTGAGGACGTGCAGGGGCAGGACTCACTGAAGACTCCTGGAGCTCCCAGCAACTCCAGAAGTGAGCTCTCAGGAGAATTGACTAAGGACAAAACAAAACATACACAGGGCCACCAGGGCGTGGTAGAAAGCCAGAAGTCCTGGGACCTGATGAAAGTGTCAAGCTGAGACCTGGGTAAGGCACAACAGCCCCTGAGCCGCATGAACGATCGTCTCTGTCCGAATTGGGGTGGGGCAAACCAACCCCCTGGTCGTATCGATCAGAGCTCCGAGATGGAGCATCACCTGAGACGGGATGAGGGCCAACTTCTGGAGCTTCATGACCAAACCAAGCTTGAAGTAGCAAGAGCGCAGACTGACTGGATGGAAGACACCTGGACATGGACGATGTCATGGATGTAAGGATACATGAGACATCCCCGCAGATGCAGTTAGGACGCTACAGGAACCAAGAATTTGGTAAAAAAAAAAAAACTCTGGGGGCAGTGGCTACGCCAAAAGGGAGAACTTTCCATTGATAAACCATGACATCCCCTGCTGGGTTTCTGAGGGCAAACTGATACTGCCCAACTGGAGTGTAATGGTACATGCAAATAGGCGTCCTTGAGATCCAGCGCCACCATCCATCAACCCTTGTGAAGACCCTGCAGAATAGAAGTGAGGGTCTCCATGCGGAACTTGGTGACATGAAGATAAGTGTTGAGTCCACTGAGGTTGAGAAAGGAATAGAATTCATCAGTGTGCTTGGTACCCAGGAAATAATGGGAGTAAACATCCCCTCCCCCCTGGTGACGCGACAAATCGACCATTTCAATGGCCCCCTTGGCTAGGAGGGATGAAATCTCTTCTCACAGAGCTTCTCACTTGAACTGCAGCCTGGGAAATTGATTCTCGACATGAGCAATTGCCAAAGATGGGCTCTCCACAAAAGGAATAGATTATGCCTGTCTACACCAAGGACAAATTGTTGTGAGGTAATCCTCTCCTAGGTTGGCAGGAAAAACGAGAGCCTGCCGCCCACAGGGAAGGAGTCTTTCTTGGTCAGACCGAGCTGATGATCTCACACTAAGCCCGGAATGTCCTGAAAGGCTGACCCATCCACCCCCTCCCCACCCCCCACCCCCCATAATGGGGGGGATAGGAGGAGATGATGGGGGAGAGCCATCAACGGTGAACGGCGATCAACGGAGGCCTCTTGTTAGAGACTCCCTGCCCCCCGGTGCCCCGCTGAGCCTGAGACTGACACAGGGCCACACAGGGGTCTGCCAGACCTCTTGTTGCCCCTGTTTTTGGGTGGGTGACGTTTAGTCACTGAAACTCCATCCCCTGAAGTAGACACTCGAGTAGCTGAAGTGGGAGGAGGAAGGGGAACAGCTCTTCGTTTCAGAGACTGCTGGCCTGTCGTGGGAACAGAAGCTCAATGAGCAAGCTTTGAGCCTGCCAAAGCTAGATGCCTCGCCTAGCTCAACTGCTCAATGACCATTGGGTGGATATTTCCGACCTGGTTGACCATCTCCTGGTTGACCATCACCTGTCCTGGCATATGCCAGCATTAGAAAAAGTATTCTGAATCGTGGGGTTCAAGACGTGCATCTCCTCCTCAGCAACACAGACCTGGGAAGGATCAGAATCAGCCCCTGTGTGTTGAGGGACTGATATGGTCAACAACGGAGGTGGAGGGGTTGGCAACTGCAGATCGAGGCTGCAGACTTAGAAATTACCAGTTGAGCCAGTCCAGTTGCCCAAAGTGGGTGAGCCCCTACTGATCCCATCTGATCCCACTAGGGACCCCAGGTAAGCCAGGGCCTGAGGAGCCAGAGGAAACTGGGGTCCCAGTCCTGCCAAAACAGGGTTCAGCAGGAGAGGGGAAGGCCCCAAAACCGAACCCATTGAAGAAAGGAGAGGATTGGCAGTCTGAGTTACAGACTGAAGAGCTGCTCTGCCCATCTGACTGACCATGAAATGATCACTCATTGCAGAGAAACTCTCTGCAGAGGACACATCAGAAACCTGGGTGGTTGAGGAAGGATTCTCTGTCATGTCAGGGTCCTGTGACGCGGCCACTCCTCATGATGACCGAGAACTGCCAACAGCAGAACAGTTCGGAGTCCTGGGAAGGAAAGTGACACAACAGATCCCTGTGATCAATCATGGCCAGACCAGAACTCTCAATCAATACAACAACCATTAAAGATTTGACGATTGGATTGACTGAGAGGGCCCAGCAGTCTCCTGGTAAAGTCGAAATCAGAGGATGCTGGGAGGTGACACTTCAGCAAGTCGAGGCCGAGCCAAATGTTGTCTGGTTGACTCAGTAGCCGATACCTTGGAAGCTGGTAAAACTGACCCAGGGGTCTGAATGGGTGCTACCCGGGATGAACCAGTCACCTGAGATAGCGAATCCGACCAAGTTCACAAAATAGCCTGTGTGAGAGGACCAGTTGACAGAGGGAGGCTCGGGGCTGTATGATCCAGATAGGTCAAATTCCAATTGACCAGCCAACAGCATGCCTTGTCAACGGAGCCCAACTGGAGCGCGAGTCTCGTGATCCCTTTGTCAACAGATTGCACCGGGAGGAGAACAGACCAGACCGGGGTTACAAATTCCACATTGAGTCTTGATCCAGGACATTTTACCATACCCGGCAATACAGCAGTAAAACTTAGTGAAACTTATGGGACCTAGTGGTATTATCAGAGCCTCCATCCTGAGGTTCCCCAGACTGCGTTTTGCCCTGCTTTGCTCAACACCGTCTACAGGAATATAGGACGCCAAAGAACGTAAAAAAAAAAAAAAAAAAAAAAAGCCCAAAGAACCCCACCAATGTCACTACTACTGCTACAAAAGTGAAGTTCATAATGGTCAAATTCACTCAGAATGAGAACAGGTAAAGATGGAACTGATAAAAGTACACTTCCCGACAGATATCCCAGGCAGGCCAAGTAGGTGGACAAAAGAATATCCGAGTGAGGAAAATCCATGTCCCATGTTACAGAATGGCAAGCAGTCCCCTTAGCACAGGCAAAACATGTCTGCAAATGCAGGAGCAAAATTTGAAACTGAGGATTTTCCTATTATAATGGCTTATTGTCGTCCGGCAAGCCAAGCTACACTTGGCCGCGCCTGACCAGTTCTCAGTGTGGATCCATCCACCTATGGTGTTCCAAAGGTGCCATGCAGTTTTAATTTATATTTCTGTCACTGGACACCGTTTTGGGGTAATACTGGAGGCCTGTTCAGGGTGCTCATGACTGGGGATTGGGTCATTTCTCTTGCATAATGGACAGTCATCCACTGACTGGAGACAACGGCATAAGAATTATGGTTTGACACAGATATAGGTGATTAATTTGTTTTTTTCATTCAGAAACCTACTATTGAGCTAATATTCACATGAATCAGTATTTTACATTAACTGTAATTAATGTTGGCAATTCCAGTGCCCCCTCAAAGTACCACTGACAGCAGCATTTCTTGCACAGTCAGGGGTCTGGTAACTGAACTAGAACTTTAATGGTTCACTCAGCCGTACATGAGTACCTGGCGACAGAGATGGCAATTGTACTTGGATTACCCATGGTGCCTCGAACTCTGTAAGCGTATGTATGTATACTCCCCAGGAAGCTGAGCAACTGATTAATGGAACACGTCTTCCAGGGGTAATAGTAAATACTAGTAAGTGCTTTGAGATAGCTTCGGCACAGGAACAGTGCTATACATAAAAACAGCATATTATTAATACTACTTTAATTATATATAGCATTGGTGAACATAGAAGATTGCAGCTAACTAATTGTGAGAAGTGGATGCCTAAAAGCCCACTGGAAGTAACTCCCTGATAGATCTTTAGATACGTATTGGTAGCAGTAGTAGCTTCTCTAAATGCAGAACAATCCATGCATACATGTACCAACCGGTACTCTAATATGTTGGGCTTTAATAGGTTCCTATGGAACTGCTGCATGTAGTATGTCTCAAAATGGTACACTGCCCAAAACAAGAACGTTCATGAAGCTGGCCAGTAGTTGGACGAATGTTTTCCATTGTCGGGAATTTTGCTTAACAATGCTTCTAACACTGAAGCAAATTTGTAACTGATGCTATTAGTAAATTATTAAGAAAAAAAGAAAAAGAAAAAACTCTGAACTCATTGAAAGTCATTTTCTATTCATGCAATAATGTAGTCATTCGTTTATTTATTATTTTATGCATAACATGCAAGTAGCCATTGATGTCGGATAACACACACAACCAGCTCTGGCATAACCAACACGGGTTAACGTGATGGATATGGAGTCATTCAACACTTAAACTGAGCCTGGATCCGTTGCATTTCCGCCTGAAATTCTATGTATTTGGGACACCGACTCGCATGTTGGCGAAGGTGATCGCTTTCTACAGTAACAAAGTCGCACGATTTGACACAGGTGAGTACCTCCACCATATCACTGTGAACCTTGGCCAGGTGAGTAAACATCATTTCCTCCGCTAGGAAGACCTCCTCGCATACTCCACACTCATACTCATTCTCAAAATCAGCAGTTCCGTGGTTTTGTGGTGTTGGTGCCTCAGTCGAGTTTTGCGTCATATCCCGAATACTGGAAGCAGCTTTTTGACACACGTGGCCCATTTCCGATGTAACGGGTTCACCACATTGTTTGCATTTGTTCTCCGCATGTCGCTCCTGGGAGTTTAGTGCTACATCCTGGGAGCTGAGACCAGCCTTATAACACCGATGATCGCTCCCCTCAAGAGTCTGTTTCCCACACTGTTGGCATGTAAGCTCGACACGTTTCGCCCTAGGACACAGATGAAAGATTCCTTTAGTGGTCTGCTCTCCACACTGCTTGCATTTGGCCTGAGAGTCTTGCATTTTGGAACACTGATGTGTGGTTCCTTCTTTGATCTGCTTGCCACACTGTGAACATTTTTTCTCCGTTGGAACGGTACCCACTGCACATTGATGGCAAGTTCCCTCGGGCACGTACTCCCTGCAGTGCTGGCATTTCCTTTCCTCCCGGAAAGCCGCACACAGTCTCTGATGCTCAGACACGTGTCCCTTGGACACGGTTTTGAATGAGCACGTTTTGCAGCAGGACAGAACCTCGACCCGTGAGGGGTGTGACACTGCTTGGTGACACCAACGATCTTCCCTCGTTACAAACACAGAGTGACAGAACATGCAAGGAAAGTTGGTCGCATTCGGCATTGTGATGCCGGATTTATTCTTGCCCGGTGACCGTTCTGTTTTCTGATACAGCTGTTCTTCCAACGATTTCGGAGTAGGTCCTGGTTTTGTTGTTGGTTGTGATGACCCTTCTGCATCTTTGACTGCCAATGCTGCAGCTGGTTTATTTGCTTTCTGCCCTTGAGCAGCATCAGCCTTGGTGGTGGAGCGTGTTGAAGCACCTGGTTTGGAATTCTTCTCTGTGGCTGGTGATGAAATACCTTTGTCTGAGTGAAATAAAAAATAATCAGTAGATTAAACACTAACAGACTTTACATCGGGCTGATTATGTCTATTGTCAGAACAGCACACAATCCAGACAGTGTTCCTGCTAATTTTAACCACCTTTAAGACCATGATGACTGCCCTTGCATTTTTAACACAACTTAGGCTCTGTCCGAAATTTAAACATTGTATGGCCACTATATAGTTTTGCCGTAATTTTACAGCCGATTGCCACAAGTAAGATCAAGATCAAGTGTGTACTACTAGTTGATCTTATGTGTGGCCATAACATGGTTAAGCTTAACCTTAACATGGTCACCAATGTTTTATAATTACTACTCGGTAACCGCTGAGGTCTCGATCCAGGTGTTATTAATTCCAGGATTCCAGTGAACACGCATACCCCAGCTAAATGTGTACCTACCTGTTGTCTTGGCTTGCTTGACTCTCTCACATGCACCGACATGTGTTGCCCAGAGAAAGTAATTCTGCGTGCTGAAGCCGCAGTAGCCAGAACAACTGATCGCCTCATGCTGGTTCTGCTGCATCCATCTCTGCATGTGGCTAACCTGGGTACTTGCCTTGGGGGCCTCCTCGGCTGCAAGAATGAAATACAAGCCTTTGATACAAATGATACTGAGAGCCTTAATAACACAATGGCTTTGGGCAACTAGGCACAGTTTCTCAACAAGGGGTCCATGTGCCTTGTCGCTTTGCTTGTGGTAGTTAACTACTTGCCATATGACATCAAGTTCAGGTTCATGCCTAATAGCCATGTTGCTCATATGAAGTATCATACTTTTTGTAAAGGTAAAAATCTATTTATATTCAGGTTCAAAACTATTTTTTCCCCATCTTAATTTATGTGCCAGTTTACATATTATGAAAAAAACTTTGCTGAAGAGGTCAAACGCTGATTATTCTCTCTTAATTTTCTGCACTAATTAGCATGTAATTGTGCAAGGATCATCCTGGGCATATTGTTCATACCAATTGACTAGACCTAATACTACAATATGATACAAGGCTAAAGAAAACTTTTTGTTCAGAAGGCTCAAAACTTCTGTTGTGTCTTAATTTATGCACTAAATTATATTACTCATTAAGTAATCTATGTGGAACCATACTAAGCCATGATCTGCACATTTGTGGGGTAAAGCTAAAACCACAACACTGTTAAGAAACAGCTATTCTTAAGAGGCCCCCCCCCCCCCTCCAACCCGCCGTTTTTAATCTAAACTACATTTTATATGCTAATTAGCTCATTACAAGTGCAAGCATGCATGCCCAAACCTTTTCAGGTTAAAGTTTTCCACAGAAGCATGCATCCATCAAATATGAAAGGAATGAATCTAAATGGCGCGACCTTTGTGTCACATGAAATTCTTGGCAGAAGCACTGGCGGCAGCAGTTTCCGGGAGATGCAGTAAAAGATATGAACACAGTATATCATACATGTGTCATGTGTTAACTAAGTGTTGGCAATGGATTACAGTGAAACCTGTCTTGAGAGACCACTGCCAGGAGAGACCACCTGTCTTGAAGGACCATTAATTTTTGGCAAAAGATTCTACATTTCAGTGTGCAAATAAACCAGTCACCAAAGACCACCTGTGTTGAGGGACCACATTTTACATTTTTCATGGCCAATGGGATGGTCTTTCAAGACATTTTCTACTATACAAACCTTTCTTTCTCTGCCCACATGTGACCATATGCTGGACTATGCCGTTTACGTTGCTGGCAGTGAAGCCACATAGATATGGACACGTTTTGCTGTCATGTTTATCTCCTGGTGACCTGTCGGGATGGTGTTTGCTCTTAGTACCCCTCTCACAACTTTTGTCCAGTGCCTGGCTGCTGGGTTGGGCGACTGTTGCCCTGCCGCTGGCTTGGTTGGCATAAGATTTGCTCCCACCGTGGGCTGCCGTTACAAGGGGTTGAGCCCCGCTAGTTGCGCGTTGAGGCGTGTTGGTATTGGGAGGCATGGACGGCTTAATACTAGTTGTGATAGCTGTATTGCTCCCAACAGGTAACTGGTTCATGCTATTTTTAGGATTCCCAACACTGACGCAATTGTACATGGTATTAATACTGGGTGGCCCCAATGGTTGCGTTTCAGCAGTGCTTACATCTGAGGCAGGCAGCACAGAGCCAACGTTATCTGTTGTCGCTGCTGCTCTCTTAACTTTGGTCCTACGGACTATAGAATAACCCACGGCTTTGCGTTTTGGCGACGGTCCAGTGCTGGATGCCTGCACCCCCTGGTTTACACTGTTCTGGTGTTCTACCCAAGGGCGTTTTTGTGAGTTGTTAATATCCACGTTCATTGGTTCTATGGCGGTATTCCCTGACACAGTATGGCTCTTTGCAGCGATTGTGGGTGGCGACAGCTCGCTGGCACCAGGGCTTTTCTTCACTTCTACAACCCGTCTGCCAATGATGGTGTTGACTAGAAGGAAGAAGAAAGCACTAGGGAGATGTCATTCATGTGGTTACTATATGGTCCCTCTGTTAAGACCAGTGCTCGGACCACAGACCATAAGGCAGATGGTCTTTATATAAAGGTAAAAGAGGACATTGAGTACACTCGACCAGGTATTATCATACCAACCACAGGACCATAAATATGTGGTTGCAGGTACATATATACAGCAGGTAGTGTTAATACAGTCAAACCTGCTCTAAACACCACCTGTAAGTAAAGACCTTATATAGACCACATTTTACAGGTCCCCAGGGGTATACTTTACTTGTTATCAAACTTGCATATAAAGACCTCCTATATGTAAGGACAATGTTTTATTAGTCCCTTGGGTGGTTTTTATATACAAGTTTTGTTGTGTAAAGGTGTAATAGTATGAACTAAATTCAGAGATGATCTTTAAACAAGTGCTGTTACATACAGGTCATACTGAATACTTTTGTGTGCTAGTATCACTGAAGATTCTTTACTATCATCTTTAAAGGTGGATTCCATGTAATGAATACAAAACTTTAGCAAGACTTGTACCATATCACCTGCTTGAGGATAATTTTACACCGCTTTTATTTTGCAACAAGCTGCACATGTGACAACCGTAAAATGTAGCTGCCAATACTGGGGTTGCATACGGACATGAACTCTGCCACTTGCGAAGTTGTTTACAATAACTACTTTTGACTCAACTAAAGCATTCAAAATGCTGCCAAAGAGGAAACTACTAAGCATGATAAAACTCTTCTTACTCGGTGAAGAGGCCACGTTTGTTGCAGGAGCCTTGTGCTGTACCACTTGCATGGCTTGTCCATGCTTTGGGGCAAGGTTGCATCCTTTGGCTTGCGACATCGGTTGGTGTAGGTTTCTCATATCAACATCACTATAGGAACTCTGGTGAGGCATTTGAGATGGCGCCTGTTGAGTATTCCTCATATCAACATCTCCTTGGTAGCTGGCAACTGATCTGGCTGAGGGAGGCTGTGATTGGCTTGTTACGTCAGCTGGCAGGGATGATGTCATATCCTGTTGTGCTCGTGCAGGACTCGGGGATGGCTTGATTGGACAGGACTGGGTTGTGTGTGTTCTATATATTTCTGTACCTGAAGCCAAAAAAAAAAGTATTATTTCGTATCGATTGTTTTAAGATCTTTCAGACATATAGTAACAAGAATAATTTCAGTAAATACTCTCACTAGACTTAATGGGATTAGGCTTATATAGTCCTTGCAGAATGCAGATAGCACACATGTATTGCACTTATGATTATTGTTCTACAAAACACATGGACACTGGACAAATATTGTAAACTTTTGTCCTTCATAACGTCATTTTTTTATATTTTCTGGAAAACATTTGGCAAATTTGTGCAGATAAATCGTCATTTTTTGTTAAATATGTTTAAAATATTTGGTTTCCAATATTCATCCAAACTAAATTTATACCTTTGGATCAGACGCAAAGAAAAAAGGTCATGCATCAAGAGCAAAGTCCACAGAATTATACTTATCTGACATCAACTTGATAATGCCAGAAGAAGCTTAAATTAATAAATTAAGTCTGGTATTACCGACCTTCCCCCTTTCTGCCTGAGGTAGTGGAGTCTTTCGGTACGCGGCTGTCGTAGGCTTCCTTTGCCTTCCTGCAAGGACAAAGAATACTAATAACATTAGTCTATATCAAACAAGACCAATCCATTCAGCAAGATATCGTGGCCACCTTAGAGAGTTGGTCTGTGGCAAGAGGGAGGTGTGCATGTACAATGTATTTGCAATAGTAAAGGTAAAAATTTAGGTTTTTTGTCGCATTAGACCAGGTGTTCACTGTATCGAGTGACCACTAAGGCGGTGACCACTGTACTGCTGTAGCAGTGGTTCAAGATTGCCTCGACCACATAACAACTGAGAACACCTGTATTTCATTGTACAGTGTAATTCCTAATCTGCAGAATGACGTAAGTTACTGCAAATTAAAAACCAATCTCTGCAGCTGTAGTAGCCTATATATTTAGTTTTCACAAACTATTTCACTGCAATTAAAAGTAAACATGCCCGGCTGCATTTTTCTTGAATAAAGCCAGTCTGCAGTGCAAATTGTCATGCAGTCTTTGGCTTTACAGCGGCTCACCTTTCTTCCTCCGTTGCACTCTTTGCGGAACCTTCGTTGCCCTGATCTCGCGGTTTCTGCCACACCATCAGTTTGTCCACTGCTGCCTTCAAGGCCCCAGGAGACAGCTGTGATGTTCCTGCTGTAGGTAACATGGGTAGGAGACAAAGACAATAGCGGATTTAGCTCAGAGGCAGCAACTGAGCTTTCCAAAACGGAAAATCATATAACTTTGAATCCTATTGCTTCCTATTTGTAAATATGGTTGTCAAACCAAACAGCAGAACATACTTCGTCTATACCATTATGTTTAGATCATTGAAATATATTTCAAAACTTCATCCCATCACTCCCTATTATGGTCCTAAATATGGCAGTCACAGCTGTGTTAGAATTCAGTATTGGGTAATATATATAGTAGCATCAGTTGAGTTGAAGCAAAACCAGTCATTGTACCCCAAGCAAACACTTATGTCAATACAATGAAACTTGTACATAATCACGATAATGACAACCACTAAGTAACGGATATGCTAGTATTTATACACAGATGTTATTTTTACGCAGATGCTCACTAAAGTAGAAAGATGCAACCATAACTTGTGGCATTTACAAACACTTGGTATGGCACTCTCCCCTACCTCTCTCAGGTCTGTAACACTCGTTCTCGTACGCAGGGAATGAAACATTTGTGAAAAAAACTTTCAAACTAAGGTTCCGCTCGGCGGCAATCTTTCCTAGTTGTTCCTTGGCCTCCTTGCTTTCGGATGGACACCGGAACTTTACCAGTGCAAATCTGTAACATGGTGAATAGCAACCTCTCATATACAACTAGACAGTCGCTTGATGTGCAACGCGAGGGGGGCATCCCAGGTGAAAGAAACTACTCGTTCTTGATACTGATGTCACATTATGTGTTCTGAGTGTCCCAGGTGTGTGTAGCTTAGGAGGTTCTAAGTACGTGTGCAATAGCATAAAGGGCCCTAGATCACATCCTAGTTGTCTTCTTCAGTTCCAAGTCCCAGAAGGCACTTAACGTATTTTTGAAAATTAGCCTCTAACAAAAATTGCCCGATCACAAAAAATTTAAACTTGTGACTACCTAAAAGGAGAATGGCGTGCCCCCAAAACATACTAGGCTGTTTCCCACATTGAAGTTGCAACATTCAACTTTTTACATTCTGGCTTACCAGAGCCATATGCGAGCATGCAAGGCTCTGGTTTCTTTTGGCACTAGAACCATTTCGCATTGTCACAATCCTTATATGGTAAGGCAAAGTAGTACTTCTCAAATATAGAATTATTCTTTTGCATCATCTAGATAAAGCCCTTCCCTCTGAGAAGTGCCTAAATTCTACTCACTGACAGCAAAGTAAGTAATAAAGACTAGAAAGCCATTGGCTGACTATATAACCACTTCGCCATCACAGTGATCACAGCGCTGAACTGTGGTATGATTGGCTCTGGCTGCCTGGGCGTAACGGCTTCTGATTGGCTAAGTCAAAATTTTCAATAAATGACTTTTACCATTATTGCAAGCCCAGCTACTTCCAACGTGAGTAGTATCTGTGCTCATAGCATGATTAGTCCATAGCCTTTTAACGATTCCATCACAATAAAGTATGTTTTAGGGAATTCACTGCTCAAAGACATATTTTACAAAAAACATTAAACCTTATATAGTTCTATTCCTCAGAATTGCTTCCAAGGGTCGAAACAGCAGTGCAGCAGGCTAAGTTCTATGCCCAGTCATTCCCACATTCTTCACATGCTTTTGTCCAACCATGAATATGAATATGTATCATGAATATGCATTATATTTAAATTAGAAGTCATTTAGTGGACAGTGCCTTTGAGGAACAGATGCCAGGAAAAAACATTATTAAATTCAGAAGCTGAATGGGAAGAAAAATGTAATGGTCATGTAATGGCTGTATGGTCATTAGGGAACTTGAAATTAATTTTTAGACATTTCCTGGACTTATTTTTTATTTTTCCAGAAATGCGCCTTAGCCCTAGGTAGTCTCGAGCTGCCAATACAGGTCTACCAACACTAACAAGGTTGTCAGCATTGACTAGTCTTGTGTGTCTCATACCCAGCCCCAGTACTTACCCACTCATCACCGAGGACACAGACTCTCTGTCCATCCCCGCCCTGTGTATATCTCTCTTCTCCAGCGGCACACAGATACTGGTTGCCATGGGAAACAAGGCCGCCATTAGCTGCTCGACCTCTGACCTTGTCACTGTGTCAGAACATTGGTCGCACAGGACATAGAGGCAATTGGTGACATTCTCCTCTGAAACAGTAGTGACGGGTAAAATCACACATCTTATGTGTTCACCATTCCACAGAGATAGATAGGAATGCTGAAACTGACCTTGTACAACATATATATACACTGACCTTCTACAAGATATATATACATAATGTACCTGTATACATAAACATCTGCAGAGTAGGAACAAAAGAGTCTTATACACCACCCGTATATGGATTTAGAATGGCCAATAGATAAGAAGATGCATGCTTGGAAGACAAGCCTCCTCAAATGTGCTTGAATGGGCCATGGCAACTTGACCAATAATTTCTACTATTGGACCTCTGATGTCACGTGAATTTTAAACAGTCAAAATTGCATTCGGAAGTCACTGCAGAACAATGGCTCAAACTAGCCTTATAAATACGCACTAAGTACTTGGCTTGGAAATAATGCAATTTTCAAACCCGGTTGCCAAGGTCTATGGATGCAGACGTGCTCGCGGCCCTTGGATAGCAAAGATGAAAAAGACAGTATGGGCCAAGATAGCCTCATATATATTGTTGTAGGGATCTCGCAACACATAACACAATACACAAGCTACAGTACTGCTTGTATAAAAACAACGCTCACAGTAGCCAGAAAATGTCTTCTATTTCAGTCGGTCTCAAAGGCCCTACACCAACTGAAAATAAAAGTAAGTGCAGTCCAGCCTCATTATAACATGTCTCATTTAACTGCAGAATTTGTTAGAATGTGGTCATGCCTTGGACCCCAAATTTGAAGCCAGTAGACAATGCTGAGGTGCCGGTCGCAATGCACCTGCCTTGAATTGTTAAATGTTAGTGTGTGTGAGGGGGGGGGGGGGGGGCTACAATTAAAGCCAGGGACAGGATCCCGAGCAACCCGGTTATAATTAAGCTGGACTATACTTGA
>JAAUYG010256996.1_pt1 | contig 13390 bp, 10 predicted proteins | sample 7278091 | NCBI WGS metagenome assembly JAAUYG01 (sample SAMN14350201, study PRJNA611818) | marine sediment metagenome | isolation source: surface marine sediment (0.6m) | place: French Polynesia: Moorea | collected 2018-08
CAGCCCACGCACATTCCCCTGAAGATGGCAGCGAGATGCTCGCCGAAAATTCGGGAACAATTATTTTGTTTTCATTCAAGACTCAGTGTGTAGAAAGTCAATTGTTTCTAGAACATCAAAGTTTGTGTTGTCTTTGCTGCGTGGATTAGTGCTGCGAATCTCTTGAAGGGTCCCACGTTGAGCCACTGCCTTTAACCAGTACGCAACACAATAACACCACTTGCATCAATCAAATCAACCTACTTGTTCTTGGCCGTTCTTGGCTACGTCTCCGACGTGGGGGTGCATAATTGTATACATATGACCCTTATTAACATAAACAGTAATTGGAATTCTTGGTTAGGCAACATGGACTAGTTTTATTTAGAGTGGTATTATGTTGTGTGGATAGAACACCGTCATCACGTCTGTGATACATCGAACCGAGTATTGCCGAATATCCCCATTGCCACTATCTACCGAGTATTGCCGAGTATCATCATTGCCACTATCTACCGAGAATTGCCGAGAATCCCCATTGGCACTACCTGCCGAGCATTGTCGAGTATTCCCATTGGCATTATCTACCGAGTATTGTCGAGTATCCCCATTGGCACTATCTACCAAGCATTGCCGAGTATCACATTGGCACTATCTACAGACTATTGCCGAGTATCCCCATTGGCACTATGTGCCGAGTGGTTCAGTAGTAGTAGTAGTAGTAGTAGTAGTAGTAGTAGTAGTAGTAGTAGTAGTAGTAGTAGTGGTAGTTAGTAGTAGTAGTAGTAGTAGTAGTAGTAGTAGTAGTAGTAGTAGTAGTAGTAGTAGTGTACTGAATTTATATATCGTATCCCCATTGTGCTCAGAACGCTTCATTACAATGCAATATGTAATCAACATTTGATAAAAAGTACCAGCATTCATGAGAGAGTGAGAAGTACAAATTCCACACTACACCTCTAACATTGAAATCTATCCATCCGAGAAGGATCCTCCACAAACTGCATAGACAAGCGCAAGCATACCAGGGCATCTCCTTCTTGGACCACCAGAAGATTGGTCGTGTATTAAGTTCTGACTGACCCCGACTGGTCTAATTTTTTTCTTAAATACCCCTACATACAGAAGGCTTGCATGTACGAATTTGATGGGCATGAGTTGTGATGGTACTTGACATACACAAGCCTCCCCGGAGAGGGGACCAGGTGTTAGCCAGTGTTAGTCAGTCACGGCGGTGCTAGTCCCGGATCTACACCCAAATACACACACACCTCGCAAACGACCTTGACCCCTATCTCCAAACTCTGCCGCCATAAGACCCGCCCAGTGCCTCCCGTGAGCGATAATCGGGAGGCCGACGGCTTCAAAGCTTCCACACGCTTTCTGCCAGATCTGCGCACTGGGGTAATTAACCTAGGGGGCGCTATGAAGTTTCCGTGGCACGAGATAAGACGTGTATGAGCGAAACCGAGAGCCGGGAAGAGAGAGTTACGTACAGTTCTGCGAGGGAGGAGAGCTTTGGCGCCAATTCCATACCACCTGAACCAGACGCCAACCACTGCGGTATACAGCAGAGTATATTGCCACACTTGCAAACCAGACTTCGACCGTTTTTGCCCAGTTTTGCTCCCTTTGGCTAACAACCGTCTGTTGCACAATAGTCGCTGATAAGAAACGAGGGTTTGGCAGAACTGAGTAAGTAACACGTTAGACGGACGGGATCTGTTAGTTTCTATCGCTGTAGATCCTTTCGGGGGAAATGTCAATCAGCACTGGGGGCCAAATAACTCTCTGCTATTCGGCTGTTTCGGTTTTGACCCATGATGTTGGCACTGATTGTCATGCCTCGAGGACCATGCAGTTCTAGCGCATACTGAACAAGATAGGCCTCCTGTAAATTCTTCCAATGCTTATGATAAAGATATACACAAAGAAGGACCTAACTTTGGTCCAGCTTTGCATGCCCGATACTGTAACGATGTAAGATATGGTAGTCATGTAAGATATGGTAGCCATCATGTTAGAATGTAAGTCTGTAAGCAGCATCAAATTTTCGTTCATCTTAAAGTTCTCTTCGCCGCATAGCTGAATAACAACATGCGAATCACACTTGACAGAAGAAAGGAAGAACTTGGTCGAAGGAGAGCATTGCTGAAATATTTCTCCCACCCTTGGAATTGCCCAACATTACATCGCATCCATTGTGTTTAACAGGTTATCAAGAGGCATATAAGTTTGGTCCTACTCAACGTTAGCTGGGGGATATTCCAACGGCAATCCCATTTCAAACCCCGTATTGTCATCGTATGCTTTTGTACGTAGATAAGTGTTCCCTTAAGAAAGTCAATCCATGATTCTCTCTCTATCAAGGAGTCGTCGCGTCGGTTTGAAAGCTACTTTGTTAATTAAAAATTTTCAAGATAATCGCATATCTTGTACTGGTTCTCCATAAATCCATAATCAATTTGCCAGTCGGTTATAGAATTCCCTGCATTTATAAGGCAAAGGCAGAGTCGACAGGTTGCATGCTACTAAGTTGTGTGTTATATACGAAACTAGCAGCAAATCAGACCATATACCACTCAGCTGAACCCTCGCGAGCTCCAGGCGTGCATGTACCAAAACCACTAGGGCTTTTAAGCCATTCTTTTTCAACGAATTCGCTACACATATTTATCCTTCACAGATCTCTTAAAGCGTTCGCCGGCATCGGGATCCCGGGGGGCTCCCCCATTGAAATCAGATCACTGTTAGTAAATAATTCCTCCGATTGACTCGGGAACCGTTACACGGGGCTGGATGGCCTTTATTGAAGGAATTGTGATCAAAAAAGCAGCACGGGTTCCGCGTGTTTTGAGGCGTGTTTGGATCCGGACCTCACGAAAGATGAAAGAAGGGAACGGGGCTCTTGATCATAACACAAGGAAAGGGACGTCTGGGTTATGCAGTCAGATTCAGGAAGGCGTACACAGCAAACCTTAGATAGATGTCGATGTGTATATGGCTACAGCGTTGAGTTGCGTTGGGATACCGTCAGGCAGCCTTGCTGATGTAACGCACATGTCTCCGGGAGTGCATGTAACGATACATTTCGCCTTAAAGAGACCCGGGTATCTGTACAAATTATACATTATGATGAGCTGCATAACATTTTGATAATAGTGTTTAACAAACATCTAAGCATGTTTCGAATGATCACAATTGCAACTTAGACTAATCAATGACTGCCCATCTCACAGCGTCGTTTGGGGCTTAAGCGTTATCCGTACATGGTCCGTTGGCAATCCTATGTACATTAGCTTACGTGTTTGTAAGATGGTAACTTACTCACCAATAGATCCATAAACAACTGTCCACTTGCCCTATGCTACAAGCTCTGGACATAGTTTGCCACACAATTATGTCCGTTTGTACAAGCGACACCCGGGAGGGGGGGCGGGGGTAAAATGAAAAAGAGCCTTCGAAATGAATGCAAACAAAATGATACATTTGTGATACATTTGTACCAAATAGCATGCGCTGTGTACTTTATATTTATTATGCACATACAATTGTAAATACGTGCGTACAGATACAGTTCTTGAAGGCCTTAAGAGTTAGGCTATGCCACGTACTAGGCTTTGATGTTGCCGTGGCATCACTTTTTTAAAACTTATTTAATGATTCCCAAAATCTGCTCGCACCATAGCAAACTACAAACAGCATACACATATTGAACCTGCTTTCAAAATTCTAAAACAAAAAACAATATAAATTTCAAATGAATACCCTTCCAGAAACATTATAAGAACATTGTATGTAATATATCCCACTTATCTTTACGGCGACATCATGGTGGTGGCTCGTTAGAACGTTCGAGGCAGCGTGGTCAGGCAGGTTTACTGGTTGAACGCAATTTTCTTGGCGGACGGATTCATTCTACGATCCTTCCGCACGATTCATTCTAATTTATGCATTTATAGGGATTGCAACTACACCTCAAGCTCACGATTTTGCTTCAATTAAGCCTTGAATAACCGAATTAGTTTTTTGTAAGATAAGATAAAGCACATACTTTAGTAGACTGGGGTACACAAACCATTATGATAGTAGATTACTGCACACATCCCCAGCACGCTTGTGTACACATGCTCTAACTTGTATGTTGGTGTACGCGTACTATAACAGACTGATCTACTGATACCGTAGTAGGCACACCATAGAGGACCAACCCCTCATAGCCGTTCAGTCCAAGTATAAGGTATTTGATGTGCACGTACCATTCGGGAACCATTAGCTTGGGTTACTGTAGTGATAGGGGTATATACCGCCTGTCCTGCTTGAATCACAGTGTTGGAGTCTTTCTCCTATTGATGGGAGATCTACAGCCAGATGATACCACTCTGGATCGAGCTACCCCGATCTAAGGATCGACTCTTAAAACCCAGCTGAAGCCTGTCAATCAGTTGTCGGGATCAGTGGGAAAATTCTGGAACCTTGGCATACCCTGGGAAAGGGTTATAGTAATAACAGACGTCTACCGAAGAGTGGATCTGTCGTATTGATACCCTATAATCTCAACAAGGGCAGCTTGGCAAAGAAAGAAACGAAAAGAAAAGAACTGAGCCTTAATGATAAGATTAGATGCATAAAGCCGTTACGGTCTTTATTACTACAAATAAATCTATGAATATCAGTGTTATAGCCATGGCATTTCTGCATATACCCGCCTAGCTTTTTTATATCCGTCTGATCATTTGCCTGGCATCTGGATATTCCAGTTTCTAAACAAAGATGTCTTGCAGCAATTAAAACATATTACGATCGCTGTGTATTATAATGTTTTATTGAAATATTGAAAGTGTTGGACTGGAGACACGTTGTTTACAAATATAGGCATATGTAAGTGTATTGTACCTGAACGTGAACAGTTGCAAACGGAATGTGTGACTAGAAGACATTTCTTCATGGTAGATTATATACTCTGATGCGTACCATTACAAGCCTGATCCAGAAAGTCTGTTAATATACACTGATCCAAAAACAAAATTGATCAGTTTATTTCCTCCAACAAGAATAGCTAATGTGACATTGAGTCAAATATCGTCCTGAGCATGTGGGTGGATCTTCTTATGGCAACAGCGGGCTATGTCTGTAATTACATCTTCCTACACGTCATAGGAAACATTACGTGCATGCTGGTTACCAGCTTACGCCAAGGGAAAGATGGTGTGAGGAGGGGAAAACAAATGGGTTATCTTATCTGGTACAACCCGCGTCTTATAATCTATGCTGCACTTATGTTGAAGACGTATCTCATGGAGGATAATCTGCGGGTATTATCTTGCACTGTAGAGATGCACTGGATGGGGGGAGAGGCAGTTTCGAAAAAAAAAAGATCTTGCGTCTAATACTAACTTGAGCATCTTGAGCACAAAAAGACGATTGGCAAATTGTGGGTGTACTTAGACATACCAGCTGCCGGTGTCTGAAAATAGTCTAGGCTCCAAAGTGAGCTTAAGTATATAAAAACGATCCTTGTCATTTGTGATTAGTGACCTTAAGCTCTTTTCAAGACTTAAGGGTATTTTAGACAATGGTCCCAGGACCGGGATACTCCACGTTTCGATTACCGCTGCAGGTAAATCGTCTTTTTCGTGAGATACACGTCTCCTTTTTGTTTGTGAGGCAGGTAAAAATGCAATGCGGTATCAGCGAAGTTCCTCGGGTCAGATTCGTAAGAGGTGTACGTACATTACTATACATCCTCAATGCATCTGTGACAGAATACATGCATTTATTTGGAAAGCAGCAAGTACCCTCTGGCCTTTGGGTCTCATCGGATGTCGGTTGTCACTATTGTGCAATACACAAAAGTGGCAACCGACATCCGGTAAGGACGGACACATTTTTTGAGAATTTTTCGAGAATTTCCCAGCAACTGGACATTAAGAGATTCTAATAGCGAGTACGATATCTAATCATAGAAAAGGGGTTTGTCAGACGAGGGTGTAAATCTGGGTCTGATACGGATCCTGAAACTACGCACAGTCGCTGATGCGTAATAGAAGTGAGTTAAGCTTTGACTGAAGAGGTACATGCGTGGTTTAGAAAACTACATGTACACTGATGACTGAATAGCTCAACGTAATATCGAAGAAATTGCAGGGACTTGAAAGTAGTGGAGCCAGTATGGAAAGGAATGGATGAAATCGTGAGCGAAGCCAGCTAAGCAGCGAGTTGTACAATTATTGTATGATTGCGGACAAAGTTTCTTTAGCAAAATACAGGAAAAGTAGAAATAAACAAAAAACACGAATATAACCATATACCCAGTATATTATCATACAGATATTGCATCCGGAAAGTAGCTTGGGCTCAAGTCTGCAAAATAAAGAACAAAAGAAACTCGAATGGAGGGGAAAAAAAGAAGAAAAAGATTCGGTGGAAGCAAAGAAAATCTGCTCCCTGAAGTGCGGGCGTGATAAGTTCTAAGTCCGCCCGGGGGTTGTAAGGTTATGATTGGCAGGGAGCAGGAAGGCATGGGATAACACACGTCCTGCTGCCATTCGTGGCCTTTTTCTATGAGTTCTGGATCAAGATTGATCCAGAGTTTCCCTGGCTTGGCTCCCGGGTACCACCACCACCACACAGGTGGTGTTTCCTGGGGCAAGCATTGGAGAGATCCCGACCTCAGCTGGACTTCAGGCAGGCCAAGGCTTCCCTCTATCTAGATCCAGAACTAGATCCGTGTTGTGACGGCTAGTAGTCCGGATGTCAGGATCCTGACGGTAAATCCGGAATATATTCACGGCCGGTACTACTGGAGTTCTCTGGGAGGAGATAAGCTAGGTAACATGGAGCCAAGCCCTTGATCTCTGAGATTAGGGGCATCCCTTGGTTTCCGCTCATAGACGTCTCTCTGTTGCTATTTTTCCGCTTGAAAACAATTATGGCAGGTAAAGCCAGTGGTTGAAAGCACCGCAGATCCATAACGCCATATCTGTAACTTTTTGCCATGGATCGCTTTCGCTATCCCGCCCACACCTCCACCCCCCAAAACCCAGAAAAACCAGACTCATCCCTGTTATGATGTATTTGAACCTTCCCAACATATGTCGGTTTCCATGGTAACTTAGTCGAGCTTCACTCCATGAAAGCATGTTATGTGGCTATAATAGGTCTCTGGGCACAAAAATGTAGGGAGAAATCTGTGCAAAAATATCTCTGCTCTGCAGTCCCGTTGTAATACATCTAGAGGAAAGAAGTTATTTGTATCACAGTTTTTCTGCGAAGATATATATCTATATGCATCAGATGTGCTATAGATCTTGGGTGGCGCCTCAAAGGCAAACGATGACATCATATGACCGATCGTGTGACCTACATCCCTGACATAGAAACAGGATTATCCATCTAGAATATGAATGAGAGGTGAGGGATTCGCTGGCCCTGATTAATCTCTGTCTAATATCTGGTGGTGTCAGGCGATTTCATACTGATAGTAAAGTAGATTTTTATTATGTAATATAGCACAAAATCTTTTGATAACTTTGTATAGATACTTAATCTCTAAAGAGAAGTGAGAAGTGACCGGAGTGGCATTTCTGGTATTTACTCTGATTATATCTTATACTAGTTTTCCTGTCATCTATTAGTTTAGCCTAGGCTCTTATTCGAAGACTCATGGTCTCTCGTGGTAGATATGGTATGGTTCCTGATATAGAATACAGTTGGAAGCAGTTGGCTTACACTTGCAACGAAATAAATTCTAGGACATTGCTCGTCTGGAAGATTGGCTCTTGAAACATGTTAACATACCGTTATGAAATGAGTTAACTATCTCGCAGAGATATATGTATCTTCATATTATTTTACTCCGTAATGATAAGCCGTAGTAAAGATTATGGCCATAGACAGTAGATTGTAAATGTAGCTTACAGCTGTAGATTTATCGAGTGGTTGCAATAAATTGACCGAATGGCCAGGGGAGGCTCTCTTTGGGTCAAGAATCCAATGTAAGATTGAGGTTTGTTGACAGAGTTACTTTGCTGCATAGCACTATGGGACGAGATGTACTCGGAGTGTATAAACCAATGGGAAGTAAGCACCACTTGCTTTACTGCCCGCAGCAAGGTTTCCACACTTAAGGGTGTGACCTCCTAAATCTCCGGAACGATGATATAAGCTAACGTAGATGGAACCCTTGCCATAATTGTGTTGAAGCAACGTACTTTGATCCAAATGTTTGAATAGCCTCAAGAACCTGTAGAAACCTAGAACCCATCGAGAAGCCGAAAAAACCATAGATTTTCGTGGAAAACAAAAAATTGAATTTGTTTGTTTGATGTCACAAATGCTAATATATGTAAAACGACCATTTATATTGAAACCGAGGTAATCACATCTAGTCCAAACCAGTGTACCATATATTTAGGTGCATTAAGTATCAGTCAACCCAATCTTCATCTCGTAACACATAGCAGTGGATGACGATCATGTGTATCACATTTAATGACAATTGGTGTCACGGGTACATCTATATTATGACATATGTCATAGGATACAATATGTCCAGATTCCCTCGTTCAAAATGTCAAGTGTCAAATTTTCCCTGCCTACATATTCAAATACCTTTACTAATGCAGCATTGTGAATGTCTTAAGAAATTGATACGTGACTTCTCCTAACAGTACCAATAATACTAATGAATGCAATAATGGATTCAGTAAACGCCTGGTTACGATCGTGCCAACATGATTTAAAGTGTCCCTACTCGGTGGCCGAGTGGTTAAGGGCAGGGTAGAAGTGACAGATATCTCCGTAGAATGGGTTCCACACCCGTCTCGGACTAATGCCCGAGACAGGATATGATGTATAAAATGCCTATAATTTATATATGACGAAATAGTATTTTGAATGCATACGAAGTTAATGCCTTAGAGTTTACTGTGAATTTGAAATTGTACTACGAGCACGAATAAGGATATGTTATAAAAGCGGGGTATAGAACTTTGACAGGGACGTTTTATTACACAAACACTGCAGGTACACGATGTGTATGGTGCTACATCGATGTGTACACTGCATCAATTGTAATACCTCCACACAGGAATAGTAAACCTCCGGTTTGTTCCTCAGCAGTGCTGACCGAAGCCAGATGCTCTTCTCTGTGTCCTGTGGCCTTTGTCTTCAGTTGGGGATTTTCTAGGGTAACGCGGTGCATTGTGGCATTTCCCGGCTTGCCCCACTCCCCAATGAGGCACTCCCACAAAGGTCGAACCGCAACACCAATGGCATGCCAAAGTATGCTTGCATTGTGACTGACCTTCCCATAAATGCCGCTAAACAGGACAAGGAAGCCATCTTTGTTGTTATTATTTAGACAAGAACGTATTAGAAGATCTCAAGCATATTGCGCTATATCGTATCACACCCTCATCAATTTAGACCTCAATCCAATCCAAAACAAGTCTTCGTCGAGTTTGGGTCAGAAACAAGAATCTCTTCCTCTCCATGAGGAACATATTTACGGCTCTCCCCAGCCGTCTCAGGAACCTTTGTATTGGATTCCAGAAGCCCCAGGTGGCCTCTGTGGCTACGCTAGACTACACTATCCAGACAAGGATATCTATGAACGTGACGTCATTCAGGCAGCGGAAGTGGCTGGTCCTTCCAGAAGGGAAATTCCCCACTCATATACAGTGGAAGCTGTAGTTTAGGGAGACAAAAGAGATCAGTTCCATGAAGTTCAGGTCCTTCTTCCTTATACCCTGTACAGTGTGTTGCAGTGGGCGATGGTCTGAAGGGTTTCCATGTTATTCACATTTCTCTAGGAATGGTATACTGACGGGCTACACTGTATAAGCATGTGATAAGAAGTGTGAGGCTTGCAGCGGAGTAAAAAATGCAGTTCCAAACAGTGGTCTGCTTGTAGCATAGAACTTGTAACATGTCACTCTATATAAATAAGTGTGACAGGTGAATTGTCAGTTTTGTGTGAATGAAGTCTTTAACCGCTCGTGCATGCGTCCTTGCCTCACACATCATGCACCAAAAAATATCATTCCTTTGGGTACATCTGCTGTCTTTCTGGGAGATTGTAAGCGCTTGGGTCGGTTTCTTAACACACATGAAGTCCAATAGCGACCTTAAGTACAGAAAACACAATGGTTGCCAATGTGATTAAAGAACTTCTAGACTTTAGTTTTTCTCCAACAACTGGCTCCTGATAGTTAAAGTAATACAATCAATGAGAGGATATAGAGATCTATATGAGAGGATACCCTTCTGGATCTATAAAGTATCTAATCTGAAGATGCTTCATGATGTTACGGTGAAGACGGTATATTGGCCGTACCCTAACTGGACGTGCGTGTTGTATTGTTGGTTTTAGTTTAGATGTTTACACGTTTTGGTTTAGATGTTTACATCTGGGTTACATACACTAAAGGATAATTTCACAGCGATGCTTCTGAAATGTATCTTTATGTTTGCTGTACAATGCGTTTTTTTCACAATATAACAGGATGCATGCGAGTACAGTTACACAATTTGAATGTATAGCTATTCTATCAACGGTCATATAGTTCATATCCTATGATCTATATATTAAATTGCAGGTATGTACTATACAGACGCTCAGATTCACCTTTCCTAATTCCGTGATGCTGTTGTGTATTTCAGTCTATTCAGCACTGTAGCGAAGATCGTCAAGGTCAACATCCGGAACGATGACGACCTTATCGATCGCCTCAACCACCGCTACAGTGTTCTCTTCCTTGTGGTCTTTACCTTCGTCGTCTCTACCACCCAGTATGTGGGGAACCCCATCCACTGCTGGTGTCCTGCCTACTTCACCCACAGCCACGAGCACTACACCGACAGCGTTTGCTGGATAACTAACACCTACTACCTACCCCAGTCCACGGTAGCCGGGCAACCCGGAGCTCTCAAACAGTACCTCAGCTACTACCAGTGGGTGCCGCTGGTGTTGCTCGTTCAAGCCCTCTTCTTCTACCTGCCTTGTCTCCTCTGGCGGGTCTTCAGCGACCGCTCCGGGATCAACATCCAGAATTTGGTAGAATCCGCCGAGACGATCCAGAACGCTCTATATCCAGAACGTCGCGACAAGACTCTGAAATACATGATTCGCCATCTGGACCACTATCTGGAGTACCAGCGGGAGTACAGAGGCGGCTGCTGCGTCGCTGTAAAACATTTCCTGGCCAAGCACCTGTGCCTGGTGTGCGGCAACCGGTACGGGAACTACCTGGTTGCTTTGTACATGTCCACCAAAGTCCTGTACTTCTGTAACGCGATCTTCCAGCTCTTTCTGCTCAATGGTTTCCTCGGCACGGACTATCACCTGTACGGTATCGAGGTGCTACGTGATCTCATCCTAGGTCGCCGATGGAATGAGTCACCAAGGTTCCCCCGCGTGACACTGTGTGACTTCACCATACGCCAGATGGGGAACGTACACTCCCACACCGTGCAGTGCGTCCTGCCCATCAACCTCTTCAACGAGAAGATCTTCATCTTCCTGTGGTTCTGGTTCGTCCTGGCCGCCACCTGCACGTGCCTCAGCTTCATCCGCTGGGTGTGGGTCATCGGCTTCCGGTACAGCCGGATACGCTACATCCGGAAGCACCTGAAGATCATGTCGAAACTGAACCGCGACAGCGATCGCGACAAAAAGCTGTCGCACAAGTTCACGGAGATGTATCTCCGGCAGGACGGCGTGTTCGTGCTGAAGCTGGTGGCCAAGAACTCCACGGACCTAGTGGTGGCCGACATTGTGGCGGCCCTGTGGGAAAACTATAAAAGCAAACCCATGAACGTGCGACCACAAGACGATGGCGAAGACAGCGTCAGCTTAGCGTAGAGATTTCTAGGAGATTTATAGGGCAGGGTAGCTTCTAGTCCAACCTCCATGATAGAGATGAAGTCATACAGGTGCAAAGGAGACCTCTGTTGGTGGTGTTTTTTATTTGGAGTGAAGTGCCTGGATGAAAGACGGTAGAAAACATTGAAGGCAAATATTTAACCTGGGAAGGGAAAACAAGCCATGCATGACGTTACGGCGACGTCACAAATGGAAGAGGCAGTTTGCAGATGGTTTTAATATTCTTACTATGATTCCATTAATCCACGATAAAGGATCTCGTTTTAGAGGAATCGGTCGAGCTGTGCTTAACCCATAATCTCTGCAACCTTCAACCTCAAATTGGAGAGCTTTGACAAGTAGCCCTATTTTGGGATATTCTCTGGAATCTGCTAGTGAAACCTTTAGACGGTAACCATCCTTCTGGAGCGAGTGCACCGAGGGATGGATATGAGATAATACGTGGATGCCCTGCAGAGATTCTTGTCATTTGTTTAGCGTGTGGACAAGGATGATTTGTCGAAGTTACCAGTGCTTTGTTTAGTCTACCGAGATGGTCTGACTCTGTAAAGGTAGGCTGTTACAGAAGTATTTTCCTAGAACAATAACAGCAGTGGTGGCAATAAAACATCATCATCATCAACAACAACAACAACAACAACAACAACAACAACAACAACAAAAGCACCAAAACATAGCTTAGTTACAGTTTACTCTATACTGTGCACTTGTGGTTACCGTTGGGACAGTCACGTTGCTGTCACCCGTCGCCATAGTCGTAGTCACGGTTGTCCCCGTTGCGTCGCCGTCCGTGGGACTGACGGATGAAGCGGTAGAGGACGTGATCGACGTCATGTTGTGGTCGTCGTCCTCCGCGTCCGACACCTGCGTGGTGGTGGCTTCGCTGGCATCTGGCTCCATTGTGGTCGTAGTTGGCATGCTTGAACTGGTCTGAGGTAAAGGTTGGGTGAGATTAGATTCAGGTTCAGAGTATAGCCTGGTATGTAAGGATATGTTTAGAATATACTGCAAAGATCACACAGAATGTACAGATATTACATTAGTATGTCAGTTGTTACCGTGTGGTTTTGAAAATAGTAATGTCGAAAAAAGGTATTAAATGGTGCAAATAGTAAAACACAGCAGCCATCTAACGGTATTTTTTGGACATGAAACGACACGTGGGAACGGGGCAGTATGTTTTATTGGGGTACATGATTAAAATATGTGGTCAAAACGTTTAATCAAAGATTTAGATATTATATATAAATACATTAGCACATGTGTGGTCAAATGCATGAAGTAAGATATCTGTTGTATCTCGACTTACCTCTGTAGTTGTCTCATGTGAAAGTTTGACCGCCACTGTCAACAGCACTGCAAAAGACACATATCGGCCATTACAGACGAAAATAAGCTTGTGACATGCGACCAGTTTCAAGACAAAAATTCGAGCTAAAAATTAAATTAGGTCCAGTAATCACCATTGCAACGATATTTCCAATGCTTAAGATTAATTATGAACTTACAATTCCTTCACGAACC
>JAAUYG010102028.1_pt1 | contig 13389 bp, 7 predicted proteins | sample 7278091 | NCBI WGS metagenome assembly JAAUYG01 (sample SAMN14350201, study PRJNA611818) | marine sediment metagenome | isolation source: surface marine sediment (0.6m) | place: French Polynesia: Moorea | collected 2018-08
CATTTTTGAAAAAAAATTTTTTTGAATTTTTTTTCAAAAATGAAAAAAACTTCTGGGCATATTGCCCAGGGGAAGCCACAACCAAAATATGAAAGAAATCCATGCAATAACTTCAGAGATAATCGATGCCACAGACGGACGGACGACGGACGACAGACGACGGACGGACGGACGGACGGACGGACGGCGGACGAATTTCGATTTCATGAGCCCTGTTGACATAGTCAAGCAGAGCTAAAAATGTGACAATAAGGTTAAACGAAGGATTCGAACCCCACCCTGAGGTATATACGCGACATAAATACATAACATGGATGAAGCCTGAAATACCAACCCACCTGTTTTCTTTCTTTCTATCTTTACAGCCGAGACCTGTGCTACAGAATTCCAGTTTACACTACACAGGCGACCTGACATTACATGTGCTTGTCTGCCAGACGTGCAACCATATAGGCTCTGTCGATAGCATCGCCGGGTAGAATGAGGGTTTGACAAAATACTATTTGGGCTCCAGAAAGGTTATCTGTAGCGGTTAACGGCACCGGCAATCCAATTCCCGCCTAGTTCTTGATGTTAAAGCAACGCTGAGCGAATGGCACTTTTATGACTGACCACAAGGGATCGCCGTACTCTGCAGCTTTCTATGCCTTTTTCTGGTGCGTCTACGCGACAACGTGGGCAAAAACTAATTTGCGACTGGGCAGGTTAAGGCCCCTTTGAGATTGCCTAAAGAAAAAAATAGCGGGATTCACTCTGTCTCTCTGCCGGGATTGTGTGGATGCTAAAATACAAATCGAATTCCATTCAGCTGTATTTTGAAAACGTGGCCAGCGGTAGCCGGTGGAATAAAATTAATACACAACAGACGCACCTCAAGTTACCCGACTCCTATCTTAATGGAATAAAATCGTTATGTCATTTTAAGTGTTAAGTTTTCTTAGCCCATACCCTTACTAATTATCTTAATGAATTAATGAATATGGCACCGCATCACTATTCTTGTGGTGTCACGATTATTGTGTACATCGCATGCAATGACATGAATCTAACAGCAGAGTGCAAAGCATGCTGTATGTACGCACAGGGTACAGATTGTATACGAAAAGTCCACTATTTTCGGAAGATGCTACACTCTAATAACTCTTTCAGCATTATCTAACACTCGACTGCTTAAACAAAGTTCAAGCATTCTTGATAACTTTGGCATGCTTTTAATAGCAACGGATGGCCACAACCCATGCCCTCAGATCCCTCCTCTTTCGCCAAGTAGTCACACGTAAGATACAACGTACAACGTAGCTGTGTCTTAAGTCGAAATCTGGCATCTGATGGAATGGTTCCCTGAAGAGTAAATAAGTATTAGTTTCAACGCAGGGTAATAGACATGGCAGATGACACGAAATGTTTGTCACTAGCATGTGTCATGGTACTAACATGACTAGTGTTTATGCTACTAGCTGACATGGAAACTTCGTGTCTGTCGTTCGACCATGCATTGTTTAGGTTCCGTTCAATGTTACGGCGTGGGTTTATTGATTGAATTAAAAAATAGGATTTTTCAAAAGTTGACTTTTAGCTTTGATATTGACCGTTGTACAATGCGTCCCTGTTCCCTAAAAGTTGTCTTTTAATTTTTAAATTCCAATTACCAATATTGACAATAGGTTTTGGTGTGGGTTTTTTTGTTGTTGTTCTTGTTGCTGCTGCTACTGTTGTTGATATTGCTGTTTTTGTTGTTGTCCTTGCTGTTGTTGTTAATACCTAACAGTAGTTTTGAGCTTGGAATGTCAATTTCACTAAGGGTGGTCATTCTGGGCACTTGCAGATGACCATTGTCACTCTGCCTCCCCTATACTAGTTAAACCTCAAACGCCATGGGATTCCACTCCGCTCTCTCGGTCAACCCTAAGTACATATCTTGTGCCAAGCTCCCGTCGAGAACCTATGACATGAAATGGTAAATAGTCGCTCTCATGAGAACGCAGGCTCATTTGTGAATGACACCGAATGTATGAAGATATATATCTGTGTGTACGCTGAAAAGCTAAAACAGTTCACACCTTATAAATGCTGCAGTGAGAACGCTAAGAATGTTAGCAGTCACGACCATGAACGAACACTACCCCCCCCCCCTCTCTCTCTCTCTCTCTCTCTCTCTCAAGTAACACGGTATAACATGCTCTTGCTGGTCTGCTTTTTGAAGCCTCGAAATGTCCTAGAAAAAAAACTATTACCAGCCTGGAATAAATCGGACCTTTTTTTCCTGGTGTCCCACGCGTGAAAGAGAACCTTTAAGTCGGTGATTGAATGAATGCCGTGCAAGAGGTGACATCTCCATGGGCCAAGCGCCAGAGTAGATTCGTTTACTTGTTCAAAACCTATTTTGTGAAGCCGTGGATAGATAATACGCTAGATTGATTGGAGTTCTGTGTTACCACGACTCACAACAGAGATGAAGGTGCTCGCCGAGAACTAGCTAACCAACATTTTAATAAAAAGGTATTAACAATAAACCATTTTACATTTTGTTCGGGTAGGCATGTTTAATTTAAAGTTTCAATATTCCAAGGTTAACGTCTAAAGTTGGTCATTTGTGCTTCAACATTTCCAATCTTCTGTCTTCCGATTCATCGAACTTTTTATGGGCGTGTGTGATGACGCCTTGTGTCTGATATTCACCGGTATGTTTTGCAAACGACTTTCATGTAAATCACATTGTGTAAACCATTAAGCTCCGAGAAGGGATTGTTTACTATATGCTTTCCGGGAAACCGTGATCACTTCTGCGAATGCACTAAAATGTTATGGAACATTGATCTATTTTCTGGGAAAACGTTGGTTTGGCGTGGTCTATAAATTGATGGGCAGTGGGCCTGGGGTCAGCCTGTCAATCAGCCTAGTATTGGGGACTCTATGTTAATTTGCTATACGCCAAGTTTGTGGTGCTTGCTGAAGCTGGGGTCGATGCTGGTGACAGTGATGAACTAAAGCCTGTTCAACTTTGTGTCGTGGTTAGTAACTCAGCAGAAAGTAACTGTGGAGAAAAGGCTGATGGTTCGAGTAACTAAATCTGGAAGCGCCTGATTAGTGAAGAGTTGTGACACTATCATGTGAAGAACTGGTCGTTTTGTGAAGGAATCGTATTGAGATTTCCCACATCAGTGTGCTCTGCATTTAAAGTCAGTTCGGATGATGTTTCCTAGCATCCACAAGAAGAAGCAACCGAGAGAGGTTGTACTGCCTGCAGTGAGTGAATCACTGCAGTAACATTAGTGATTCTGGGGTCGTCTGTCAGATCGTGGTGGACACAGGGGCTGTGAAGAAAAGTCAGGTCTGTCTGGAGAAAAACAATATCCGTGTGCACACTATGTGCAAGGTCTATGAAGTTACAAGAACTGTCATTGAAATACAATGACAGCCACGTGTACCAATCAGATGTATCAAGAACTATCTCCGAATTATTAAGTAAAACTCGGGAATATTCAGAAGCCTACATTATTGTGATATAAACACTCTACTTTTGGATGCGAACTAGGTAGTGTGGGAGTATATATGTACTCTTGCGTTGTGGGGTTATTCTTGTAAAACCTGACTATATATTGCCGTAATTGTTGTATTGTTCCTGTATATTTTGTTATTACCACTCGGAAGTTATTTTCAATAATAAATAGTTTAACCTTTCCCTTCTGTCATTTGTTCTGGAACTCTCTCAACCAAAAGAACCAAGGTGTTTAAATATCCACCATAACAAAATGCATAGACAAAATTAATTCATATCCTGTATTATAGGTGCACGTATATCATCGCTTTCTGGGAAACAAAAATTATATCAGTGCATCGGAGGTTACGAAAGTATACTGGGCAAAATTTCGCTGTTGAGGTTTGGTTGTGCAAGAAAGATCTGGAATTTGACACGGTATTGCAAAATGTTGACTCATACTTCTAGAAACCTCTACTGCGACTAGTACTAGTATCACATACAGTGCGAAAGGTAGGGAGGGGAAAGTTTAAGCACGTTATAGAAAATGCTATAGACTTGCTATACATGCAAAAGAGGTTACACTACATGAAGTGGCTACGGAGGTCGTTAGTTGTGTCAGAATTCCTGCTACCTGTGCATTCTGTGTTAAAATATTAACTGTTTAGTTGTATTGTGTGCTGTGATTATAAAATAGTGAACTGTAATCAGAAGTTAACGTCGGATTAACAAATCTTTGTAGTATTCTTGATATGTTGTCTACAGAAAGGTTCACTGCGGCTGATTGATTCTGGGGGCTGTTTTCATTTGGGAGAATTTGCCGAGGAGAAAACTCAACTGAGGAACCTCACTGAGGAACCATATTAGTAATTTATTGACAAAAACTATAATTGACATCGGGAATAACACACATGATAGTAATCGTCCATCGTTAAACAAGTTTAGTTGAGTAGACCAATTTACACACTTGGTGATCTTTATGAAGAAATCTCCCGGGTTTTTTATAACGTTTTCTAATATGGTTACCAAAGCTGCCTAGCCATACGCCATTTATTTCATTTTTGGAAGTGTTCCATTTTTTCGATCATCATCATTTATAGCAATAATTTCCCTGTACTTTTCTATTAGGGGTCAGCATGCACTTAGTTCACTAACTGCAGGTGTGACTGCACGTTAACCTGACCTTGTTTATCCAATGACAGAATAGTACGGGGAAATGTTTACACGAAGGCAACAAAAGAACCAATTAAGGAAGGTATGGCTTGTGCCGCCGCCTTGCCAAATCTCTTGATCTGTAAACTAAACACGCGTTTACACATTAGATGATGATGATTGATAATATCAAAGTTTAACGGCACATCAACACCAAAAGGTTCATACAGTGCCAAAACAGGTATAAACTGCCTTATATGAGTCTAAACAGAGTTCACTAGAAAAGAATGAAAAGAATGCAAACAGGAATACAAGAATACCGGTACCTGAATTTATTGCAATGAGACCCATAAATGGGTTTGAAATGCAACAGATTACTCCATATAGGTATATGCTAATATTACTTCCTATTTATAATAATTTCTTTGCAGAACGGACGTATTTACTTGGACAGTTTCAGTTTACTTGATATATGTCACATTAAGGTTAATTAGATGTACTTGAAAATTGCACATCCACTGCTATATAAATTGGTCAACTAAAGTCCTGCAGACTGTCAAGCTAAGTAATAGCTATACGTAATACCTATCCAGCCACAAAGGACCAAACCGGTCAGAAGGGGTCGGTTCCAGCCAGAAAGGACAACAATGCAACGTTAGTAAGAACTAACCAGGTTATTAATATAATCAGGTCACAATGCTAGATGAATTCATACAGACTTTATAGGATATGACTTGGAAGTCTGTTTTTGTTTGTTCTGTCTCCCAAAATATAAAAATATTAAGCCATCAGCCATTCTTAATAAATTTCGCGGTTCTTCCCGACGGTTGCTTATAGATAGGGGAATTCCATAGGCCACAAAGATGCAATTTTGATGCTGTCAATCACTGCGTGAATATCGGACAGATTCCACTGGTTTAACCTAAGAAGCCTGTCCATGCATAAAATAGACTAAACATGAACCAACATCTGCGATTTTGGTGAGTCTTAGCAGGATTTATATGGGTCGTTATCCAGACAAACAAGCCCAGTGCAAGTTTCGTTATACATTATTGGATTGAAGTCGTTCACCAGTAATTTCAACACAGCGTTCCTGGCAAAGATTTTGGTATTCATACATGAGTCACGTGATTGGCAAACTTTTGTATATAAATACCAACCACTTGGCGCCAGGGTGGAATACTCTGTGTAACGGACCTACCCACTATAAATATACTGAAGGAACGAAACAAGCAAGGAAGGAGGGAAGGAAGGAAGGAAGGAGGGAGGGAGGGAGGGACGGCGAGGGAGGGGGAGGAAGGAAGGAAGGAAGGAAGGAAGGTAGGTAGGTAGGTAGGTAGGTAAGTAAGTAAGTAAGTAAGTAGTCTGGCTTACCCATTATAAATATACTGAAGGAAGGAAGGAAAGAAGGAACGAGGGACGGAGTGTAATAAATAAATAAATGAGAGACCATGTATTGAGCCTTCCATTATTCTGACTCAAAAGATTTGAAGTTTTCGAAAAAGTAGGGGAATGTGTCCGATATAATCACTAAATCAGTTTGAAAGGAGTCATTTAGCAGTATTACCTACGACGTTTAGTCATATTAGCTAACCAGCTTATACGGCAGTTTAGTCGCATTAGCTTGCGAACATATGGTTGTCTAGTCATATTGGTAACCAGCTTACGGTCGTTTAGTCGTAGCTTACGAGCTTATGGTCGTTTAGTCTTAGCGTACGAGTTTACAATCGTTTAGTCGTATTATTTTACGGGTTTACGGTTATTTAGTCGTATTAACCAACCAGCTTGCGGCCGTTTTGTCGTATTAGTTTACAAGCCTGCGGTCATTTAGTCGCATCGGGTTAGTAGTTTACAGTCATTTAGTCGAATTTAGCTTAATAGCTCATTTCATGCTTACCATCACCTCTAACGGAAAGACAAAACACGATGGCACTACTGACACACCATAACGCTGATAGCGATACAGCTTGGGTACCATCTAAGTTATTGCGAAAAACATAGCAAGCGAACTTCAATTTGTAGAGGAAAAAAAAGTTGCCTTGTTGGTGACGGTTACCCTCGTTCATTTATATCACACTCCAACCATGCTTGTTGTTTAATACGCTGGCACCGTGAGCATCAGGAGGGCCTGCGATCGTGTTTGTCACGCCTACGTGTGACAGATCTTGTCGTTGTTATTCCGCTTTGTCCATTTCCCCTCTTTTACCCTCCATTATTCTCGTTTGCTAATTAAAGCCCGCTAACGAGGACCCTGCCGCTTACCCACGGGGGACGGGAAGTTTTTCATTCGCTTCTAAGTCTCCGGGCTGTCGACCGTATTCTTTTCTTTTTTTTTTTCGGGTAGCACCTTCACATGCGGTGACAGAGACAGGATCCACCGGATAATTGAAGCACGACACAGAGTAAGGCGCGGCAGTAGATTAAGGGAACGCTACCGCCAAGCCACAAGCGGACGCCTAGAAGGGAAACACTCCGCTCGTTTCTTCCAACAAAGGGCAAAGAAAATGCCAGAATTCTGTAACACGACCACTTGTTTGCTGAAGCTTTTTTCGGTACCATTCACAAATAGGCTGTTCATAATGGTCTGCCACTGATTATTCGTCGTGTCATAGCACAGCTTGTCCAACATGATTTTTTGTGCTCTCCCTGTAGACCGTAATCAGCCTTCCTAGGAATTGTAAAGTATGTGCATCGAGAACAATGATCCGAGGCTGTGTGTAAATACACTTATAAAAGTCAGTTACATATTAATTATCTAGTTTTATTTGTGGAACGGCTTATGTATATATATATAAAACAGTACGTGATATTTCTAAGCACATTCAAAAGGAGCGTTTGCTTTATTTTAACATAAACGTAAAATGAACACTTAGATTTGCGTTCTGATGCGGGCTTCCCTTAGAAGAATTGGCAGTGTACGTGTACATTGTACAGTTCTTTACAGGGTCCACCTACAAAACCAAAGTAGTTGAAAGCCTGCATCTGCTTTGGGGCAAACCAAATCCCCTAAATAGATACGTAGTAATAGTTGATGCTGTGAAAGTACACCAATTTGAACGGAACATTACCAATAATATCCGCTAGGAGATCAATGGAGGACATGCACCCCGAAGCGTGGTGGTCCATTGGGCTGTGATGTATCACGGTATCACACGATATACCTCCGCCAAGCGCCACTGGATGGATATAGGCATGTGCATAACTGCACGGATACGCACCCCCAGAACAAGCACCGTTCTTTAATAACAGGATGGGTGCATTGGTTCGAATCCCTGGCACCCCACATCTGCATATGGCGAAAAAAAAAACAAAACAAAAAAACAGTAAGTCAGTAACGCATTTTACATGTATCCTGTGATACGCTATTGTGATTACCGCTATATCGCAGCCCAGTGGCCCACAACGCTTCGGCGCACGTGTTCGCCTATGGTCTACTAGCAGATACTGTTGGATGCAGTACTTTACACTCATATAACAGTCTAATTTGTGTAACGTGAGGGTAAGTTTGCCTTTCAGTATGACCAGATATGTTTATCTGGCAGTTACCTTGCATTTCAACATGTCTCGCTGGGCGATGGCAGTCTTTTTTCCGCGAAATCTGGTAGCCAGAATGACTTGGTCAGACCCGTGTGTCCCTGCTTCTGGTCAGTCCCAAAGTATGGGGATACTGGGGACAGCACGGATATTGGATATACCATAACACTAAATCCTCTTTAGTGCCTATTTTTTCCCCGATTCACCCTCGTATGTTATATACCGTATCCAAGAAATTGCGGTCCCCGTGGCCATCCAGCAGGGGGTCACTTCGTCGATTTACTCTCTAGTCAATTCGGGCGTAGACAAAATATTACTACACGTTTGGGGTCCAACCTAACTAGGACAGTACGTGGGAGAGTTCGTTGAGCTAGGCTTGATGACGCAAGTTGTTGTTGCTTTGATGTTTCGTTTTCCATTTGAAGAAATTTGATTCTCTTCCTATGTTGTCATTATGGAATAGTTGAATTGGATGGCCGGGGTATAACGAAAACGTCCAGTGGCTGGTTTGTCGGGATAACGAGCCATATAAAATCTGTTGGGACTCGCCACGCCTCAGCAAAATATTGTCTCTGTGTCCATCTTTATTCCGCTAAATAAACATCACAAGATCGGACTGATCGATTTTGTTCACAGGTCGTGTATCACACACGATGGTGCATAGATGACAAACGCAAGATTTCATTGCCTATTTTTAAGAGCACAACTACTGACATGCAATGAAACGAGACACAAACGAATAAAAGATATCATTGCGTTTGTGGCACCGGGTGGCGTGTGAAACTTAAATTATACTAGTACATGAAACGCATATTTAACTATCTGATATAAAATCCCCAAATCAGACTACATAATATAAACATATGAAATAACGAAGACAGTTTTAGCATGCTAGTACATTCTTTATATGATCATGATTTCGGGTGATTTCGATGTTTAAATTATTTTCTTTTGTCACTTGATTTTTCTTGATGGGTAATGAGTACAGCTGAAGCTGGCAACCATGCGTGATCTGAAGATGCATCACTCCTGCCACACTGGGAAGATATTGTAATACCACGATAAAGCAAATTGTAATGGGCAGTGCATCGTGTACTATTAATCGAAACAGCCCGAAACATGCCCTAAATGGGCCTTATTTAGTGGACCAAACAACAGGTAAAAATAAATTTATTTTGCTTGCATCCAAGTTTCTATACTTTGTGGGTTTCCCAATCTTAAATCTCCGTCGGAGCAATTAATAAAATCGCACATCCATTTACCCATTCAAATGTCGGTAGCTCGTACAGATGAAATCGTAAAACCTTTCTGGAAGGAACCGTCTAGGGTTGGTTGTTAACGTCTTATTTCCTGGATCTCCAGCATCCGGTCGCATTTCTCCAGTTCTGGAATATCTCAGTCCTCACTGTCCTGATTGGTTGTTGTCCGCAGCTACGTTTTACTTCGTATAAATTCCCAGAGGTGTGGTCGTTTGCTTCCCGGAAATAAAAAAAGCGCCCATGGCTTCTGGGAGAACGTGACAACGCCCACGGTACGACTTTTACCTTTTTAGATTCTAAACGTCAGTTCGCACTTTACCGAATCACCTGGTAGTTGCATCGATAGGTTACAGCAACTGAGACTAAAACAAAACTGTTGCTGGGCGAGGCACAGGGGCACCTGTTCGGAGGCAAGGTGGCGTAATGCGCATTTCTTTCTGCGTGAAATCATTTGCCAGCAAACTCACTATGTCTGATTTTACCACATTAGTAGAACATCCGGGATTTTACCTTAAATGAAACATATGGGGATTTTGCCTTGATCTTACCCTTGAGTGTATTATTGGGAACGAAACACCCACAACTGATAATTATCTTGTTGTATCGGTATGCAAAGTTTAGAGTGTGTTCTACTAGACAATCAAAAGGGCCATAGAACTTGACTTTCTGAAATGAATCGAATGACCTTAAAATGACGTTGAGCGTTCCAAAATCAAAATTGACTCATGCACGCTTAACATTGAGGCCCAGATTTTCATTTACTACGCTCTACAATTAGTTGTTCTTGAAATAATTGTACTATTTTGTTTTGCTCACTGACTACAATGTTAAGTTTCATTATTTTTAATTTTAAATTTAAAAATTCCAACATCAGTACTTTTTGTGAGGACTTTCAAAGCAAAACTGTAAAGTGTCTGGTTGTAAAAAAAAAAAAAAAAAAACTATTCAAATTACTTTTTGGAATTCTGCTTTTCTGAAAAAAGTGCGCCGAATGACCCAACATGTCATTGACGGACGAAGCTCCAAAGTATTTCGCATGCGTGAAACACACATTAATTGCTGTCTTTCTCTACGATTATCCGTGTTAGAGATCACAGGATTTTCCTTTTTTCACCAACTAATTAAACAGACGACGGACGCCCACGTGACAGCCGTAGCTCTGCTTGCACAGGTAGAGGTAAAGGCTGACCACATCCGTGCAGAAGTCCGACTGTAGGTGACTTCTGTCGCCACGACTGCTCAGTGATGCAGGAAACACAGTTGCCGTCTGATTAAGGAAGGCCAGTCCCTCTTGTCGACAGCAGCCAGTCTCGCTTTATTACCCCAATTAACTTTGTTAACCAACACAATGCAAGGGTCAGACACGGACAGCACGGTGAGCAAGAAGCAGCAGCGATCACGCCTCCCCACCCCTAACATGACAATCCCGGGAACACGTTGGCTCGTGGAGGCAGCCGCGTGGAAAGAAGGGGGGTGTCCGTGCGAGTTTTCTGAGAGGACCAGTAGTGTGACAGAATAGCCTTGTCTAGCTGATTGTAGTGGAGACAGAATGCTCCGTCGTTGGAGTGACGAAGGAACTTACATGTACCACGCAGGATCGCAAGATTGAATTGTAGCCAATACGCAACCGGAAGTGCAAATTCTGTCGTCATAATAACACCGCTGGCCATCACAAACAGAACTTGGCCTGGTAATCACAGTCTGAAAATTGGCGGTAAACTATTCAAATCTTGCAATATCTGTTCAGAATACAATGGAATGGAACAGAATAGAATAGATTGGAAGAGAATAGAGCAGAATAGGATTTAGAAATGTGCTTTCACCGGTGTAGCTTGTGAAAGAAGTTGTGGGTGGTCTGATTTAGAAACGATCATGGAAATACTTTAATACATTGGGATGCAACATGTACCCACTGCACATTTGATATGTGTATTTTTAAGAAACTGTAACTCAACTCTTAAATTAATAGAATGTGTTTTGAAATGTATCTTAAAAGTTTGTTGTGGAGAAAAAGTATCATAATTTGTGTCTGAATATATTAATTTCGTCTTAGTGTCGGTAGTAGCCTTTTGTCTAATATTTTATTGTGCCATTTATCCGGCCTTAAGTAAAATTTTACTTACTTTTACTTAAATACATAGATTAGAACAGAACCTTATTTAACGTCCGTTTATACCCTGTTTTTTGATGTCGATATTACACCCTAGGTTCTTTTGTTTGTGAGTTCCAGAACAAATAGCAGAATGTCAAAAGTAAATTGAAGTATATATTATTGAAACTAACCCTCAAATGGTACATGTAAGTTACTCTACAGGCCACGGGGGCATTAATGAGTTAGGCATCCGACTGGGCGGCTCGGAGTCAGTAAAAATGGTCTGAATGATTCCTGTCTGCTCACCTGTGGCGGAATTGAATCGGTGGCTTGGCAGCCCAAAATTATCGGGCGTAGATCGTTCGGCCCCAACAAGACAGGTCCACATTAAATCACCACGCATACACCACCGAATCCAACTTGTAGTCGGTGATACGACCATGAGTGGTTGAAAGCCGACTATAAGCCTGATCCCCCCCCTCTACAGGCCATGGGCATTGTCGCACTGCTTCTGGTGCTTAACCACTTGCCATATAACATCAAGTTTCACGCTCAATGGTTAATGTGCAAGTTTATTCATATTCATCTTGTTTCACTCCGCGATCAACCATTTTCCACAAGTTTAAGGTTTAAGCTTCTCTATTTGTTACCATATTAAACTTCCAAAGTGCCATTCCCTCACATAATCCAGAGCATTTTGAGACCATTGGGCCCGGAATGTCCCCGAATTACATTAACACTACGAGATCAAAGATGACTCTTGTATGGTCAACTATTGCCCCCGAATCCTAAATTTCACTCCGTTTCGCTCTACAGCCAGGCTTTCGAGTTACAGACCATGTTCAGACAATTGCACCGAATGACCCCAAAAGACATTAAGCATTAAAGGTCAAGGGTATTTCCATATACACATGACAACTATCCCCGAGTCCCAATTTTACTTCTTTTTGCTCTACGGCCAGCTGTTTTCGAGTTACAGGCCATTTTAAGACAAATGCATCGAATAACCCAAAATTGACATCGAACACAAAAGGATGATATCATATGTATCCAATATAGCTATTACAACCAGAGTCACAAATTTCGCTCTACAGCAAGCAGTTTTCGAGTTACAGGCCATATGTACCTTTCCACTAAAGGTGCAAAGGTACATATATGGCCTTTATGGTTTATGACCTTTTATGGCTTCATATGGGCAAAGGTACTTCATGCACATACTACAGCTACACCTGAGTCCCAAATTTTACTTCGTTTTGTTCTACGGCCAGCCTTTTTCGAGTTACATCTCATTTTGTAACAAGGGCACCCAATAACCCCAAAATGACAATGAACACTAAAAGGTCTAAGATGCTCCATATGCATATTAAAACTACCCCCGAGACCCAAATTTCAGTCCACTTCACTCCAGCCCTATTCGAGTTACAGGCCATTTGGAGACAAGTGCACCAAATGACCCCCAAATCATCTTTAACACCCCAAAGTTAAAGGTGCCCACTATATGGTCTACCATTACCCACAACAGTCAAGCAGAGCTAAAATGTGCAAGAATTCACGGAACAATAACATAATCACACCAGTATAATTCCAGTTTCACAGAAATAATGCCATAACACAAGTATTAGGTATAGCTGCACGTAGTTATGTGCGTTGTAACAATTGCGTTGACTTCTGGATAATCCTGATAATTTTCTCTATGGACACTTGAGATACCTACTTTTGTCCTTGAATGTTTGAATCTTCAGTGTGCATTCAAAAGGTCCTACATCCGACTAGACCTTTCTCCGTGACAGCAGCAATGACCAAGCAGAGAGTACTCAGAATCACTATTCTCTGACAATAAGGCATAAGAACCTCTCACCTCTCTTGGTTGTTTC
>JAAUYG010186196.1_pt1 | contig 13388 bp, 11 predicted proteins | sample 7278091 | NCBI WGS metagenome assembly JAAUYG01 (sample SAMN14350201, study PRJNA611818) | marine sediment metagenome | isolation source: surface marine sediment (0.6m) | place: French Polynesia: Moorea | collected 2018-08
GGAATGGACGTATCATGCAGCACGGCAAACCCACCTGATCGTCCGCTGTGACCAGTTTGACGAACATTCGGATGATGACACATTGGTGAAGTACCTTGTCGAGACAAGAGCCATCATTTATCTATTTGCTGATATGAAGATCTCTGCGAGCGTATAATTTCGATTTGATCCCCTCACGTCGGGTGTTCCTGTGAGCTATTGCGTGCAATTTGTTTTTGTCAAGAGAAACGTACTTCCCATTTGTTTTGGCAAAAACTCTTTGTGAGCTGAGAGTTGGCCAGGAAGGCCAAGTCATTCGCTGCCTGTTGTTCTACAGGGGTGATGGGGGTGAAAGCCAAAGGTCTTGTCGAGGCTCAATTGCCTTTGCACTCCAAATTCATTTTCATTTTTCATTTTTCATTTTCGACACGTGGAAAATCAAGTGACAATCCTCAAATGAGCAATTTGTGAGTCTTCCAAGATCTCAACTTTCTGTTCCAGTGATTTGTCATGGTCTGTGAAATTGTGGGGTTTGTAGATTTAATGATCAGGTGTTCTGACGGCCATCCCCCACTCTGTAAAACTGTCAGGCTTTGAAATGTTCTCTGGATTTATGATCGCTTTTAGTGCTGTTGTGCAGTTTTGACAGAAGTTCTGCATTGCTTTCTATTTTTGCATCGCTTTATATTTTCTATCAGAAAGCAAAATAAACATGTTGAGGGGTGGAACTTATCCCAAGAGCTGGCAGCCATATGCTGAAGAGCAGGATGACAAAATACAGAGGTTGTCGGATTTGAGCGATTCGAGTTCGGTGGCAGATAATCACTTAAGTCTGATCAGTAATTGCTAATGACCCTATCAGCGTCAGCGGGTCCAAACATTTGCCTGCAGTCATCCCTGCTGTCAATTCACACACCGCTTACTCTTCAGCCTCCGATCCCCTTTTGTTGGTTCAAATTACCCCGACAATTATGGCGCATTGTGGCTATGAGCCGGGCACATCGCTGTGACACATCAGGGATTTGATCATATTTGCTCTCGGCTTGTTTGCACCGTTCAAATCATTTTTCCCTCGTTTGTTATGGGTGAAGGGAGATCCACAAATTGAAATGCACAAGCGCAGAATGTGATTGAGTTTCTATGGTGTCACTCTTGAAGATACCTCTCAAATGTCTTCATTTTAGTGTCAGTTGGATTGCAGTGAAACTGATAGCTTAATTGCATTTTACTTAACGTCTTAATTGAATTTCAAATTGCGCAAGGCGCATCCAGAAGAAATTGCAGCCCAGTGCGGTGTGCGCCTCATGACACGGATTGATTGCATCGCCTGCAGAATGAGCCCCTTCCACTGCTGCTTCTGCAGGAGCAAAGAAGTGAAAAGTGAAGTGGCTTGATTAGCTGCCATTCGGGCCGGGTAATTGGCATCGTTGTCTTGTGTCTTTGTGGATTCTCGTCTTAATGAGTTCAGCCAGATACATTGCGTAATTGCAGTGGAGATCCAATTCTTTAGTGCTGCCAGATTCTTTCATTTCCGCAGTTCTGAAACAAAGTCTGCTGATGCAGAATTTCTGCAATGGGTTTGTTATTGTCTGGTTTCCGTTGTTTGGAATTGGGTGAATCCACACCGGTTGTGAATTCAGTTCGTTATGGAGACAGCAATGTGATTCACTTTTTTGTGTGAACAGCGACATAGACTGGTGAAAAACGGGACCATTTGCAGGGAATTCGCTCCAGTGTGGTCAACTGATTACACTGGTGGTGTGGGTGGGACACGCTGCGCAGTCACATGGGATTTCTCCCAATTTGCTCTGTTGAAATTCTCCATGTAAAGATGTTTGCAGGTCGTTGTGTGTGGAATTGCGAAGGGGAAGGGAAATGCCTCATCGTGTGTTCACGGTAAAGAAGCGTTTCCTTGAGCACAAAGTGCACCATTCATGGAAATGTTCTCTCAGTGTAGCCTAGATTCCAGCAAACAATCAAGTTCCGCAGAAGAAACGTTACTGTGGAGATGATGTATTTTTTGTTTGCACAAAGTTTGAATGCAGCATTGAAGTGTTTGCCTCTTTTTTTCTTCCCCTCTTCGCATGCCACCATCAGTAGTGGCTGAGCAATTATGCTAAATGGCCGAGGTAGCACAATGAAACGCCTCATGTGAGGAAGATTTAGTGCTTTGGGTCCTAATTTGTACATTGCACACGACACTATGTGTTCACATTCACCCACTATTTCAGGCTCTTTTCATGCATGAGGTGTTCACTTCAGTGGTTGTCAGAATCCAAAAGGTAAATGTAACTGACAAGCCAGAGATAACTTTATGATGTATTTTTGTCACTTCAGATTAGAATTCAATTTATTGTGTTGATCAGTTAAATCCCCACAGGAATGAAAGAACCTCTGTTCATTCCACAATTGAGACTCCTATTCACAGAGGATTTCATTTTGTTGGAAATGTGTTTCTGGGTTTGATCTTCTCAAACACCATTTCCCTCCGGGTTTGTTAGGCTGCAGAGGTCCTGGGGGATTTTGAGTACTTTTGCAATTAAATTTCCTGGGTTTCTCTTGCATAACAAGGGAAAACAATTAGTTTCTTTTCTCATGGTATTTGAAGCAATTTCCAGTGTTTCCCATTCAATTGCAAACGTCAGTGGTGAACATCGAAAAAATAACACGAAGTTTTGATCTTCACCGTTGAAAGGTCCTATGCTGAGGTTCCTTCCCCCTTATCTAGGTTCTCCACCCTATTCACAGGCGAGCACACAAACCATGATACGATTCACGATAGACCAATCCTGTTGTCAAGATTTTCCTGATAAATTCTTCTTTTTGAGGACATTGAAAATTTTTACATCGATAAAAAAAAATCATTTTTTACCCTGTTGCAACTTGACTCCAAAAGGTGAGAAATTGTATGACAAGGTATGGAACAGGCGCTTCTGCTGCTGTTTACTGTTCCATAGCTTGGAGAGATACCTTCATAAACCATCACCCCCTTGCACAAATGACCCATTGTGTCTGAGCTCCTGTCTGCTTGATTTCTATCTGTTTGCAAGCCCAACATATGAATGCCCCATTTAGTCTGTTCAGTGAAGAATATGAAATTCCGAGTCTAATCCGCAGTTACACATGTCAGCTATTTGCTGTGCTCTTGAGGAAAAAGACCCAGCAAAATATTATTTGAGGGATGCAGAGAAAGACGCGCTAAGCGCAAGGAGTGCTCCACCTACTTGTGTGGTTCTTGAATGGTGAGATTGACATTATCACGTTTCATTACACAGGGTGTGTGAAAGTAGAGTCAGAGAAGTCTGCAAAAGTAGAAACTGAAAAAGTCTTCGCCTCAAAGACGATTGTGACGAAAAAGTTGCTCAAGCGGAAGTTTCAGTGTTCACTTCGAGAGGAGGGAACTGAGTTGCAGAATTCCGCCCCGCCCCCCCCCGCCACAGAAACATGAGAGCTCACATCACTATTTGTGAATTTGTGAAGAATTTCAGAATGCTCTTTTCTGGTGGGATGGTGCTAGGATCGTCGTGATCCTTCAATGAGTTCCATCCCACATCAATGTCAGTGCAAGGGAAGACTTGACCACTGCCAAATTGTCCCGGGAAGGTGGAATGCAGAGGCACCACTGCTCTCTGAAGCAGCCATGTTCGCGTGGAGTTTTCACCTGTTTTGTTATGCTTACACCAAGGCAACCAGAGCCATGATAAAGAGAACGCATGTACACTCTTTGGCCATGATCAGGAACAGGACATGGGACATAACAGAAAAATGTGGAAATTGTAACACTTTTTTTCCGCGAGGAGAAACGAGAGTCTGCATGTGGCCTCAGTGTATGCTTCTTGCCTCTGAAAGCTGTCTGATTCTAATTTCCCATATTTCTTCGCAAGGCTTATCAGAAGGGGATGAAAGTTTCACAGGGAAATTGCTGTCTTAGTGCTGAATTTTATACGCGAACAGCATGAAGTGGCAATTTTCTTCAGAAAGTCGGACGGGAAAGGATCAGGCTCCCTGAGCCGCGTTGACGTTGGATGGAGAAGTAATGGGGTTGTGGAAAAAATTATCCAGAGAAATGAGAGACCACATAAGTCTTACCTGCGGCCATTAGCCGATAATTTTCGGATTGTTGTCCCCAAGTTCAGCAAGAGGACTCAAAAGAAATTCAAGTGGGAATTGGCCCTGAAAGTCGTTTTGAAAGTCGCTAAATAATGCACCAGTCGCATTTCTCGTCTTCAGACAAAACAAAACGATTTTGCAGGAGACTTTTTCCCCTCCAAATGAGACATCGTTCGCTCCTCAGTATGGATTTCAGACTTGCTTTACGATGTCTGGGGTTCGAAGTCTCTGACGAGTTTTGAGTCATAACTCACTGCATCATATCCTGCCACGTTAGATAAAACCAGCTCATAACGCCGTGAAAACAGCTTCGTGTGTTAACCAGACGCCGACCCGCCTCTCAGCTTTACGACCCCCACTATTGTTGTTCCCCACAGGCTTTCTCGCACCGCCAGTCAAAACTCCTGGGCAGAGAAAATAGCAGATAATTAATTGTTCGGCTCAAGCTGCTGTACTTGAGCCAAGAGTCCGTGTCTTCTCTGGCTTCTACTCTACAGTTGTTGCAGAAAAGTTTCGGATTTGAATGCAAAGGGTTCCTTCCCCACTGACTCTACTCTTGTTTTCCCCTGTGTGAAGTTGGGTGTGTGTCTAGAATTTCCTCAGTTTGCTGGTAAGGCTGTTCAACCAGGTCGTGTCATAAGCGATCTTGGTTGAAAAAATTCTTTGTGTATTGTTCCAGCCTGATCACCAAAGGATTGTTGGTACCAGGATCTTTGCTGACAGCTCAGCTGCTTTTAGCTGCCTCCCTTGAGAAAGCTACTGATGTCATTGTTCTACCGTTTCTGTCGTGTTCTCATATTCTCAAGACTGTCAAACTGAAGATCTTCAGGTCAAATTCATGTGCACAGGTCTTGAGCCCTATCTTTTGACATGGCAACTTTCTCATTGTGAAGACCACCAGAGATCTGTAGTCATCTGTGTAGGGACAGAGGTAACAACCCTGCCACCTACTTCAGCTTTGAATGGAGAAGGGGAGTACAAATGCTACATCTGCTGAACCTTTGGAAGCATGGCATTCATTGGAATGTCCTGTTTGTGCCTGAATATTTCAGTGAACAACATGAAACTGTATAAATTCATGTGTTCCAGCAACTCACAAAATATTTTGCGCTGTGACATTCATCCTGTTTACTCGACTGAACTAATCCCCGCATAAATTCAAGTGAAGAGACGTTTACAAGCGAAAAAGCATTCAAGGTGGAACTAACGATCTTCAGGCAACGTTTGTGTAGGTTTAGTCAAGGCTTTTACCCACTGAAATACGACCTGTAGGTTACGAGTTACGAAGCCTCAAACTCAAGAAAGAAATTCCTTTCTATTAGGTTGCTGGAGAATTTTCCGCACCAAGGCATGTAGCAATGTTGATGCAACGGCATTGGTATCTGTTCAGCAGAATCGCAGCTACTTACTTAGCTTGCTGCGGCACTTTTGAATAGGAAACTGCATTGATAAAAGTTTTGTTTCCGGCATTCCGGCACCTCCAGCCAATGACCTACCTTTGGTCGCACACCAGATTTGGATAAGGGCCCAGACTTAACGTATATTAATCGTGCTTGCGCACGATTCCTATTAGATTATGACACGTGTTATTTTTACCGAACACTTTTAATTCTTTCACGGACCAAACATAACATAACAGCAAAAAATAATGGTTGGCAAGCACGATTAAAATACATAACTGCAAAAGCCTTTCAAAATGTCAGAGAAATATAAAGGCTTTTGCAGTTATTTACATCTTCATGTCCAGATGGTGACCTACTTTGGGTTGCCCGCTTGGAGTTGCCATAGACCTAGATACGTCTATGGGAGTTCCAGATGAGCAAAGCACAAGCGCTATTGGGTGAACTAGAACAGAGTCCTTCGTCCATTAAATATGTACGAACGGCAAAATCCAATCGTTCTGAAACCGAGTGTTGTCACGTCTTTTTGCATGTTGTGTTGGTACCACAAATAAGTGAATAAATTGTAAATGTATCTGGCTTATTATCAGATCAGTTTCAAAAGTAGTTTCAGTCAGAATTACTCCCCATGTCGGGTTTCTTTTTGTTCATCTCTGACGTAGTTGTTCATTTCCCGGTTATCTTGTGATGTTTTCGGCCATCATATGCAGAAAACCAGATGAGAAAACAGAAAGGGTTGAAGGTTTGGGCCTTTTGCACTTGGGAATTGATCTTGGTGAAAAGCAACAAATGCCACCCGCGCTCAAAGCCAAAGCCGCTGCGAAGTGTATTTGCGGTTCCAAGACCTGAAGTCTGAATGGACACGAATCTCTCAATATTGGCGCAACCTACGATGACGGCTCTCCAGGGCCTAATCCGGCCAGTTCGACTGTTTTAAGGCCCAATAAGGCAAATTTACTCTGCTTAGTCTCGCGTGGATAACGTAGCCTTTTTGTACAGGGCTCGTAATTTTACTCGGAGAGAGTGATGGTGAAGGAATTACGTTTCCGCATGCAAACACAGTTGACCGGAGTGATCAGAGATGGGATCTGTTCTCACCTGAGCTGTGTGTGTGGTCTCCGTGTGTTCGCGTGGCATGAGATCACAAACTTTTTATCTGACCCAGGAGATTCACGAAAGCCATTTTTTCTGGCATTCCAGCGCACATTCCAACAGGGCTGAGGAACAATGGAGAAAACACAGCCCGGGCTGACAGGAACCTTGTTGAATGGATCTCATTCCTCGTTTGTGCCTTGAGGTGACTGGTGAATGACGAAAAGAACAATCGGGGTCCGAGAAGCCAGATGTTTTGGGTTTGATAAATGATCCTGGGGAGTTGGGGCACCAGAGTCGCATTCTTCACTGGGTTACTGGGTCAGTCTCTTCAATCTTTCTTCTTTGATTGGTCTTCCACAGAAACAACTGGTGTAGATCTACCGTTTGGAGTTGGAAAGGTTGACGTGCTTATGAATCTGCATTTCTAGTGCACAGCTGTTGCGGAGCGTCATGTTTGGTTGGAAATGCAGCGCGTTACCTTTTGGCCTTCGAGACATTTGTGATTCATTGCAGGGAAAACGCCAAAACAAAAGTCAACAAAACCAACCACAAGTTTGGCACATTTGCAATGTGGTCATCACGAGAAAAATATTGGAAAGGCGGATACGTTTCAACAAGCCCATGCCTTGTACTTTATTGCAAATGATGTTCGGGTTCTCGGCTTCTTGCTGTGGGGATTGCAACGACCAGAGGTCAATTGCAATCGCAACCTGCACGTTCATCACTTGATTGATGAGGAGTCAAAACTTGACAGCTTGACCCGAGCGTAAAACAACAACGAAGCATCTTGTGTGGGTTCCGCCAAACCAAAGGAATTGATGTTGGACACGACAAAGAATCATGTTGTGAGTGATCATTCATTGCTTGCGGTCAAATAGACACACAAGACAAAAAGGACAGAAGCGACCACTGTGTGTATTGTATACACGTGGATAATCGTCCGTAAAAAGCCCAATTGTTACATCAAAACAAGGAGGTGATGTATGACGCCTGCCCCGCTTGTAGGTCACCCAGAAAAACCCCAGCGCCCGCTTCCTGACGACGGGCAACAGCTGCAGTGAATCTGGAAGAGAAGCAAAGGTGACCTCGCCCCTCGGCTGTGTCTGCATTTCAACACTTCTTACTCAGTTCTAGCGTTTTAATTTGCCATCAGCATTCCAAAGTGGGGAAGAAGTTTGCAGATGAAGCAAGAGTCGTGGTTTGAGGATGCGCGTCACGAACAAAGAACATGCCTTCTTGTTCCCCTGATACCTGTGTTACATTTATGATACCAGCCTGACAACCGAAGTTGTCTTTTCTTTGCACAGTAGTGTGGAATTGCACAACACAGATGAAAGTAATCTCGTGCTTTTGTGTGCTTAAAAATGTCCACAGAACCACTGCTGTGAAGTAAAGGATACACCCAAGGAAGGAATCTTGAGTGATTTGAGAGACGGTGACCCGAGATTTCTGTTTACATGGAGCTGTCTGCTCAGCTTCCTAATCACTGAGGGTTCTTTGTACATCAGAGCTCAATTCCTCATTGTTCCTTCCCAATCAATTGTTCTGTGTAAATAAACAGGAAAGGGTGGCCTTTGAAAGTGAATGCTTGGGATTTCAATAGGTTGAAATCGAACCAAAAATGGTTTCGCTTCCCATTCAAAGAACAGCTTTCAGTCGGTGAAACTTGCCGCGAAGAAAGCCACGTGGAGATTTGTTTCACTCGACGACCAGCGAAATGCGTGCAGCTAGTCATTGTGGGATGCTTTGTCAGGATTTTGGCTTGAGATGTTTGGTCGAGTTGTTGATGAGTTCGGAGTGCGGAGTAGTTTGTATATGGTTTGTGTTTATTTGTCTTGAGGGTTCCAAGTCGGGTCAGGTTTCGGTGGTGCAACTTGGCATTGTTACACTGCTCGGATTTCAGTTGTCGCCAGGGACCTTTCTAGTTTCTTTCGGGGCCTGTTCAATTGTGAAGCCAGTGCATTGTCGTGGGGCAGGGAAAAGGGGAGCCAACCAGCAGTTTTTGCTTGACATTCAGGCAACAGTTGAAAATTCGGGCCATGCAATCACAGCTCCAGACATAGTTTTCTTCACATGAACTTGTCTCAAAAGCACGCATCTTTTTCCTCAGCCCCCTTGGCACCCCGCACGTCAGACTACGCATCCTGCGGTCCCCTCTGGTTGGATTGTATCCGCGCCCTGGAACAGCTGCTTGGTGCAGCTGTCATTGCACGGCACTCCGGTACTTGATCCCGGTGTTGAAGGGTTGCGCGGCCCGGATGAAAGAACGGACGGCTATTTACCATCTGGAAACCATCTGCCAAACGCACCGTGCACCTGATTTGGGTTAATGCTTCATTTACTTTCCAGGAGGAAAAAGGTCGATCTGCGCAAACGAAGTTTATTTTTCTCTGGGAGGTGAGGGATGGGGGAAATTATTTTCACAGGTCATTTCATTCGGAAAACATGGTTGAGCAACCCGGAGAAATTCCAGTCTTGCTTTGTAGCCGTTGTTTCTTTGTACAGTTGTGAGGTGCGTTCCAGTTTTGATTTTTGTGACCAATACCAGTCAAGTACACCCCAATGTTACCTGACACAAGACAATAGAGACCAATTCAGTTGGTACTCTCCGAGATGGTTCTTTTCGACCTTGATGACAAAGCTTCAGTTCACCTGACGTGTAATCGACCGAGATATACGTGGTTGCGACAAAGGGCGTACATGCTCTTTGCTTGCGACACGAAGGTTCGAGTGTGTTGTTTCCCATTGCCGTACCTCATGTCATTGTGAGACAACCCCCCAGGCGACAACCGTGTATCTGGAATACTGTGTGGCATTCATTTCCTGATGGTGACTTGAAATAGCTTTTTCCTGCACGTTTTGTCATTGCTCTGAAAGCGCAGACATGACATTGTCTTCAGACAATCAATAGTCACCTGGTGTCCTCTTGTTTAGGTTTCAACCAGCAAAGAATCAGTGCTGAACAGAGATTTACGAATGTCCAATACATCTGATTTCAAACAGTTTGGCTCGGTTATGTGGCCACGTTTTCCTTTCGTTTCCTCGTTGGCATCTGATTTTCATGCGACTTACCTTTTGCTGCCAGATGAATGTTTTTGCAGTGGTTTTCAAAGACATGACCGTTTTGACATTTCTTTTTGAAGCAGTCTGGGTCTCTAGACATCTGTTCCTGATGTAGATAAGCAACCAGCTTCGCTTCCATTACATCACTGATTGCATAATCCTGGAAACTGCCGCGTTGTCATGGAGACCTGTCTCAGCAATACGATTGTCAGGTTGAGCTCAAATGAAATCTGATTGTTTGATCCGACTCTTGCAGCAGTGAATTCAAAAGTGGAGTTTGGATTTTGATGTGAATGCTTTAAAGAAGTAATGTGGTATCTCTGTTGCAGATTTGCTGTCATAAAAATGGTCCAAAAAGAGACTTTGGCATCAATGCTGAGACAAACACGGTTTCCCCCCCCCCCACCTGAAAGCACAGGCGACAGTCAGAACATGTGTTCCTCATTGTCCCTCTTTTAGTGATGGCTGTCTGCGCGTACAAAGGTACCAAGAGACAAGCGGCTAATCCAACCAACGCTTGTGGTCAGTTCTGTTGTCATGGTCAGCTCGAGGTGTAGCCACGGATTTGGGAGCTCAACTCCTGTGATCAACGTGGTAATGGTGGCCTGATGAAGCTCAGCTGTTCTGTGTTTATGCATTTGACAGATGGACACACTATCCAGCTGAATCAGATCACCCACAGGCCAATACTTTAATTTTTTGCACCAATTAATTGTCCGTGCAAATTGTGCAAAACAATCTCGTCAAAAATTTGACAAAGCTGCTTTTCCAGGAAATAAACAATGATTAAATGATCAGGCCCAAATTTTGACTTCTGTTGTTCAAGTCAATGCAATGAAACTTTTCTCGGTGATGATGTTTGTTGTTTTCCAATTCAGATCGCTCCAAGAATGCGATTGCTCGGCTCAATTGAAAGTTCTGAACGTTTGAAAAACAGAACAGAGGAAATAGAATTCTGAAATCTACCAGGATCCAAGGAAGTTGTCTGTGTGTTTTGGTTCCTGTCGGTGTGGAAAGGTTTTGGGTGATGGCTGAAGATGTTTTTTTTTTTGGGCTGGCGGGGAAATCTGATTTGACCCCCCCCCCCGTCTTGACTGGTGTTGGTTCCTTGACCCACATTGGATACATTCATTGTTTTTTTGTGGAACAACCACCAAAGTCCATTCTTTCTCGTCCGAGAGATCGCGAAGGCCAAAGATGGCGTCTTTCCCTCCTTGCAAGTCAATTTTCAGCATTTGTTTCTCTTGATCAAACAAAAACGCGATCCTCACTGTCATCAGCACGACTCGGGATCCTGGCACACGATGAGGGTTCCAGGTGCACCTGCTTAATATTTGCACGATGATTGTGAATTTTCCGGAATATTCGCCACAGCTGTTATCGTTGATCGGCCTTACCCCTCGCACTAGGGTGCTGGATTCCTTGCAGTCTTTACTGGTGGTACCCTCCAAGAATCCACACCTGTCTCCTCTGGAATATCACGGCGCTCACCCCACCCGTCCCACACTGGTTTTCAAGTCATCTGGAATCACCAGTTACGAATCCGCTTGTAGGGATGATAACAAGCAACCTCTTTCATGTTGTTTTGCTTGAGGCAGTCCAAAAATTCGCCAGTCAATGGAGGTGTCCTGCAACACTTCCGAATCAGGTGCAAAATTTTCTTTTTTCAAGGACTAGCACACATCTTTCTTGAGGGTCAAAGTGGCTGTGCGCTGTGTCTGTACTTAGAAGAAGAATTGTCTCTGTCACCAGAAGCGTTGTGGCTGCAGCGCTGCACTCCCCATTGCCTTGTCTTGTGTATGTTGTGAAGCAGTGCAGATCACTTGAAATAGCTGGAAAACAAGGATAGAGAATACCAGCCATAACACCCTGTATGAGGTGTATATCTCTGTAAACACAGCTTGGCCAGTGTACTTGGCAATCCTCTGCATACAGTATCTACACAAATGCAAGAATGTGCATTGCGCAAAAGATTTGCACTCGAATAGCAGAGCCAGTAGAAAATGCCAGTGGTTCGATTTTCCTCCAAGGCTGAAATAGATCCTCCGTAAAGATCCAGAAAAGAAATTATTTGCCACTCCCAAGACGAAGATGGGAAATATTTGATTATCTCTCAGGCAAAAAGCGAAGGCATGTTTTTGCCAATGCAGACTTTTAGCACTTCTGGAAAGTAAAGATTTCGCTGGGGGGAGGGGAACTCAGAGAGAGAAAAATCGCACAAGTTCCTTAACGAAGACCCCTCTCGACAAATGATGGACAAAGGTGTATTCGAGATACTTATTGCGTACTTGTGGCAATTACCCGAGGTTGATCGTGGCTGCACTTGTTGATGTAACTCGTCGTGGTACCAGGATATGTGAACCGAACAAAAACAACAAGTGTCGACAACCCACTCCCATCATTATCACTTTTCACAAATAGATGTGAGTCATGTAATCATCATCTGTTTGCAAACAATGCTGAGTCTTTATTTTTGCCAACTTTTCTTTTGTTGCCACTTACTCTCTCGTGGCGAATCAATTGCACTGAAATTCAAGTCTTGGAAGTTATGAGGCTGAGCAATAACAATCAAATGATGAATTAAATTGCTCAAACTCAATACCGTCTGCTGAGGCAAAATTTTTAGGCAGGCATTTTCACTGAAAAAGCACCATCGTATTCCATGGAATAACAAGGATCTTGACACACTGCTGACACACAACACGCGTCAGTGTTTGTATTTTGTCATTGCAAAGTGATTGCCACTTTTGAATGACCAACCTGTGATGGGGTCCATGAAGCCAGAGGAAATTTATTGGTGCTTGGGTTTCTGTGGTGGTCACTGGAGTTACGTTACAAATGTGATTAAAAACAAGATATGTTTTGGTCATTTGTCAGGAAAGGTGATGGATGTTTTTTTGACAGACCTGTTCCGTCAGAAATCCTTCCCCGATGTGACAGTGTGCTTGAAAGGAGCTCCCAGAGTCAAACCACCTCCCGGCACGTTCATCCTGGAAAACACGTGAATTTCGTACGGACTTCTGGGGACAGACCACCCCCAACAAAACCATGGAGCATGTAGGGGGCGCTCTGACCCCAGGGTGGGAAGGGGCCCCAACGGAAAATTCGCGGAGCCCTTTCCATTCGCTGACACCTGCAAAGAGTCTGGTATTGGAGTCAAATTGATACTTTTTCTTCTGCTGCAAGCGATATCATATTTTCGCAGTTCTCTAAGCAGATGAAAAACAGGAATTGCAGCAGGAAATGAATGCTTGAGGAAATACCGCAATGGTGAGGTTAGGCCATTTATTTGACTCCAGGATTGCAGGAATTGCCTTCTGTCCATTTTGATAGGCGGCGAATAAATGTGTGACCTTTGTCATTTTGTTGCCTTGCCGTTCCTAGGGAGCAGCGTGCAACTGTAGTTTGTTCCTGACGCAAGTCTCTGAGATAGGAAAAACCTTTATTGCTCAGAGCGATTGTCTGGGAAGCGAAGTTCTTTTTTTTCCTTCAGACTCGGATGAAAAGTCATCTCTTGAAAATTGATTAGTGTATTCAAATGCAAATATTTGGTGGAGTGATTTGCAGAAAGAAGTGAAATCCCCCGTGAAAGCCAAGCTGTAAACAGAGACGTGCTTCTGAACAATACTGTTTGCAGATTGGGTATCGCATGCACAGGAGAGCGAAGTGGCGAAAGTCATTTTAAGGGTAAATGGATGAAGTGTGTTCTGCGTGTCAAAAACTGGGACGTCTCTTGACACC
>JAAUYG010169944.1_pt1 | contig 13387 bp, 15 predicted proteins | sample 7278091 | NCBI WGS metagenome assembly JAAUYG01 (sample SAMN14350201, study PRJNA611818) | marine sediment metagenome | isolation source: surface marine sediment (0.6m) | place: French Polynesia: Moorea | collected 2018-08
CCCCCCCCCCCCCCCCCCCCCCCCCCCCCCCCCCCCCCCCCCCCCCAACTGCTTTTTTTTTCAAGTTGGTTGTTGGAAATCAGGCAAGGATGCAACTTTCTGATGTCAGTTACACAAGTCATGGTCAAAGTGACAAGGACAGCACTGCCCCCTACCGTGTGGTTTTCGCGCCACTCGCTGATTCGCTGCAGCAGCTCCACCCGGCGTTGATCTGTGAGTCCCGGCGGACGCTGAAAACGAGGCGGCTCCTGCCTGCGCGCCCTCTCCCAGTCCAGCCACTTTCGCACCTGCGCACAAAGCACCAACATCAGCAACCAAAGCGGTTTTCTCAGCAAACACAAAACACGAAAACGCCGTGTTTTTCTTGGAAATTCGCGTTTGTGAGGGGGTGGGATGGGGTGTCTGTGTTCCACGACAGCAACGACGACGACGGTAGGGTGGCTCATTCTGGCCGGTCCTGATTCAGCCGCAGGGCTTACAAGGGCACTTATCAGTGTGGAAGCCATGCGTGTGAGCAAGCTGGCAACATGATCACCTCATCCCCAATGGGAGTGGCCATATTGGATCAAGGGGGCAGCCATGTCAGGCAATTAGGGCATGAGAATTGAGTGTTGGCAATCGTGGCTGAAGGGAGGGGGTGCTCCTCTGCATCTACAATGATGACAACTACAACTGCACCATGACTCAGTCAGATAAGCCACTTGGCCCGCTTTCAGCGGCGCGCGCAGCTCAAAAAGTAGAGCACGGGACCTGTCTCTGTATGGTGACGGCGGCTCTGGTTCTCTTGGTTACGGCGCGTTTCCCTGACAACTGCTTCCTGACGTTGTAACCACGGTAACACGCCTGGATACGCGTCGCCATGGTGTTCTGCTCCTGAACAATGTGGCGGTCCACCAAATCTGGAAACAAAGAAATGGGTTAATTGAGACACTTGCATGACAAAGTTGTGCAGTGTCAAGAGAGATACGCAGAACGCACATGGAGTGCCAAGCGCGTCTCAGTGTGACAGTACCAGCCCCTCCTGGCCCAGAAATATCCCCCCTCTCGTGGCGGGTGCCCTACACTAACAACTCCAGCGCTACTTCAGACTCAGCGAAAGGCGTTGGCACCGGATGCCCACTTGCCTGACAGTGACTGCTGATTGGTCAAAACTGTTGATTCACGAGCAAAAAGTTTTTTGGGTGCAGAAACTGGTCACTCAAGGGCTGGGAGTAATTTCTGGGTGTTAAAACCAGAATCTCGCGTCCCCATGATTGTTTTTCTCACAGGCTTGGAGAACTTCAAGGCGCAGAAACTGATCATTCAAGGGCTGAGAGGAAACCAGGGTTCAGGGTTTCTGAGACCAGAAACTGTAACTCACGGGCGGGGAGAATCTTCAGGGTGTTGAGTCGTTTCTGGTGCAGCTCCCTCATGGCCCTGCGGCGTCTCAGCAGCATCATGTGCCGCAGCTCTGCCACGGCCGCCTGCTCCAGACGCCGCGTCTCCTCAGTCTGCTTCTTCACCCTGAACGCAGATTCGAAATAAATTTCCTCACACAGGAATCAGGGCGCTTGTCAGCTTCCAGGCCGCAACTGGGTGGAACCCGTCTACAACAACGAGACGTGACTCATACAGGCCGCACTGTTTTCAGCCGCGCAGGCAAAACAAGGCCAGCGTGTGTCAAAAGGTTTCGCACAGTGCGTAAAATTTTCTTTTGGAGTCAAGGAAATTTTTTTGGGTCCCTTAGTGATGTCTTGGAATCTGAATCTGGGTATGTTGACCTTCAAACAACTGTGGCCAACTCAACTCAAATTGCATTTCATCATGTTTTTCACACTTTACAGATGCAGAAGAGTGATTTGCAGTGAAATTTTACCAACCCCCAAAATTGACCAAAACTGCCAAAAATCCAAAGGGGTTAGTCAAGGAAATTGTTTTGGGTGCCATGGTGATGTCTTAGAATCTGAATCTGGGTATGTGCATACAAGTTGGTCCCTCATGGTGTTTCCAGAACAGGGCCCAAAGTGGGAAGTTTTTGCCTCCAGGTACAAAGATAGACCATTCAATGGTTGGAGGTTGACCTTCAAACAACTGAGTCCAACTAAACTCAAATTGCATTTTGTCATGTTTTTCACACTTCACAGATGCAGAAGTGATTTGCAGTGAAATTTTACCAACCCCAAAAATTGACCAAAATGTCAAAAAATCCAAAGGGTTTAGTCAAGGAAATTTTTTGGGGTCCCATGGTGATGTCTTAGAATCTGAATCTGGGTAAGGGCATCCAAGATGGTCCCTCATGGTGTTTCCAGAACAGGGTTCAAAGTGAGAAGTTTTTGCCTCCAGGTGGAAAGATAGACCATTTAATGGTTGGTTGGAAGTTGACCTTCAAACAACAGTGTCCAACTCAACTCAAATTTCATTTGTTCCTGTGGGCCTTCATACTCTTGTGAATGGATTTTCTATCCTTCGTCACTTGAATCTGAAACTCATCTGCGGAAGGCTTCTTGTGATTTCCCCTCCATCATGACCTTGTTTTCACTTCAGATCAGGAGATACCAGCTGGATGATCAAGCGATAACCATCGAAGTGCAGATAGCGTCCTATGTGATGTCTCGGCATCTGCTCCCAAACGTGCTGCGGTCCATCCAAAAATCGGCGATCATATCCAGGAGCATCAAATCCTTCATGGAGTCGCTGCTCCACATCACCCTAAAGCCGTGGTAATTAACTCCTATTGGACTTGACAATCAAACATTTCAATTTTTTGTAAGCTGACAACATTGTGGAGTTGCATGCATATTTTGGTGTGCAAACAACTTTGGATTGCAACGCGTCTCCATGGTGTCATGTATGATTTAATTGAGCAAATGAGTGCAAGAAGTGAAACATCTGTGTTCCTTGATTTTCACAACAGCAAAGAACAATAGCTGAGAAGTGCAACCATTTGTGATGTGTCAGCTCCCTATGAGCATGCGCAAAACGCACAAGAATTGATCATTACGCGTTCAAATTCTTGTTGCCACCACCACAAGAAAATACAAGTGCAATTTCTAAAGCTGTTTGTGTTTGTTAAGCGTGGGCCTATTGTTTTGTCGTTTGCATGTGCAGCTGTGATGACGACGGCAGTGTGTTTACGGAGGACGCCCAACCTTCCAACGAAGTGCCGCCGCCCAAGATCAGTCAGGGTCAAGGTCAAGTCCATTCCGACGTCGTCCAGCAGAGAGCGCGCAGCACAAGGCGACACCTCTGGGGTTTTTAACCAGAACCGACTCTCATTAATCAGCACATTGGACAGTTTTTGTGAGGAAACATAACATAAAAGACCCAAATAGCATCAGCTGCTGACGTTATTTTCCTGAATTTAGCGTCAGGTCTAACACTATTTCTGGAATACACCCAGTCAAAACTGGTAAATAGCCTTGGCGTCAACAAATAGCGTAGCCTTGCAAAAACTGCCTATTCTTCTCACTTCTGCCCCAGTGTGCTTTCCGAGGCAGTGCGTGCGCTTGCTTCACACCCTACCCCCTCCCGGTGAGAACCGTAATTACCTGTGTTCCAGACGCACCTTATTTGCCCAAAGAATAACTTCAAAAGTATACAACGGCGTCTCATACAGGGTTGATCTTAGAGGGGTGCGTCTTTAGTGCGGTGGGTGCGTCATGTAATTTCAATGCTGACAGTACGCTTACAGCATACCTCACCCGTACGCAACCTTAGTACCTTAAGGTACCAAGTACCCAAGATAAACACCACATCAGCTAAGCAGCTTGGCAGAGCTACACTGCTGCTGCTAATAGCCTATAAAAACCCTTGCTGCTTCTAGCCTACCAGAGTACATTGCCACACACTCACCAAAGACCGACTACCTAGCGCCCTTAAGAACTCGACAGTGCATTTGTGCACAAGGTTGTGAGCGTTCTTGCTTCCCACGAAAAGAAAAAGAGTTTAGGTCGTCTTACCATTGACCCATAAAACTGCGGATGTCCAGGTTGGGTTGCATCCGGAAGTTCCCGACGACGCATGCGCCTCTCTGCGGGTAGTAAGCGTTGATGCCTTGCGGGTTGATACCCTGGGTGCCCCGTGCTGTGGGTATGACAGGGCTGACACCCCTGGCCGCTCTGAAGGGTACCACCCGAGGCAGAAGCTGCGGCAGGAACTGAGCACTGGCCATGGTGACTACAGAAAGAAATGCTGCTGTCATGGTTTCACACACACTCCTCAGATTTATCCCAAACATGAAAGTTTTCTTCTGTGACATAGTTATGAATTCATCGCAGCGACGCGGTTGTAAATGGATGAAATGGCCAACGCCCCTTCAGCGCCTGGACATCAACGCCAGCGCGTCAGATTCGTTTCGTTGCAGCGCCAGTGTATCAAATGTCAACCAAAAAAGTCGTGGATCAGTGCTCACACGAATTGAACCAACGTGCAATGCTCTCAGTCCGAGAAAATCCGTCTTTGTTCAGATACGGTTGTTGCGTACGCTCTCCCCGTTGTTTTTGATCCGACGATTTTGTTTCGTCCAAAAACGCGTTCTTACGTTTCAGTTAAATCCCACGGACGTTACGTTTGAAGCTCGGTCTGTCTCAACACCAATTGTTGTTCCATGTCATGTTGGGAATACTGTGTGTGTACGGGCATTCAACTCAAGTCAAAACGCTACTGTGTGTGAGAGAGACCCATGTACATATACCAGACAAACTCCCGTTGCTAGAACAATCGTATTTGAACTGTGTCAAAAAGCGACATCAAACCTTCCGACACAAAGAATCGCTTTCATCGCAGTTCTTCCTGCCTGTATTTGATCTTCAAATTTGATGACATGCAAGTAGCTCTCCTTCGCGGAGAACCTTGCACTGAAAATATATACTTCTGTTTCGTCGTACCAAGGACATGTTGCTCAGTTTCAAACCAGAAAACGTTTTGATTTGCTTTTTGTCGAGCAGTGTGATTCGTGAAACTTTTGACTTGTTGCTCCGTCTGACTTATTGGTTCGTTGTCTTTTGCCGAAGAAATGCCGACAACGACTCATTGAGTTTGTTTTTGTACAAAGAATACATCACAAAAATGTATACAAAATAAACACAATGTCGGAAAAAGTTTTCCTACCCACCTGTCTGGATTTGCAACAAAAAGTCGTTTGAAAATTTGGTGCGGCCACAACCAGGCGTAAAGAGACAAAATTGATTTTTGTTAATCTCTTCAAAATTCGTTGCCGTTCGCGTATAAAATGCAAAATAAAATGATGCCAGTTTTGGCAAGTGCTGGAATATCATTGGTTTGTAAATACTGCATCAAAAAGCTGAAATGAAAAACACAACAAAAACGACTTACGTTTTCGTTTTCAAACCTACATCCAAACCTACATCGACACAACATACAAGGAGCGAAACCAAGAAAAGAAACCTGAACTCAGACAACAACAGGAATACGCACAACATCCAAAAAATTATTGTTTCCTTCAGTGGAAGTCAAAATGATGTGTAAACCACAGGAAAATACTCAACCCAAAATTTGTACCAGAACGAAACGTCAAGGACAACGCACAACATCCCAAAAAAATGTTTCCTTCATATTGGAAGTCCACGTGAATGACTAAACCACGGGAAAATATCCAACAGAAAAAAAATCAACAAACAGAATGAAAACGAAACGTCAAGGACAACGCACACGACAAAAAAGACAACGCACAAGACAAGGTGACACCGCGAAAAACACATTCGTCAACATCACAATCACAAAAACGCATGCAGTGTCTTAACACCAGGGGTATTCGCCAAAACAGGTGGGTCCCGCTTAATCCGAACATGGATAATCCGAATTCACGGTTAATCCGAAGTCACACAGAAATTGCAGTCTATCTCCGCAATGCTAATCTGCCTGCCTAATTCGAAATCACTTAATTCGAAAGAATAAAACTCAGGACGTCTATTTCGGATTAAGCGGGCACCTGTATCATGAGAAATGTATGACTTGTTTCGTCGCAAACGTTGGCTTGCCACTGATGACAAATGCTTTCAGGATCACACACCCGGTACAAGGGGTGTCCAACGACAAAGTGCACATTGCGTGGATCAAAACCCAGGAATATCAAGACTCATCCCTGTCCTGCAGGAGAAGGGGAGTTTTAAGTCTGGATTTTTATTTATGCCACAGCAGTCACACATACACTTTTTTCCAGTTGGCAATTGCTCGGATCCGGTGCAGGGTAAACAGGACCAACCCATCCAAGAGAGCAGGATACAGCTTGAACACACCGGATAAGCCAGTCTGGCTTTCTTAACTTGTACAGTTTACTGGTCAATAAACATTTTCATCAAACACAACGTCACCGCAATGACGTGAGAGAACGCAACTGCGAATTCGTGCCGCATTCTCTGTCTGATCTGGATCACCGATTTTCTCTCTTCTACGATGTTATTCTTCGTTCTGGTTTTCAACCACAGCCGCCACAGCCTCCGCACCCTCCTCCGCAGCCTCCTCCGTCGCAGCCACAGCCGCCTCCGCCTCCCGAGCAGCAGCCGCCGGAGTCCCCGCCCCCGCCGCCGCCGCACCCGCACCCAGCAGCATCCCCTGCGGTATATAATGACAAAGTTTGACAAAGCTTTTTAACAGTGCAGATTCCAGGACCAGAATAAGTGCGCTTTGCACGAAACTTTACATAACACCTTCCAGGCAAGGAAACTCCACTCAACCTGCACACAACACAGGATGTCCCTTGTGGGCCGATGTAACGTTGTGGAGAAGAACCCCTTCGGCAACCCCCGCCTTCCTGTGACGCTTTGCCCCGTCACCAGAAGGTTCTCCATTGTGAAAGCTTGTGGCAGCTTCCAGGGTATGCTTGGGTTGCAAGAAAAGTTCCATCACACCCAGCAGAAATGCTCTTATCCAAACAGCATTCAACCATCTACCAGTGACGAGTATGACTCCGTGCATACCATACCCAAGCGTACCCAGGAACCACAAATAGCAAAGTGGTTGTGAACACCTATTTCCTTTTATACATGTGAGACCTGGAAGCTTTAGACAGATATCTCTTCTGCTCACACCTCGTCATGAGATCACTTTAACTTGGCTTTGAAGCCGTCTGGGTTGACACAATGTCTCTTGGGCCTTCTCAGGAGAGGCTTGGCAAAAATTCAGTTCTGCACAAGGCTGTAGAGAACTTGCTCCTTGTTCTCAGCCAGCCATGTGTTCATTCTACAGTGTGCCCATTAATTCTGGTGTGCTGCAAGAGCAACAAACGTAGTTCGTACGTTCTACAGCTTCTTGTTCCCTTCGCAAACTCAACACCAACAGGCTCACCTGACGTAGTGGTGGTCGTCGTTGTCGTCATGGGCTTGTTGTGCACATGCGCACTGCTGCTCATCACGACGTCGGCCGAGGCCACGGTGAGGGCGCCTATGGCCGCCTGCAGCGCGCCCGTGCCCATGAAGTCCCCTTCGCTGTCAGCGCCCCAGGTCACGGTCACCGGCCTATCCAGTGGACACTGCACGTCGACGCCACAGAACTCTGCAATGACATTCACAACAAAATGAATTAAAATGGTTTAGGCCAAATCCACACTGGACTCGCAGGCGCAAAGCAAGTTAATGGAACCTGCTGATGTGAATAGAAGTATCCACACTGCATACAAGCAACATCAAGGATTTGTGTTCGAATTTGCCCGTCCAGTGTGGATTGGGCCTTAGGGCAATTCACCGGCTGATTTTTTTCTGAATTCTGAGCAAGTCACTTGCTAGTTTTGTGTTTCCAATCTGCCAAGTTTATATTTTCAAGGTTCTTAAAAGTTTCATCGCATAATAGACTATTTGAAATATCACAAGGGGGTGTTTCTTTCAGGAATTACAAGATGAAACAAGATGAAATATATAATCCCAAAGAACGAATGCCCCTGAAAAACCAAGTGGACCTGTGTGCAAAACATATTGTGTCCATTCAGAAAGAGAAGGATCAGCCATTTTTCTATACGAACGGGAGTGGGGATCAACTGAGACTTTTCAGCAATTTCAGTCGCTGTTCATTTTTGTGCCAAAAGCAGAGACACCCTTTGAAAAGGAGAGAAAAAATACAGTGCATCGAGTTCTGGTGGTGGATATCAACTGAGAAAAGAAAACAACAACAGCCACAATCACCCACTTCGTTTGCCCATTCTGTTTAAAGTGGTGTAAAAAAAAACGCCAATGTGATTTAACCTTGCTGGTTCGTGTACAGATGGTCCGCTGACGGAACCTGAGGATTGTGGTAGCCCAGCGCGTACGCCATTGTGAGGTCGTTTATGGTGCAGCTCTGCTTCAAAGGGTGCGCGGTGCCAAAGGTATCCTTAGCCGCAGACAGCGTGTCAATTTCTGTAGAAACAAACACGACACCAGTCACCACAACAAATGAAAAAGGCGGGTAGTGTTGGAGCTCCAGTGGTTTCGCGAGCAACGAGACCTTTGGTTTGGCTTATATACCCCCATCCCCCCACTGGCAATCAACCAAGTCAGGACCAAAGTCAAACCCCACCCCCAGGAATATGCCCTCCACTGATGTACCACCCCCCTGCTTGCCACGGTGTATGGCGATGGCTGGCGACAGCGAAGTACCTTGCCCTTTGGGGCCAAATCTCTAGTTTCTTTCCATTCCTCCAGCCAACTATAAACTCTCGCCGTTTTTACCCCTGTGAAAATAAGTGTCATACATGTACACGGTTTTGTGCTGCAGTAGATTACTTGGTGTTGGCCTCAACTTAGTTTCACATGTGTATTTGTCTGCCTTCACAAACCGCCACATCAGGTCAGGAAATGAGACGTGTGTGTGGTTCAGATCGAAACACCCAGATCAAAAATTGTACACAACGCCAAGGATGCGTGTGTCAGAAGAAGGGCTTGTTGCATCAGGTTTGAACTATAGACTGTGTTGTACCGTTTTACGTTTTACGGGCGTATATAAGACGCACCTTTTTTGGAGATATCCATTTTTCGCAGAAGCGTGACGCATCAGGCGTCCTGTGTGGATGGGGGGAGATGATATACTGGGGTTATTTTTTCTTACATTTTAAAGCCAAAATTTATGTATCCTGATTTTGTGTCTCAGAAACAGAGTGTGTAAGTGCAACGTTACGTCTCCGTGATGCAGTGTGAAAAATGGAAGCAACTGTCACCAAGGAGGGTGTTCACACACAGTGCATCCCTGTGCAAATAATGGAGAATTTTCCATTTTTGCACTATGTTGCGCTGTGAGGGTGGGGCCTTACGTGCGGGTGCGTCTTGTTTTCGGGCAATTACGGTTTCTTGTGTTTTTACCGGAGTACGCCGGTGGTGGCGCCTCCTGCGCCTGGTTGCCCACACCCGTCCACGGGCTGCACAGCACGAACAGCATCGCGACGGACAACGCGCACGCCACCTCGGCCGCGATCACCTCAATCTCCTGCAACGCAAAACGCAGACAATGTCTATTTACCAATCTCCTGCAATGCAAAACGCAAACAATGTCTATTTATTAATCTCCTGCAACCCAAAACGCAGACAATATCTATTTACCAATCTCTTGCAATGCAAAACGCAGACAATGTCTATTTATCAATCTCCTGCAACGCAAAACGCAGACAATATCTATTTGCCACAATCACCTCACTTTGCCGCAAAAAGCAGACAATGATTTTTTCCCAGTTGAAAGGACAATAGTTGTTTGTTTTGTGGGAACTCTGTGAGAGAAAACTTAAAAACGTGAACTCCGTCACAAAACCACATCCTGCGCTGTTGTGCAGGAGCGTGAGTGTTATTTTCATAGTTGTTTCTGGGCGATTCTTGTTTCTTGTTTCTGCACGCGTCTTTGCTTTCTGTCTGCACTTTTCCTGCTTTGGAATCTTTGACGCAGTTGCGAACTGCAGCCTGTAGGATGAGCATTCTTTGAGAAACCCAAACACGAACCAAGCTCGGAAAATGTAATTTCTGCCTCAAGGCCCATTCATACCAAGTGTCAGCATCAGCGTAACGGCAACATTTCCTGGGATAAAATGAAGCAGGTTTTGATTTTTGCCAGCATCAGCATTGCCATCAGGATTACATTGCCAGTATTGAACATGGGAAAAAGTATAGGTGTGTGCACACCCAGCGTTGGCGTTGACGCGCGGTGTGAATGGGCCTTTAGGTGGAATCCCGTGTCAGAGCGCAAACCTTTTTGACGGTGATTTTGCCGGTGCACAAGTCGACGGAAACGTTGCCGAGCGTAAAGCGGAAGTCGACCGGTTTGCCGCGGGCGAGACGGGTTGGGCATGATCCGACGCGGAAAGCGCAGTTACGGCTCCTGTTCTGGGCGTCCGGGCGTCGGTACCAACACTTGATCACCAGAAACCCCGGGTTCCGCAACGCTGAAAGACAGAATGGGTCTGCTATGTTCAGAACTTGTGTTTTGAGAAATGAGAAATTGTTCTTGAAAACGGTGGTGTCGAGTTCGCAAAGAGAATAGGAAGCTAGGTTGAAGTGATCTTGACAATGAGGCATGAGCAGAGCTGTTTGAGGCCCAATCCACACAGGACGCGAGCAAGCAAATTCGGACGCAAACCCTTTGATGTTGCTTGAGTGCAGTGTGAACACTCCCTTCACGCACACAGGTTCCATTTGCTTTGCATCGCGTTACGCGTCCTGTGTGGATGAGGCCTAAAGCTTCCACAGTTTTGGGTAATAGTGTGCATATATAACCTGTCTGTACTTGGTTATGTTCCTTGAGTACTTTTAGGTACTGTTGTGTACGGAGTCATACTCGTCAGTAGAGTTGGCGTACTTGCGGTGTCGAGCGCTTTGCCGCAACGCATGACATTCCAGCGTCCCACGATGACGGCGTAGTCGCCCTCGGCGTCCTTGACGAGCATCGCGCGCTCACCCTTCCCCGGGTCCAGCATCGGCACCTGCGTGGAGTCCCGGCTTGCCTGGAACACCGGAAGTCACGCGATTACAGAATGCAAGGCCCCAATAAGATAGAGGGCAGGGCACTTCGCGAAAAGCAGACCATGGGGAGTGTTCACACCAAGGGCGGATCCAGGATTTTGGTTAGGGGGCCAGCAGAGTTTTGACCCCAGGGGAGCCCTGAGCCCAAAATTTGCTCAAAATACATGTGTGGGGTTTTCCCTTGAAATTGCCTGAAAATCACAATATTTTGAAACAAATCTTGGGGGCAGGGGGGCAACCCCTGGATTCGCTAGTGCACACAGAAACCAGCGACATCAAATGATGATTTGCACAATAATTCACAACAGAAAATCCACATTCAATGCATTTGCTCAATTACAATGTTCTTCCATTGAAAGTAGGTTTGGAAGCAAATTTGTCTTTGTACTCAGAGATCAGCATGGCCTCAATGTGAGGATCCTTTCATCAGTGCAGATTCATTCACATGTCACTTTATTCTGACGTGCCTAGTCCTGTGCGGCGTTTTCCCAACAATCCAGTGGGGTCAGGGAAATGGGGTGGACTGCTCATGCGCAACCAATCACCCGGAAGTCCAGGAATCAGGAATCTTTTGTTTCCAGTCACGTCCCCCTCGGGAACAACACCAGAACAGCTGTGGAGCGTTCACATCAGCTCCATTTCAGATCAGCTGACCCCAAGAAAAGAAGAATCCACGAAGAAGATACTTACGGGAGACAGCTCCTCTCTGCATGGCACCGGAAGCTGGTTGTTCCCGATCACGTGAGCAATGGCGCGAATCTTGTCGTCCCGCAGCAGGGTCACTGACGACATCATCGCCTTCTTGGAATGAACCACCGTGACGTCATAACACGGTGCTCTGTTCGCGTTCACCAACCTGATGTCAGGAACCAGAACAACTGTGTCAAGGAGCAACATTTCCCGTTTGGAATCACACAATAGACACCTTTAGCCAAAACGTAAAACGCAACAAAAAACGTTACGCACAACGTGGTATCCAAGGACACCACGGAAACTAAAAACAAATGCTTTGTTTGGGGCAAATGCTCAATGTTGATATCTACAGGCGGGGGTTTTCTTCTGACAAGAAGGAACTGGAGGTTACACAAAAGGGAAAACTTTCCATGTCAGGGATTTGTGGAACGCCTCAGGAAGGCGCACCTTACCCAATCAAGTCTTGTCCAGAAATAGCAACAATCTCAACAGCTATAAATCTCCTTGAAAATTTTTTGCCAGTGTCAAATACAAATCTACATTTTCAAGCAAAAACCCCTTATTGAAACAGAAAGCTGAACCCACAGACAGGACTTAATCTCAGTGAAGCTGTGACGGTACCCACCTGTGTTGCGCGACACTGCCGGGTACCTTCTGTTTGCAGGACGGGAGTGGTACCCCGGTCCAGAAGGGCTCATCTATGATCTCCCGGTACGTGAAACCCCCGGCCTCCACCTGCAGCAAGCAGTCGCCTCGGTGCCCAGTCTCCCGGGAGTGCCGCCTCCGGATCTCCGCGTTCACTGACACCTGAAAACAAGCAGACCAATAATGAGTCAGCCCGCCCAGGCTCCTCTCACTGATCAGGCTCCATCCACACTGGACGCCACGCAAGAAGCGACGCAAATAAATGGAGCCAGGTCCCATTTGTGGGTGTGTTATTGCATTTCCTGTTGCTTAGGGCCCATTCACACAGGACGCAGAGCACCTCGCAACAGGTGTATGCAAATTATAGGACACACTGTGGTTAATAGGAGTGTTCACACAGGTTGCAAGCAACATCAAAGGGTTTGCACACAAATTTGCTTGCAAATCTGCTTACGCATCCTGTGTGAGCAGGGCCTTAGCATGCAGTGTGTACAGGATTGTTGTTACAACAGGATTTGCACATCCTAATTTGCTTTGCTTCTCGCGTCGCGTCCAGTGTGGATGGAGCCTAACTTTTGCAGGTGCAAACCTGGTCAAATCTGCTGTCTCTACTTGTACTGGGTGCTGGACTCCGTGGAACCTCAGCATTGTGTCAAAATCATGCAGCGCGTTCAGTCCAAGAAGATTGTGTTTGATTTTTTGGTCTGCCAGTCAAAAATCGGATTTTCTGGTCCAAGAATCAGATTGATGTCTCATCACAGAGAAACATCCTTATTTATATATAACTTTCACCATGCCACCTATCTCCCACCGAAGCCACAAGAAATGCAATGTTTGGTTTCCAGCTTCAGGTGATGTTTTTGAGTTTAGATCTTTTTGTCTTTTTGGAATTGTCACAGAAATGCGGAAGTTGATGCTTACCTTTGGACAGGCATCTAGTTTAAAAGCTGGCTTGGCGTCGCCGAATAGGGACATGGTGGCGTTGCTATGGAAACGCTGGACGTCGTTGTAGGCCAGGCTGGAATCACACGGGAGCGGGAGCTCCCCCTCGGCCACCGCCTCCTGGTCCCCCCACAGGTTACACAGGAATGATCTCCGCATCAACAACACGAACTTGAGGCCCCAGTACTTCTGGCTGC
>JAAUYG010125069.1_pt1 | contig 13386 bp, 9 predicted proteins | sample 7278091 | NCBI WGS metagenome assembly JAAUYG01 (sample SAMN14350201, study PRJNA611818) | marine sediment metagenome | isolation source: surface marine sediment (0.6m) | place: French Polynesia: Moorea | collected 2018-08
AAATGAAGGAAATAAAATGAAATACTCAAGGAAAGTACCATTATTTTTAGCAAATATTTTCAGCGACGTCATAACCATGTGTTACGGTGTGGGCATTTTAATGATGGGACACAGTGGTTCTTTGTGACGGAAAACTCCCCTTGGTGTTGATCCTTTCATGTGGCCCATGATTTCTTGATACAGTATTTTCCTCATCATTTGTCATGGTGTACAAGTACAAATATGGGCATTGTAATTTGGTTGTGACAAATATGGTTGGTTTGGTGGGGCCTGCAATTCTTCGCGGCTCATTGTCATCTCAAAGAATGCCCCTGGTGCCGTGGAATCTGCCCTTGTCTTTCCAGGGGCGTTTTCTCATGGGAAATGAAGGCAGACCATAAAGTCGCAAAAGAACCCTAAAACTGCTGCAAAATCAGAAAGCAAAAGAAAAAAAAAAAAAAAAAAAAAAAAGAAAAGTTTTTGCCAAAAACCGAAATCTGTGCCGGTTATTGGATGTTGCCATTCAAAATTGAGTGACAAAAAAGTTTCTTGTGATAAAAATCGGCACAAGTGTGAATTGGGCCTCCAAACTGAATTGTGAATTGCACTTCTCTTCACTTTTCCATGGTTCCTTCAGGAACAATCGGAAGGGGATTGGTTGAGCTTTTGGGGAATTTTCCGAGGTGTGGACCAGAATCAATTGTCCCTTTATCTTCCATATATTGAAGAAATCTGTTGAGCATTTGTTGTGAATTGTGGTTTGCAGAAGACACGTTGAGTTCCGCCACAGACTCAGTGCAGAAGAGAAGACACGACTTGACGAGGGCAGTGCATGTACAAATATGGGTCGTCTGTGGCGGATCTAGGCTGGGAACGGGAATGTGGGTTGTGGTCAAGAGGCAATTGATCCGCTCAAATTGGGGCCAAATTCATTCAATGCCCGCAAAGAACTTGTTTCCCCCCGCCCACTGATGTGGTTCCCCGAAGTTAAGCACCCATTGCTTTGTTGCCGTTTTGGTTGTTCGTCTGTTTTGGTCGGATCTTTGCGAATTCTGATGTCCTAAATCCATGCCAATTACCCAATGATGTGATGCCTGGGCAAAACACATCAATCCGAGTTTCCTGTCGGAAGAGACGGGATGGTGGCTGTGAAGGACGCCTAAACTTTGTCGGCCAATAACGAGAAGCGACAATCTTGTTTCGGGCTGATAACACGTTCAAGACATCAATCCTTGTTCAGTCCGCGTTTTGGGGCTCTCCCGAGTTCCCAATCTTCACCATATTGACAAACTCGGGGAAGTTTGTCCCAAAAGTTGTTTCAAACATCTGCCCATTGCTGGCTCGGCCAACAAATCTGGGGTGACCTCCCCTAAATAGATGACTTCCTCCCCCCCCCCAAAAAAAGGAGACCGTGATGGCAGTTTTTCCTCCCCATTGTAATCCTGGATCCCTCCCTGCCCGGTGGTTCGTTACATGCGTGCGATCTCGAGACGTGCTTAGGATCGTAATACACAGGTCTGTGTGGTGTGTGTCACTCGCGAGAAGGGATTGTTGCTGGGTTTGAGACCGACTGATAGTAGCTGTGACTCAGGTTGGAGGTGGGTTTGATTGTGTTCTTCATGCCTGAGATCTTGTGTGTGTGTGTATGGTGTCAGTGCATCTTGCAAAATCCAGCACCCTAGGTATTTTACCAGCACCCAGTTTGGGTGCGGCGTGGTGGGAGGGAAGAGGGGTGCGTGTCTTTGACAGCGGAGAGGGCTCGGAATACACAGACCAAAGATCAGATCTGAAGAGCTTTTCGTGTGTTGTCGCCAACCCTCGAGGTTCAAATAGAGATGTGGTTTTGTGGTCACAGTCACAATACTTGAGCCTCATAGATCTGGTGATGGGGTCACACAATCTCAGGTCTCCTGTCTAAAACACAAAATGTGGACTGTGATGAGTTCTTTCACATTGCCCTCAGTTTCCAAAATCCCCAAAAAGAATTCCATTGTGAACAATAGAAACAGGAGGCAATGTGCAGTGGTCACTGTCCCAGAGTCTCGAACACAGAATCTAGAAACAGGAGGCAATGTGCAGTGGTCACTGTCCCAGAGTCTCGAACACAGAATCTGGAGCCATTCAAGTGGAGTGTTGACAATCGCAGCTCTGGAGTCTTTATTCAAGCACGAGGGAAAGTAAAATTTCTGTTGAGATCTCTATAGATGTGGAGTTGCAATCTTAGGGTGTCAAACACAAGGATCTGGTGTTGTTGTCACAATCTGGTGTGGTCACAGTTCCAGACCTGAAGTCTCAAACACAAAAATCTGGAGCAATTCCCCCGTCGTCGTGTCTGGAGACGTGAGAACCAGTTGCGCGGAGATCAATGTCGTAATGTGTGAGTGAGTCACGGTCCCGTGTGAGATCCCCCAGACCCATTTACGAACGCGACAAGATCAATGGATGGTCGTTGGTCATCCACCCAACCAGTGCAAAAGGGTCGAGTTCAATGCGTCCTCTTTCGTGACCCCAAGGGTTGTGAAAAATCATGTACTTTTCGCGATTCGTACTCGAACAATGGGGGGGGGGAGTTTTGTATTCATTTACAGACGTGAAAAGATCAATGGGTGGGTAGGGTCGTTGGTCATCCATCCGGTCGTTGGTCATCCATCCAACCAGTGCAAAAGAGTCGAGTTCAATGTGTCCTCTTTCTTGACCCAAAGGGTCAAGGGTTCGGGTTGTCAAAATCAAATTTGGGAAACGTGTCAGAAAAATGAAGGGGGGAGGTTTGGGCCCCCCTGACCAACACGTTGAATCCACTAGTCTTGGTCTGTATGAATTGGTGATCCTTGGTCATCACTTAAGTGCTCGAGGGTTCACTCAACCCACGGCTTTATTGTCCCCTCCCCCGGTCCTATGATTGATTTCATGATGCTTGTTGCGTTTTGAACAGAAGCAAGTACGACAGGAAAACTTGTGATCACAATGGTACTTGCTTGTTACACACTCTGATCTAAGATAATTCTGACACTTGTGACGCCAGGTGGGGGCGGGGCGGATAAGAAACCAAACTGCCGTCTTTCAATTGAGCAAGTGGAAATTCCAATTGTCACTAAGTTTTTAGCACGATTCCAATTGTCACTGAGTTTTTGGCACGAACGGGACATCCACTGTGAATGTCTGAACGAATGTACCGTCTTGCAAAAAAAGAAAAAAAAAGACGCAGTCCAACACCTATTCTTGCGTCCTCAGAATAGACATCCATGAAAAACACGTGTCCGAAACACCTCGCTATGGGGCGATGCTCCCCCCTCCCAGCAAAAAGCAGTTCGGTCCTGTCTTGTCTCCAAAAGAGAATCCTGTGTTGGCCCATATCCGGACCGAATTCTGTCCGCGTTCGTGGTAACCCGAGGAGCTGATTTCCCTGCTGTCTGTCTGTGCAGAAGCAGCTACAGACCAGACGACGCATAATTCCGTGTGTTGCATACCTCCCCCCATAAGCGTGTCGGCTGTTGGCACCACCCACACACGTTCTTTGATGTCCCCACACACTCCGTGGTTTGTTGGGGATGACCTGACCCCAGACATTGTAAAACTAGAGATTTGTCCCACCAGGAGGAGGGGGGGGGGTAATATCCATGGGGAACAAGTCAGAGCGGGGGGGGGTAACATCCATGGGAGGGGAACAAGTCAGAGGGGGGGTAGCATCCATTGGGGGGTGACAAGTAAGAAGGGGGTAACATATCATCTTGACCAGCAATGGGGGTGGGTGATGATGGACATTAAAGTCAGCAAAGGTCTCGTCAAGCCTGAACCACGGTCTGCTCGAACACTACTGCGCCCCTTTTTCAAAGGGAGCGAAGTACAAATGCTGATTTTGTAGCATCATAGCTCCAGGGAAGTGGTTTGACTCAGGGAAGCCTTCTGAAGCACTGACACCATCCGCAGAGCCCTTCTCCCACCCCCACACTGCCTGAAAATCACCTGGCCCACAGCTGCTGCCTTCAGTGCACTGCTTCGCGAAAGTTCAATGCCGCAATTGATCTAAAATCCCCCCCCCCCCACCCTCGTCACTGACAAGCGCCCTTCGTCGCCTTCACCTGAAACCTCTTGTGTTTGCAGAAATGCTTTCCGATGCGCTGTGGTTCCACACAGGCTGCCGTATCCCACTAAAACAAGCAGCTCCCACTGGTCCAGCTGCGGAAAAAGGCCGCAATGGCCTCAATGATCCGTGTGACCCTGGGAGATTTGCGTCGAGCCGTTTCCATTGATTGTGATCCGTGGTTGCATTGGCCAGAAAAAGCTGGGTGATTTGGCTGCATTGCTCCTGCTGGCCCAGTGACAGGTTTAGTGACCTTGTTGTCGGGTGTTGCAGAGTGTGTCATGTTGAGCTTGCAAGGGTAGGGGAAGCCAGTGGGTAGTGGTCTGTGTAGGTAAATATTCTGAAGGTGAGAGCCGTCAGCAGGTTTTATAGGGTCTTGCTAAAGCTGCAAAGTATGCATACAGTTACTGGCAGTCTTGGGAACTCTGTACTCCTGACCTAGCTGTACTTAGGGAATGTGTGGATGGGTTTTAGGTATGGCAAAGCTGTGTTTATACTCATCAGTCAGGCAACAGGCACTTTCAGGCCTAGTTCACACAGGACGCCAAAGGAGATTTGGAAGCAAAATTCGCTTGCAGGCCTTTGATGTTGCGTGCAAGTTGTGTGAACACTCGGGTTCCGTCGCTTGCATCGTGCCTTTGCGAGGTTCTCCACTGAACGGGGCCAAAGGTACAACAACAGGGAGTTTCAGCTTCACAAGTACGTAGAGCAAAAACTTACACTAATACGTGCTTTTGTGGGACATTGGCCAATCACAAAAGTGGATTTGTATTTAAATCACGTTAAAGAGCACGTTGATCTCTCACGTCTATGGACAGCTAAAACTCCCTTGTTCCTGCAGCTTTGACGTGGACGCTGACGTTCACGCTTGGTACGGTTGATTCAAAGTTGATTCCCAACTTTCTATTTGCAAAGCTAACCGCTAAGTATTTATTGGCCGTTCTGAGAGACTTGTTGTAACAATTAACGTCATAAGGCACAAAAACGTTCTGACAAACTTGAAGTACTGGTCCAAAGACGAATATTAGGTTTTACAGAGTCAGAGATCCAAAAGAGGTTCTGAAAAGCTTGACAACACTGGTTCAAAATTGAACAGGATAACAAAAAACGTTCTGAAAGACTTGTATCCGAAACGGACTGATTCCCAACTTTCGCAGATGACAAACAATGTGCTTGGATGCCAGGTTGGGAAGGCTGGATTTACTTCCAGTCGGAACACGAGATTTGGGAGCTAGCTTGAGAACAAGAGCCAGACTTTTGAGAAAATCGCAGTCAGTATCAAATTCGAATTCTCACGTTAGGCGTCTTTTTGTCGAATTTTAACATTGCGTAAAAAATAAGATGTCCGCATTGAGCACAAGTTGATAACTCCCAATCAAGGTTGTGTCTCCAAGTGTCTTTTGGGTCTTAAATTTTATGTTCGGTGTCTTGTGTTTTTGACACAGACTGGTTGGAAGATCTGTGGCCCTGTTTAGAGGGGTATCAGGTGGAGAAAATGAGACCTGTGCGGGTTGTGCGTGGGAAGGCGGCGCAGGGATCTTAGGTGAGACGAGGCGACTTGCACCTTGAGATTGAGATAGTCCTGTCCTGTGCTGAGATCATACGGAAGACAAAGGTTGTCGGTTGTTGGCTGGTACCTGTTAGTTTATGGCTGTTGTTTGAAGGCTGGATCAAGTTGCAAATGAACCTGAAACCATCTCCTGATTTGGTCAGCAAAAATTAAAAGAAACACTGAAGACAAAGGTTGTTGGCTGTTGGTGCTTGGAAGTTTCTTTCTGTTGTTTTGAGGCCAGGCCAAATTCAAATTGCAAATGCGTCAGAAACCACAAAACTTCTCAAGGAAATCCATCTCGCTGTTTGGGCAGCAAAGAAAAAACAGAAAGGAAATTTTGCGTTGAGATAGAACAAGGACAGTTGGTGCCTGAAAATTTACGACTGACTGTTGTTTCAAGGCTGTGCGAATGGCAAATACGTCAGGAACAGAGGGGCCCTGGCCATCCGTCCGTGTTGGGGAAAAGTGCTTTCATTGGTTGGTGGGGTCTTGTTCAAGCTCAAAGCGCTCCAAAGTACGAAAGAAAAGTTCACAAATGAAAAAGTACGCATTTTGACGTGCAGGAAGATAGTGCCACCAACTTCCAGAAAACTCAGTATCCAACGCACTGCGTGCGTTGCATTGGTATCAATTGTTCTAATCGTGAAGATACCTGGGAAAGTATTTTTTACAGTCAGGAAGGAGAGAGGTGTCAAACACACAATAGGACAAATTGCAAAAAAAGTGTTGATATCTCATTTAAAGGTGTTAATATCTGTTTTGAAATAAAAAAGATATCAGGACAAGTTGCAAAAGGTGTTAAAATCTCTTTTGAAATGAACAAGATATCATCATCTCTCTCAACAGACAATTGATTGCTAATTGATGTGTTTGTTGATACCAAAAAAATTGTTGGTGATACCAAAAATTCGTTTGTTGGATACACCAGATATCTCCCTCAGCAACTTGATATCAACTTTCGAGGCTACGCGCTCTCGAGCTGATATCAAATTGCTCTCGTGTGATATCTAGTACATATTCTTTCACAAGAAAACTTCACACCTAACATTTCTCCTCCGTATTACAGGAACAAAAGTGCATTTTTGATTTCTTCGCAAAACCATGTTTGACTTTTTTCACGAGTAGTTTTCGGACCAAAACCGAAAGAGAAGGCAACGTATTTTTCACCTGGCCAAATTTTCAGCTGCCGTTTCTTCCTTCTCGTCAGTCAAGTCCGACCAGGAATCTAGAAAAAAGGAAAATGAAAACATTCGTGTGCGTTTTCTGTGGAGAAAGAGAATGCTGCCGACCACGACAGTGCTGTGCAGTCTTGGGCGCTTTCCTTGAGACGTCAAAAAAGAGATGTTTGCCAATGGGGGTGGTGTGGGGTGGTGACACACAGAGGGGATGGGGGAGAGGGTAACTGAGCGAAGCTGGTGTTGAGGTTAGACCACGGCATCAATTACACTCAGGCGCAAATCAGGCTGGAATACAATCGTGCGTTTTCTCCAACGAATCATTTTCTTCGCAAATTATGTGGCAAACACACGTGCTCTGCTGGCCGTGTTCCCTTTGTGGTGAAAATTTGTGGACAAAGACTTCATTTGTGATCTTATCACACTGTCCCACAAAGACAAATGTGTCTGATAAATTGCAGTGTTTATCAGTTTTGATCTTTGCTGTTGTCTTCGTGACATGGAATGCTTCTTGGAGTCGCAGCGCCAAAACAACAGAGAAACAAGCAGAAATTTTCATGACAACAAGGGCACCAAGCAGTGTCAGGGACATGCTGGCCACTGTGACGACAGCAAGAATGACAGGAACGTGACTCAAGCCGCTCCGCTCTTTGCATCGCGGCCTAAAAACTGAGTTCGTTCTTGCGTGGTCCAGACAAAACAAACGAAAGGAAAAGCAGGATCAGGATGGTGTGGTGCATGGGAGCAGAGTGATGCTATTTTTGTCACTATCTGCGAGCCATTCTATTTGCTGTCAACCCACTAGAATAAGTGTCACTTTCAATAAATGTGCCGTTTGTGAATCATTTCTTTCCAATGTGAACAAACATTTGCACCCCTTTTGTTTGCATGGAGAGATATCAAAACAGTAAAAATTTCGCACTGTCAAACAACAAATTTCCTCAAGTTACTCAAGCGGGATAAAAGGACATCAAAAGTTATTAGGTTTGACAAAAACCAAGATTGCAGCAATTCAAACACCGCCCACGCTTTGGTTTCCCGTTTTGGCAATTATTTTCTGAAGCACGACTTGCTTTCCTTTTTTTCGTATGTCTGGAAAAATTGCAAGACGCAACTCAACTCTCTTCCATGCATTGAAGCAGTTTTGGCTTCTGTCGACAAACTTGCTGCGATTGTTTTCTCGGAAACTTTTTTCGAGCTCGCACTCCTGTGGGGGCGACAGGCTGCCGCTTCTGAACGACATGAAACCACTGTCACCTCCAGACCCTTGTTCACACAAAACGCAAAGCACCTCCCAAAAGCGCAAATCATGGTGCCTAATACAAGAAACATTCAAAGGATTTGCACGGAAATTTGTGAACAAATCTGCTTCCGCCTCGTGTGAAATCGAACCTGCAACCAGAAAGCATCAGGCAAAGTTGGCGGGTTTCCGATCTCCACCATGTAACCACATTGTGGATGAGAATTCAGATTTTTTAGACCATCACATGCGCACCCACAAGAGCAGTGACATGTAGCTGTGGAGAAAAGGCTTGAACTTCTACAAAACTGTCTTGGCAGGTAGGGGTGGCAGGTGTCTTCCACAACAACGACACGACTCAATGGTCGCGCATTTCTACTGCCCGACCTAAGAGCTCTGTTTGATGTTTAGAACACACTGGGTGGCATACCTGTGCTGTTGGATATCCTGTCGGCATCCTGCGCGCCCTCTGTGGAGCCGTGGCCGCTGTCGCCGTCTCCCTCTGGTGCAGGAGCCTCCACGTCCTCGTACAGGTCGCTCTCCGTCGACAGCTGCTCGGGGACGGCCGGCCTCTCCGGCAGCTGCAGCTGCTGCGGCACGGGCGGCTTGATGGACGGCACGGGGCGGGACAGCTCATCCCGGGGGCCCTGCACCGCCGTCCTGGCCACTGGTTCCATTACAGTTGCGTTGCTCTCATTGACGTAGGGGTTTTCAATGCGTTTTTTCCTGATTTGCGGGGAGGCAGAGGAGACTCCAATCTGAGGGGCAGCTTTGGTGGCCACAATCTTGGGCGGCAAGGCGGGAGGTTTGGGCAAGGGACTCGGACTGGCACGACTGGGTTTGCGGGGAACAGGTGGGGGCGACAAGCTGCCGCTTTTAGTGGAAGACCTCGTGACGTCAGGACTTCCTTGGTGAGGGGACTGATAGTTCTTCAACGCAGTGACGAACTTTTCTCCAATACTGTCTTGTTCCCTTTGACTGTCACCATTACTGGAAAATGACGAACGTTTGCTGCTGGGTTCATTGTTGGATTTCAATGCTGCGGTTTTGGGTGGCAAAACGGGGCCTTTTATCATCTTCTTTTCGGCAAACGTTCCTGTTCGCGCAGGATCTGTGCTCATGGCTGGCTTTCTCTCTGGTATAGGCGGGCATTCAGTACGCTGCCCTGCAGGACTTCTCCTCCTCACAGGCGGTGGGGTTCTCTCCTCGGGTCTTTCCAGCCCCGAGGTTCTGCTCACCACTCTGAACACAGGCGGGGTGCGTTTCTCGTCCACTCCAGGGGTCGGGCTTCTACTTCTCAACTGTGGAGAGGCTGACCCTGAACTCGAGGCATTGCTGCTCAATCGCTTCTTCTGTTCACTTGCAAAGAAGAGATTTTCCGCGATTGTTTTCACCCCTTGCGATGCAGATGTTGTTTCAGCAGTTGTCAAGGATCCCTGGCTAAAATCCGGATCCAGATTTAATTGATTTTTCACAATCAGTTTGGGCTTGGCACCCACTGGCGGCTTGTCGTCGCTTGGTTTGGGTTCAGTGACACTTCCCTTCTCCGAGCGACCTTCTATCTCTGCTCCCTGAGTTTTTGTCAACTGACTGACAATCGCTGAGACTTTTTTCTGTCCAGTGTTAGTTCCAGCTGAAAATTTCTGCTTTTCGGGTTTTGGTGGAAGCAACTTCCCCGATGCAGTGAACTTGCTGCCAAATTTCTCTCCTGAATGTCTTGATCCACTTCTTATTTCCTTCACTCCAGATGATCCCGAGATGTTTCCTTCAACTTTGGCCTTCTGCTTGTTGAGTATTCTGGCCAGTTCGTTCAGAGGCCCCTCTGGGTTCTCCTCGATGGAAGCTTGCCTGGCGAGGTTGTGTATTTTCCTGGTTACAGACGATGCCCCCTTCGGTGCATGTTTTGTCTTCAGGGTACATTTCACGGAGTTCCTTCGCCGAACCTGAACGACCTTTGCTGATCCTCCCTCCTCAACATCTACCATCGGGTCAGCCATGTCCTTCAGCAGTTCTTTGTATAACTAACTGTAAGCCATTCTTCAACAAGATCTACTCATGATCTGTTCTCTGTTTCAAAACATTTTGCATTCCCACACTCGCTCATGTCTTCTTAGTCTTACAGTTATAGTCTTGGCAAACAACAACAGAAATCTAGGACGTTTTTCTCAATCCTTCATCTTTTTTCTTTCATCTCCTTTATCCTTGCCACAATATCACAAAACTGACTGCATACTTTTTATCCATCGGCCTCTTATCGCAGGACAGCAACAACTATAAATAACCGTGAGCATCGCTCATCCATAAGGAAGGAAAAATTTCCAAAAACCCTACTTGTTGCTGAGTACACAGACAGGTGCTTGTGGTCACGAACTCGTGACGTCATCAAAATGTGTGTGAATCTTTAACACCTTCACGAGAGATTTCCAAAAATATTGTGCAAGCAGAAGAAGTCTTTTGGGTGAGATTTAAAAAAAAAAAAAAAGGATTAAATTTGATGTAGACATGTGTAAATTTGTCTGCGAGAAGTAGATCTAGATGTACACATTGTTACAAACCCGTGTCTGCTTGTGTCGGGGCCATAAGCCAACGGTTTTGATTCGTTCTTTTGAGGAAAATGAAGGGAATTGGCCTTTCGTGTGATCCAGAATCCAGAATCTAAGAATTTTGAAAAGCATGAAGAATCTGCTCAGCCTCTGCTGGGCTGTCCCATTGATGATTGAAGAAGACTAATAGACATCTAGATCAAGATCCAGATCTATTGTAGATCTATTTGCAAATGAAAGAAACAAGCAATTTGATTTGTTGATCCACCACCCTTCTTGATCCATCCAGTGTGACACCGAAAAACAACACGATCTTTGTGTCTCCTTTGCAGACTTCACATTGTGACAGCAATGATGCAGTAGAGATGTCTCAAGTGAAATGAGAGGAGCACTGCTGCTCTGCACAGCGCTGTGGAAGAGCTGAGTGATTTGCTGCTATGGAAACGCATGTGCACGACACACCCGAAGTCCTGCCGATCTGTGAGAATCACCTGCGTGGTATCTGTGCGCACAAAGATAAGTGCCCAGAGCATCACTTTTCACTGCCGTATTTATGGCAGGTAAGACTCGCATGTTGGAGCAATATTTCACCAGTCTGTGTTTTCAAGTGAACTTTTCTGATTTCATGTGTTTCTCTTTCAGAAACTGCTCAATGAATGACGGTTATTTTATTGCAGGTGTGTTTGGACTGGATGGGATGGGTCAGCTTGAATCCGGAAGAATGCGAGTACATAGAGAAGATCTTCTCCAACCCAAGTGCCGATTCGGCAGTTACCAAGGTGAGCAAAAGTGCCACCGGTCTGACGTTTCCTGGAGGGACCACTTACCGCCTGGTGACCCTGCGAGCCATTACTGCAAGCCGCTGCCTCCGTGTGACTGTCATCAGTTTTTTGTTGAGTTTGGTTTTACTGCTTCCTCCTGTGCCCCCGTGTCCACCATGGCGCGGATGTGTACAAACGGAAAGCAGATATGACACCAAAACTGCCCATTCCCCCCGTGCCAGGTGAGAGTGCCACCCAGGAGGTTTCAAAAACAGCAAGGCTCAGTTCACACAGGACGCGGAGCATCTCGCAACAGGCATAGGACCTATGTAAACAATGGAACACATTGTGGTCAATGGGAGTGTTCACACAGCTTGCAAGCAACATCAAAGGTTTTGCACGCAAATTTGTGTAAATCTGCTGACTCGTCCTGTGTGAATGGGCCCCAAGGAAATTAGTGCTTGTGGCCAGGTCTCGTTGCCTGTATGTTTCTGCTATTCGTTTACAATGGCGTCATGGTTGCAGGTGCATCTCCCGGATCCGTTGGGGGCAGCAGTGCCGCTGGATTTCATGGTCGCTTTCCACGACATGAAGGCCATGGTGAAGCCAGTTGGGATCTCGGATGCACCAATCAGCACCCTGAACGTGCGCAGGTAAACTCACATGAAATTCACCTGCAACATAAAATCTCGTTGTTCCCATTTTCCGGGCAAAACACTTTCTCTTGAAATAGCTATGAAAGATGGCACAAAATGCAAGTGCGCCGCATGTGCAGGTCGTCACGATCAGAGATCATCAGTTCAATGCGCAAGCAAAAAATGTTTGTTTGTCATGATTCCAGGAGGATTTTTCTGCCATGGGTGCGGAATGCATCTGGCAAAAAAATAAAATAAAAGAGATCTGTTAAAAATGCTGGTTGAAATGAGTTTTCAGCAGAACTAGGACGTCATTTCCGTTTTCGTTTTGTTGAACAGGCTGTCAACCCTGTCGTTTGCCAAGGCTGTGACGGGGAAAGAAACCGTGGACGATCCCGCTTCACCCAAGTACTGCACCCAGTGGAGGTGGCACTACGAGGACCCGAGTAAGAAGGGAATGTGGATGACCTTTGAACAGGTGAGGAAGCAAGCAATACCCCTGGATGCAGATACGAAAAAGTACGCGGGTACCTCTTTAGGTCTTTTGCGAAGAGTACGCCTGGCGTTTTGACGACACAGAAACCTTTTGCAAGACTTAGAAAAGGCGACACACCTCAGTTGTTTTGTGGCCAAGACCGCTTTTCAGCGTTGAGGCCGTGCAGCCCATCCATCGGTCTGCGGCGATGGTGACAACAACCGTGACAAAGACGGCTGGGTGTCTCAAACAGCCGCACGGCCGAAAAACAGAAGCCGAACCCATTGTTTGCTTGGTGTTCTGCCTGGCATTGTCAGTGTGGACACCAGCGGCGGTCACTTAGCCAAAACACGCTGGATGACTTGTCACATTCCGTGAGACGTCAGCTGAATCTGAAGCAGAAGTGCTTGAGCGAGGAATTGGCAGAATGAGTAGTGTTGGATTCAATTTGTGCAAAGCTCTTTGGGTCATGCGTGAATAACTCCATTGATTTGATGACAGTGGCTAACTTTTATTTCCATAAGAACCTGGATACCAGACATAAGATGCACCCCTCTTTTAGCATACAAAATTGGGATACACTTTGGGTGAACAACAAAAAGAAAAGTTGCTCTGATAAGAAGCTCCATACTTTTCAAGTCATGTTTTGCCCAAAAAAGATGGGTCTTATGCGCGGGTTCTTGTGGTACATTTCATGATGCTTCAGGCATTTCTACTGAACAGGGTGGGAAGATCAACAACTCCAAAATAATGTTTCTGTTTGTGGCTCACACAGGACGGGTTTTCGCCGATGCAGTGGACCATAGAGAGCAAGTACGAGGCGGGGCAGGAGGTGTACCGGTTTGAGGTCACCGTCCCTCCACGCGGGCCCGAGACCTACATGATCAACTTCCTCACCATGAAGGTAACAAACGGGCCTTTCCCAACCAGTTCATTGCATTGATC
>JAAUYG010092323.1_pt1 | contig 13385 bp, 8 predicted proteins | sample 7278091 | NCBI WGS metagenome assembly JAAUYG01 (sample SAMN14350201, study PRJNA611818) | marine sediment metagenome | isolation source: surface marine sediment (0.6m) | place: French Polynesia: Moorea | collected 2018-08
ATTAAGGCCACTCAGAATTAAGACCACCTCAGAATTAAGACCACCCCAGAATTAAGACCACCTCAGAATTAAGACCACCCCAGAATTAAGACCACCTCAGAATTAAGACCACCCCAGAATTAAGACCAGTCAGAAATTAAGAACACGTACCCCAGAATTAAGACTACCCCAGAATTAAGACCACACCAGAATTAAGTTCATCTCAGAATTAAGACTACTTCCGACTTAAGACCAGCCCAGAATTAAGACCACCTCATAATTAAAACCACCCCACATTAAGATCACCCCAGAAATAAACCCACTTCAGAAATAAATGACAAAATTAAGACCACCTCAGAATTACAATCACTTCATTGCTGTCAAAGAACCAGAGGGCTGCATTTAAAATGTTTATTATATAGTCTCAGAGATGAGACCACTTCAGCATTAAGCAGACCAGAATTCCACACTCAAAAAGTGGAAATTATGTGCTGGGTAAACAGAAATGCTGTGCACAAGAGGAAAATGTGGCACTCAGAAAATGCATATTTTGCACTCAGAAGATGCAAATTTTTCATTCAAAACCTGCAACAGCACTCAGAATCCCCAGAAATCTACACTCAGAAAATGTAAATAAATCAAATGTGTTCAAAAATGGAAATTCCACACTCCAAAAATGGAAACTCTGCCCATGTGATGGCAAGTCAGCTTTTCCATGATGCCATAAGGGGCCCAGCCTTTCTGTGCTGATGCATCCAATTCTCAATTCTAAGTGATTTTCCACAATTCTGAAAGGAATGATTAAGACCGGTTTCTATCAGTCCATGGGTGGTCTTAAAACTGAGCTTCCGCTGTACGCCTGTACCTGTTACATGTTCAGCTGCCCAGTGCTGTCCCGCAGTCTCTAGAATCCAGGCCTCTGATTGGTCAGCGATCAGAAAGCTGTTGTGGTAGGTGAAACCTTGGAAGTTTTCTGCACAGTTCCCCCCCTGACCATATCGTTCTAACAGGGAGATTATGATGTCTTTAGCTTTGGAAGCTGTGTCTGCTCTCTCCAGGCCTAACCTGTACAGAAAGGGAAAGAAAATATACAGTGCTACTACCTATCTTGAGAAACCACTACCATGAGAGACCACCATGCAGTCTTAACAGACCGCACATTCTTACTGAAGGATCTACATATTTATCAGAACTGAGCCTATCACCGCAGTCAGGTAACATGTCCAAGAGACCTGATATCAACATGGCCAATGTCTCTTAAGAAAACAAAGTGAGTGAGTGAGTGAGTGAGTGAGTGAGTGAGTGAGTGAGTGAGGAAGGAAAGAAGGAAGGAAGGAACTTTATGACTTTGGCATGCAAGAGCATGGAATAGCTCCATAGTGATATTAAAGTTACAAAGAGTTTTATATTTTTGGAGAATCTGGCAGGATATAGCCACCGTAGTAAATGCATTGCTTCTATAGGGTTTCACTGTACAATATGAGTCATCTGATGGTCACCTGACCATATCCATGCCCAGCAGCTTCTGGATCTCATCTTCTGGTCCCTGGAGCTTGGTCCAGACGGCCTCGTTTCCGATACATACTCCGTGCTGATTGGCTCCCATCTCTGCCCCCCACATCCAGGAAGGTTTACTCAGTATGACAGCATTCGTGTGCTTGACCTGGTCAATCGATATATAGGTACACTGAAACATAGAAGAACAAAAGCTTTAAATCCACCTACAATGATCATAAATTGCTTAATTTGTTAAGATTTTGAGGATCTGCCCTTGATCATATTTTTCCTTGAGTGGTTAAGTTTACGAAAAGCGATAAACAAACGGTCTGTAGCAAATCATCAATTCAGCGACGCAGGACACTACCTGCATATTGGAAGCCATATTTTGGCATTTCAGTACACACAAGTATACGTCTACAGCTTTTGCATATGAACTTTTGGAATACACCGGAATTGCAAGCTGAATGGGTTGTCTCAAACCAATTTATATGATGACCTTCACCTTATTCCAGCTCATTAACCTAGGAGTTAAGACTTCTATTATTGGGTTGTGTTCTTTATAATGAAATGATGAATATAACTGTTTTTAAGTTTTATCAATGTTTATAGAGAATGATTATTGCTATCTCTGTTTGGAAAAAGAATTTGATTAGCGGTAGGGATTTTTGTAGCAGGTTTGTGAGGCTAACCTAGTGAACAACCAGTTACTCATGACAGCCCTAGTTCAAATAATATTTAAATATATAGGAATGACTGTTAAGTTCTTGAGTTCAGATGTGTGATATAACGGCATGACATGAGGATACCGGTATATGGGATGGTTATTGCAGAGATTGATACTAGGCCATTGATAACCTGGCAGAGTGAAAGAAAGACTTGACAGATACACAGAACCTTGTATGATATGTTGTGGCTGCATGGCTATGCATACCTGGCCCTGCAGATCGAGGTCTAAAGGTTTTCAGGCATGGAAAGTTGGGCAGGCTTGACAAAATTATACTCTACAAATATAGGGACAATATGGTACAGGATCTTCATATTGTATATCCTATTCTTTGAAGCATGATTCACTGACCTCTACCGTGCTACCAGCTTCATGTTCCTGTTCCTCAACATAAACCACTTCCTGGACTTCATCGCTGGGGCGGTCCGAATTCTTCCCAAACACAACACAGCCATATCGCGTTGAAGGTGGCAATGCCACGAATGTGTCACAGGATCGTGGCGCAGAGACATGAGCGAGGTACCTCCTCATATTTGGCATGAGGGTCAGGCTAGGAGATAAAAAAGACTACTTAAAGCAAAATATGTCTTTTGTCATTACATCACACTGGGGTTGTCTTATTTCTGCTCTAGCTGGGTTGCAAGGTCTTAGGAGGGACTGCAATGTATAATGTCATGCAGTAGCTAATACTTTATTCATGTTATAGTGGTCCCTCTATTTTAAGACCACCCATGGGACCAAGAAAATGTGGTCTTATATGGCAGGTGGTCTTAAAATAAAGGTTATTTAACACAGAAAATTGCCCTTTGGGACCAAATCAAGCGGTCTTATAATCAAGGTGGTCTTAAAATAGAGGGTTGTAAAATAGAGGGACCACTGTAATACAGTTTGGTATATTTTATGCCATAGTCCTGTAAATAAATTTACATCCTTAATGATATTGTGTGTGTTTTATTTTTACAGTAGTAATAGTGCTAGTATTGGTCATGCACCACATGTACTAGTAATAGCAGTACTAGTAGCATCATCAGCAGTAGTATTAGTATTATCACCAGTTTGCCCTGCCTTCTTATACATGTTATACCCTCTCTATATTTCAAAGTGAAAGATTTTACCAATATGTAACTGCTGGTGACACCCAAATATAATGTGTTAGATCTAAAGATGAAAGAGTACTCAGGTGTTACCAATTCACAGCCGTGCACTGTCTATGACAACAAAGATGCACTTCCTTGTTGATTAGTCTTCAAAGAAGCTGTGAAGTGGCTGCTCTCTCACTCTTAATTATGATGGCCCAGGACGATGACTGTGATCAACATGTGACTGCTCTCAGCAATTTCTAGAATAAACAGCAAGTCTTTATTGTCTGTTGCAATTATTTATTTATTTTTAAATTTATTCTTGCAACCGTCCGAGAGGAGGAAAGGCAACACATGGCAATCATCGCATAAATCGAATCATCGCATCGAATCATCCCATAAATACCTATATACGAAAATTTTGTTCTTCTGACAAAAATACCAACAGCAACCAAGTAGATTTCAGAGTTTTTGTAGACAGCAGATACGAATATACAGTGAAACCTGGGAATTAGGGACACCCAAGGGACTGCCACAAACTGTCCTGAATTCTAAGGTGGTCTTACTTCTCAGGTTCATTTCTATGTACTAAATAGACCTAGGGACTGAAGTAGCTGTCCTTAATTCCCAGGTTGTCCCTATTTCTCAGGTGGTCTTAAGGACAGGTTTCACTGTAGATTTCACTTGTTGGTACCACTTTTACTAATAGCTTTAAGAACACTTTTAAAATTTTGTCTATCATTCCTTGATCCAGACTGGTCATCATGTGGTCCTTTGAAAATTGTTCTTCTTGCTTGTGGATGGATAGAAACAATACATCTGCCTAACAAGTGTCCCCTGCTAACTGTGTGTGCTTTGTTGTGCAGATTACAGATTGCATTATTGAATTTGCTCTGTATCTTGTTGTGCTACTTTTGGTTGTGGTAGTGTCATTATTAATTGGGTCATTCGAAAATGTCTCAACATTTAGTGGTTTTAATTTTGCTGTTATAAGTCACAACCCTCCATACTATGCCTGGTTTCAGGTACTGAAGTCTAAGCCAGAGTTACTGGATCTGAAACAAGAGGGAGTGGTGAGTTGGTATACACTATAGAGTCTATAATGTAGTTCTCTGTGGTGGTACATGTACTACCATTTTTACATAATTTCTTGTTCATTTTCAATGATATTCCTAGAACGAACTTAAACCCTGATAACCTGATTGCTGTAATTAACCGTGTAACATAATTGTGGTTAGATATCCTGAAAATGGCTACAGTTATCTGCTGTTAGAAAATTGTCTTGATTAATAAAGTAGTCTTAATTTCAAGGCGGTTAGCAAGTGTGTGCAGTGGAAAGCCTGCTTTAAAACTACCCCAGCATTAAGACAACCCCAGAATTAAGACCACCCCAAAATTAAGAACATTTATTTGATGACTAAAAGTTCTTTATGAGTGCTATATTGGTTTAAAATTAAGATCACTTTGGCTTCGACGGCGACTGGTCTTAATTCTGGGCTTCCACTGTGATCGGCAGGGGAAATATTTTGTGCCTTTATTCATGATTCCAGATTGATGAAAAAGATGATGACGAGGATGAATATTTTGCGGATGTTGTAGAAGAAGAAGTAGCAGAGGATAGCAAAGAAACGACCAATCAGGGATGTTCCGAGGCTCCAGAAGATAAACAGGCATCTGTGGTCCAGAAGGCCATTACCCACAAGGGTCACACCACTGTTGCATCATCATGGATTCATAGAAAAAACTGTAGGTGGTAATTCGAGTTACATTATTTATCATTGTTTAGTATAGCATTATGCTTTTTAATAACCTGTGCAAATGTAACTTTATATGTCAAATATCCGGTATACAACAGTCACTGTAGTCCCTCTCTGAGTGGCACTCTCAAGAGAGGCCACCCTCCCTAATCTGTCCACAAATTTTTGCTGCTACTTCTAAGAAAACATATACTTCTCCCTGTCATGAAAGGCCACCTCTCTAGTGTGGCCACAATTTCTTGGCAGATAGGGTGGCCTTATTAGAGGGGGACTACTGTATTTACAAATTTGTGTCACCTTAATCGTTTTAATCATTAAACGTCCCAATTTTAAAATAAAACTACATGTAGAACTTTAAATAAATTACCATTCATTATCACATCTAATAGCTTTAATACATTATGTGTGGTTGAATTTTCTCCAGACGAGGTCCGGACGGAGAACTATGATCCCTACCACCGCAATCCACTCTACTGCCGAGCAGACAGAGAGTGTGTGTGGGAGCTGAACAAGCTCGGTGGCCATTACCATCCCTCAGTGGCGCTGTTTGCTAGGACGTTACTGGAGGTTGGTAGCTTTGAAATACAGTTCTGTCTGATACAACCTTTTAGAAATCTACACATGGAGCTTAAAACACTGACAGTAGTGCCCGTCTAATAGGGACAACCCTTCTGCCAAAATATTCTGTCCTTATTAGAGAGATGTTCTTTGGTGAGAGGGAGCACCACATCCATTCACAGTACAGATGTACTTGCTGCCAAAAATTTGTGTCGTTTATACTAGAGGGGTGTCCTTTCTAGAGAGTTTCCTTTAAGGTATATCTTGTTTAAATTAAAAAGCCAAACAAACAAGGAATTGAACAGGTAATCCGTAGAATCTGTTTTAAAGTATGAAGGGGAATTAAATGGAGCCAGCTCTGTATCTGCTGTTGTATTATTTCAGGGGAAACACATTGAGTACACGGGAGACCCACTGCACGATTTCACACTGATACGTTTCCTCGACAGATTCGTATACAGAAATCCAAAGAAAAGTAGTCAAAGTAAGTTAATCCAAATGACAACCCAAGTAAATCCAAGTTTATATGCCATTTAGGAACAAATAAAAAAAAAAAAAAAAACGCCTTCACATTTTGTTGGGCTGATCATTTAAAATTGGCAGAATTATAGAATGTACCGGTATTGCTTGTTCATGAAATACCGGTAATTAGGATGATGATGCCATGACAAATTCTCATTTACATTTCCTGGTGTTTTTTCCATTGAAAACTTATTATATGCCATTAGTGCATGTAATATTTGCTTGCTGTTAAATCTACTACCAGGCTATAGGTTCAGAAATACAACTCACAGTCATGTTAAGTATTTTAAAATTAACACTTTGGGATATAATAATGCCTATTGTTATCCCATAATGAATTGCAATAGGCTAATGCTTTTCTCTCTTTCCTTTATGTCAATCCAGAACAGCCTAGCTCTGTGCAGAAAAAGTTCCAGGGATTTAAGTATCGCACTCCAGAAGGAGTGAAGTCCATGGCAGTAAACAGCCAGGAATACCTGGAGCAAGGCGAGGCCAGTATTCCCGTGGATGAAAAATTCTTCTTCCAGTGAGTTCGATTTGCATTCATTTCTGTTTTTCAGAAGTTTTTGACAAAGTAAGATACAACTGCCAAAAATTACTTTGCTTTTTCTGAAGTGAACCCGACAGTGTAATATATGAAATGTAGTTTAGGCACTAGTGACATGTACGTACACATGTGCTGGTACACCAATACAGCCAAGAAAAGTAACAGCCTGTATTCCACAATGGTAGCCAAGGTCCTTATAAAGTTTGGGTGAAATTAGATGAAAACTGTAGAAGTGCCATAAAATTTTTAATTTTTGGCAGATTGCCAAAAACAGTAATAGCCTATATCCCGCCATGACTAGCATTATTTATCATAAAAGTTTGGTTGAAATTGAATGAAAAATATAGGAGCAGTAGACTCTTTAAAATCTTAACATCCGAAATTTTGCATATCCCCCATATGGGAAGGCAGCGCAGTCTACCAGTCAGCTATTGCGAAGATGTTGGCAATTGCTGTTTACAAAGACTCTTTATTAATATACATGTATGTATACACCTTTGCCATCAGGTATTTCAAGCAGCAGGCTTTGAAAGCTAAGGAAGCTGAGGACAGTGATGCTGACAGCATCAGCGATACAGAGTTCGATTCTTTCCTAGGTATGTAAATACAAACTTAATGTAAAGGTACATGTATCAGACACTGCATTAAAAGCTGATATATAAACAGGACTGATGTAAAGAAAGATCACTTGAGAAAACTGGTGCGTGTGTGGTTACAACCAGTAATAGGCTTCTGAGAAGATCTTTTTGTCTATTTCAGACAACTATGAAAAGGGCTTTGATGACAAGGAGTTCAAGATGGATTTTGCTAGGTTTGTACACAAGGCACAGGTGGATTGTGATATGCATATATATGCAATATATAATAGCAAGGTTGATTTTAGGCTACATTTGCATCTTATATTTTAAAATGCTACACTCTAATGACTGTATAAACCTGTTTGACCTGATAATACTTTAATGCTGGGAGGCACATATGCCTGGTATACTAGTATGTGGGCCATTCAGAACAAAATGGTTGTCATCATTTAATGCTAAGCGCTCTAGGTACTACACTTCATATGGAAAAAAAATCTTGTAAGTATTTAGTGGTGTGTCATTTACATCTCATTTTAAAGCATATGTGCATTTGATTGATATTATAATAAATTTTAAAAAATCCTTCAAAATATATACATGTATCAGAGTTGGACAATATAAAGCTGGACGACTGAGAGTGCTTGCATATGTTTCTACATGTTTAAGAAATTGCAGAAAATGTCTCAAAATTGGAGTGACAGTTTAAGTGTGGTAGGTGCTGATACGTTCCTAAAGAAAGGTGGCTAGTTCTTGTAAAACTTTCTTTCTTCAGTGACTACTTCTCAACTGGTGTCAAAAAGAAAAAGTCAAAGAAATCCAAGCAAGCAGACAGTGAGGATGAGGAGTGGGACGAGGAGGAGGAGGAGGAAGATGAAATGGAGGAAGAAGATGATCTGTCAGATGAGGAAATGGACTTTGATGATGATGAAGAATTAAATGCAGCTTTTGAAGAAGGTGATGATGATGGTGATATGGAGGGTCTTTCAGAGGAAGATCTGGAAGAAGACGACGATGTTGGATTTGATGAGGAGGAAGCTGCCTTCTCTGGAGATGGTAAGCTTTCAAGAAGAATTAACCTAAAAGTCCTGAGGTTTACATTTAAGTTCCCATTTTTAAGAAGTTCTTCACAATGGTAATGAATTGCATATATCAGTTAGTCTTCACATTACTAGACTGACCTACAATGCATACAATGGTAGCTTCTCATGTTAAAGGGTTGAGGAAAATTTTCCATGATGGTAGATTTCTGAATGTTTAGGTTTCTCACGTTTGGTAAGTTTCACACAGAATATCAACTTTGTGACTGATTTGTGCACTGTGCTTCATCACACAGATGATCTGGGTGAGGTGGACTTTACTGGCGCCAGCAAGAAAAGAAAAGCGAAAGGCTCATCACTGATGGAAAAATCCGGAAAACGACCCAAGGGCAAAGGCCGAGATTCTGGGTGAGGGTTAGCAGGAGCCACCGGTGTCACTAAGATAAAGTGATCTATTATATGTTGGCATAATATATTAACTCAGTCACATCACGTATTTAGGATTTTTAGCAGAGATTAATCCAGGAAAAATATCTGTGAAAATAGCTACAGCCATCTTCACTTGTTGGACTCCTACAAATGCTGCTCATATGAAAGGCATGACAATCCTGGCTAGATTTACCAGTACTAATAGTGCCATGATGTCATCATTGTCATGTAAGCTGAAAACAATGAGTTTGGGTTGGAGAAGTCGAGGCACATTCGAATAACTCAAACCACCCTTATGAATATTCATTGCCAGGCTGTGGCTGGGATAGCATCATTTCCAGTGCTAGTTGCCATCATCTGAGAATGCTCTTGGTTCACACAGCTTCGTCAGTGAACATTGCCTAACTAAAGTACCAGATTTCCACTAATTAATCTGCACTTGGTTGAGGTGGCCAAAGGGATCATCTGCCTTGTGGCTAGATTGGGAAAGGATAATCCTTTTCCGATCTAGCCACAACCCTGATGATGATCCCATTGCCCACAGGTTTTAAGGTTATAATATATGCAGCCGGTTGTCCTAATGACTTCTATTGACTTTTGTTTCAGGTCTAGTCTGTTTGTTGCTGCTGAAGAGGTAATGTGGAAACCAGCCTTTTGGTGCTACCATTTGTCCTGTTTTAAGCTTATGTAGTAATGAATGGAATATCCATGTTGGAAATGTAACATTTATTCCAACAACCATGATGCGATTGGAATGCTTCCGAGAAGTATACTACTGGTTCCTGTGTAGCAGCAATCATTGATTATAGATTTTTCTCCTTTTGTGGTTACACAAATTCAATATTATGTGTCCACCAGTAGAGTTTTTTTTTTAATGTGAAGTAGAAGTACAGCAGAGTACTTATGATTTGGAAATTACCTCGACTTCCGGAAACCTTACATAGTGTGTGCGTATCTGTATTAAATAACAGCAAAAGTGGTATAACCATATTTGTTCCAGTTCTCAGATTTAATGGACAAGAATGCTGGCTCAAAGTTTGACACCACCGGGTCCGAGGCCCTGTCAAACAAGGACAATTCGAGTAAGTACTAATAACCTGAATCTGGTGATTCATATTTAAAGCAGTTCCTTTGCAACATTTCCTGTGGGCGGTTTAACTGGGCTTATGATGCATTTTAGGGTTACTTATGGAGTGTTTGTGAAGGCCACATTTGCATTAAACGAATACCTTTTATATATGTATTAAAATAGCAATTATATCAATTCAGTAAATGTAGGTAAATCGGTGAAAGAAATACCAAATATATATTTTATTTGTCCCATATAAAATTGTTTTATAGAATTTACCAGCTATAGTAATTTTCCTCGTCTGTCACCGATAATTAATTCACGGTTAAAATGCTTGGCGACTTGTAGGTGTGAAGCAGTTACAATGGGAAATGAACCGTGACAAGTGGGTCAGAGGTCAAGACTGGAAATCTCGGAAACAGAGGAACCCAGGAGGGCGCAAACTGAAAGGAAAAGGTCCCCGAGGGAAACGAGGCAGATGATGAAGTGACAGGGGCTCGCCTGCATGGTCATTTGCACCAGGAGGGTCCTGCAATTTGTTGTTGAAAGTTACAATGTAAAGGAGTGCCATTGTGTAGGAAACTATTGTAATTCACCATTGCCAAGACTTTTAAGTTCATTTCTTTTACAAAGAACTGATAATATTGTCTGGGTATCGATTTTCAGAACAGTAATATGTGGACTAATAAGGAATTACGGTATACATATTGTGAAAATCGTTAAAACAGGAATTAAAATGCAGAAACCGAATCTGTCACATGTTCAAGTAAAATAATTTAATTTTCGTCCTTGTAGGTCATAGACTGTTAACATCAATTGTACTTCAGTGATGACCGCGAACAATATTGTCACACTGGATTCCCACAAGAAGTCCTAACAACCATTGGAGGGACTTGATGATCTAGAAAATGCAAAACTTTTAACACTACGTAGGTTTATCAATGCAAGTTGTAAAATTTCTGAAAAATTGCAGCATACGGAGCTAGTGCAACTACGTGATAATGTGGCATGTCTTCTGCATGTTCTGTGATAGAAAAAATTAATGTACAAAATGTGGTTCTTGTGAGAAGTCGTGAAGAGTGTGTGAAAGGAAATGCAGAGAATAAAGCAGTCTGCTTCATAATACAGGCTATTATGATGGTTATGGTTTTCTGAAGCCAAAAAAATATGTTCTAGCTATGTGTTGTAGTCCACAATAACACATAACTTATTCTGCTGCAAGTATGCTAGAAATGAAATAACCAACAAAGGGTATAACAGTTTATTCAACACCGTACACAAGTGCGAATTCATTTACACTCTCTTGCACCTGAAACGTACTAATCTTCCTGCCCGTGCTTGCACAACACAGTAGATAAAAGTTAACATCAGGTATAAATGAGCTTGTCACGCGAATGCCCTTTCGTAATAGTAAAACAAAACGTTTCCTTTGACACGGTGATGCCCAGTAAGGTGGAAATCGCATAACGTTAAACTGAATACCACAACAGTGTTAACTTTTTCTTGCTTCCTTGAACCGCCAATCCATTTCAGCTTTTTCCTTTTGTTTGCTTTGATTTGAACATAACTTTAATGTGTACTGCTGCTAAATAAGAGTCCCAGTGATATGTATAACAATCTGTCAACACTTTATGATCATCACTCACACCATTAACCGAATACACACCATTAATCGAATATTTAAGTCTTGACATGCATCACGTGCTCGGGGAAGTAACAAACCAGAGCTGGAATTTGCAAACATACTTAAGTATTTGCCTTGAGTTTTCACTTAAGTCCGATTCTTGCACACATGCACATTACTTAGGTCAGATTGAGGACTTTATCAAAACATACACTTTTGTAGTTTGGAGAACTAGGCAAGCCAACCACATACTGTTCTTCCTAACCGGTTATACATAATCACCTGAACGGTTATACATGTACCTCAATGCCAGCCAAACAATTCCAGGCATGTTTTAACAGCAAATATTCTTTAAATTAGATCTAAATTAATAGTTTATCAAAAGCAAACTACTACATATAGCAGGCAAAACGATAGTGATTGTCCATTCTATTTATATGTCATTAAGCCTTTTAAGTGCTACCGGTATAAGTTGCTTAAGGTGAAACGACATATTAGTACCAGTAATCTCCCTGCTTTAGTGCTTTAAAGCAATCTGAAATAACTAACAATATACTTGTTATGTTTGTTGTCCTCAAGAACATACATAGTTATCCTGAAAATCTAGAAAAGTGATCACACATTTAATCTGAATAATTATCATGATAATATTCTTTGAACCTTACTGTAATGGAGGACCTAGACTGGGTTCTTGACAAATTTACATACAGGTCACCTTGTGACTGTCGCATATCAAACATGTGAAACTAGTTTCAACCAGCTACTTCCGGAGCTTCAATTTTAAGGGACATTTAGCATGCTTGCTACTGTCGGAATCATTGGTTTAACCTTAGTAAACTAGTTCTAATGCTTACCCTAGTTTTGCAAGATTTAAATATTGTCAGTGTGAGGAATTTCAGTCATTGTATATGCTGTGTTGCCCTGCCAAAACGTCGTGGAAGGTCGAAAGTCAACAAGAGATGTCATACCGGGATCTCACGGTGCGTGGAGTCACCAAGTAAGAGGGGGATGGTCAGTGGCTCAACGAAACGCATAACATGTGGAGAGGATGGTAAAGGGATATGAGCCAGGCAGTGGCGCAACTAAATTCTCTAGCAGACTCGACAGCCTGTGAAGGCCAAAAGCAGTGAATAGTCGAAAAGTCACGAACCGAAGAACCTGTGTTAAACCACCCCCCTAAGAGAACCCGAATTGGCAATGAATTCTTGAGTCAGATCAGCCAAATCTGGTTCCAGATAAGCTGCAGACTCCTCCAGTATGTTTTCATCAACATGCCTAGTGTTATGAGCTGGTGATAATTAGTCTATACAGCAGTGTTCCGAATAGACAGGGGAATGAATGGGACAACCAGGCAGGAGTGGGTCCCTGTGTAATGAATTATCTATTTTGAGCCGGAGCAGCACACACACTGTCTTTCGCCATTGCGTACATAATGCTTTACAGAGCAGCAGTCTGGGGCATCACAGGGGTAATGTAAAGAAGACGAGAAGACTGCATGAGAGGCTAGGTACTCGAGTGAGCAACTGTGCCGAAGAGAAGTCGGGACACCAGAAAGGGCCAAGCCATCATTGTTGAGGAAACGCTGAGGCGTATATGTGAAGCCTGGGGCAAGGCAGAGCGGAGGACATCGAACCGAACGCAGGGGTAAACATGTTGAGGAAGGCACGTATTGTCATATGTAGGAGATACATGGGGTGCATGCAGGGTAGTGTGGCTGGGTGCATGGACCTCACGTGCTGACAGACGTGGTACGGCGACCCAGGATGGCAAGTCGGCGACATCTTGACGGCTGTCGTCCAGTCAGCAAATCACTTCTGGCTCACTGCCTGTTGGACACCATTTCCTCAAGACCCCCAGGTCTGTTTTCAATGGTGGATACGGGTGCCAGAGGGACTGGGGGGGGGGGGGGGGGGGCAAAATTAAAAAAAAAAAAACATTACAAAATAAATTAATTGCCACAAAAATAAAGGGCGAAAAAAAAA
>JAAUYG010042887.1_pt1 | contig 13384 bp, 6 predicted proteins | sample 7278091 | NCBI WGS metagenome assembly JAAUYG01 (sample SAMN14350201, study PRJNA611818) | marine sediment metagenome | isolation source: surface marine sediment (0.6m) | place: French Polynesia: Moorea | collected 2018-08
AAAAGTTGAAACGAGCCAAGAGTGATGTGCGGAAGGGCTTTTTGCAGGTTTTGCTCCCACCGGGTTCCAAGTTAACCAAAAATAAAAATATTCGTAACCCCCCCCCCGCATTTTTTTTTTCAAAAATTCACAAAAAAAAAAAAAACGTCCTAGCGTATGGCCTAAGGGAAGCAACAACCAAAATTTGAAAGAAATTCGCGCATTTGGTTCAGACATAATTGCGACATGGACGGACGGATGGGCAACGGACGGATGACGGACGGACGACGGATAAATTTCGATTTTATGAATTCTGCTGACATAGTCAAGCAGAACTAAAAGCAGAGCTAAAAAATACGTCAAATCATTTTTCCCCAGAACATTAGTAGATTGGAAGTAACTTTAATTAGATCTTCACTCAGGAACAGTACATCGCCTGACATGTTTAGGAAAAGACTACATCTTAACCTGTTTCCAAAGAAAACTAAGGTCCTGACATATCGCCGTGGCCCCGGTCAGATAAATCATTCTAGAATAAGAATGGGTTTAAGTGCCTTAAACAAGGAACAGCACTCCTATAACTTATAGACTATCGTCATTGTACCACTTGCAACGCCGAGCATTTGCTGACTGAATGACATCCTCAGTCTGACTCACCTCTTAATTATTAGGTATTGCTGACTAAATCACAACTTCGGTCGCACCCTCCTCTTAATTATCAAGAGGCTAGCTAGAGTTGGCCCGAGACTTCTGCCCCCTCCCTCCCCACCCCCACCCTCCAACCCAAATCCTGAAGCGGTGCTCTTTTTCAATAAAGATTTCAGGCTATTTCATAGACTACGGAATAAAATAATGCGTTGACTAGAATGCGCCGTGTGAAATTTCGTTAATTTTGAAGACCTAACATTTTAGCATTGTTTATTGTTACTCTGTACTTGTTTTTAAAATATAGATGTTCCCTGCATATGCTGCATGAATTGTTAGTCTGGCAACACCCACATAGTCCAGTAAAGCACATTACAATAAAATAGTCGCATCCGCGCGCTAGGGCCGAAAGGCTGCAAGCAATCAAAGCAGCACAAGGCTCTGACCCGTATACGTTATGTAGTACGTGTGTCCTCATTTGTCACCACAAGGCTCTGACACGTATGTAGTATTTCCTTATTTGTTACCACTAAGGGCAGTACGTGTGGTATCAGTCTTTACTCCAACTATATGGCAGAGAAGATATCAGATACTGGCGAAGGTTCAACAACAGTGAATTAAGAGGACAGTCCACATGTCTCTGATCAAGTGGGCAATTTAGATGACACAGCTTGTGGTTGCTATCGCTACCCGACCCTTATAGCTTACTCAGAGAGGAATTAACGGATAGCATTTCTGAATGCCGCCCCCCCCCCCCCTCCCCCGGTAAGGAGAGTATGGAGATTTATTTCCTCCTTTATCAGTACGCCTAAAATACATATCTGAAAAGCCTCCAGTCATCCTGAGAATCTTACTCCTTGTATCACACTGGGCATGTGCACACTTGGCTCTCTCTCTCTCTCTCTCTGTCTCTCTCTCTCTCTCTCTCTCTCTCTCTCGGCTCCCTCAGCATCAGATTACCATGCAGCTCATCCAACACTGTACACTTGAATCAGCAGTCTTGTGACTATCGAATTCTTTACAACGTTGATACGAATCAAGCCGGATCTCACGATTTATCTTATCTGTTTTACCTATATCTTAACTTAATCTTAACTGAATCTTACCGTGTCACAGATTGAACCAAAAATTTGCAATTTTCCAAGAATTCTCACGAATTCTAAACTTTATCAATTCCTAATGATTCTTAAAAAATTTTTGATCTGTGTGGAAATGTAGCATTGCACATCTGAAGTAACCCAGGGTTTACAGCCGAGATCTTCTCACTGGTGTCATTCGATCCCAGTCGCGGAGGAACACTGGAGACTGTGGCCTGGCGCCTTTCCCTTCACAGACTTAATTGATGAGTCCATTATATGAATTCACGATTTCCGAGGCCGTCTTTCTTCCTGCGGTATCACAGTCTTCACCCCCCACTAGGAGAATGGCGTTTTCATAACCATGCACGGGGCAGCTTCTGTAACTCTTCAGATATTTCCGAGATGCCATCTCCCTCTTTGAGTACAGTCTCCGTACCTTTGATCTTGTGCGGGAAGATGCGTTTTAATTGTCCATCTCCCAGTAGTACGGTGTTTTGCTGGCCTGGTCGTCTAAAAGACTTCCACGTTATATCTGCAGCTGGCCGTTTGGCTGTCCAATCCTATCGAGTAACTCTACGCTGTTTTGGGATAGCTTATCATTTAATTTCCTTACTTATTTCTTACTGTCCTCTTTTCTGTGTTTTTCCGCCGTCTCCAGTTTTTCGCTCATCTCACGGGTGATTGTTGTCAACGTCTGCACAGCCTCTGTTAGAGTCGGGATACGCACGTTCATCAGGCGGCAATCCGTGCACGGCCATATTCCTCGTTCCGAGTCCTCTTTAATAGCTAGACATTCTCCGTGAAACCAAATAGCGCACATCCTCTGATCATATTTCCTTTGATGCGTCGTTGGTTTTTACACGAGTCCAAGCATACTTGTGTGGGATCCCCCGGGCCCGTGTTCAATTCGACATCCCCAGCCAATGATAGCTACATGGCACAAAAGCTGGAGTGTACACCTGAGCTTGGTTGTTTTAGAGGCACAATGTCTAGGATTTGGTAGGACTGTATTGTTTTAGCCAATCAAGCTTGATTGATTGATTGATATTTTCACCCGTAGGGGCTGTCCCACGCCAGAAACCCGTCGAGAGAACACAAAGGGTTGTTCCTGTACAGGTGAGACGTCTAACAGGTTGGCGAGATATTGGCAAGTGTATACCAGGCCAGTCTGACGTACAACTGCTTGCATGGGGTAGGACAATGAAGACCAAGACAAAGGCCAATAGAAGGTGTACACCATGCCTTCTACATTGAAGGCTAATGGCCGCCATTCTTGGTCTGGTCCTTGAACGGCCGAGAAAGTAATCCCCAATTCTGGAGAAAGACTCCACAAGGCCAGAGTTATGAAGAGTAGTAAATGTGATGTACTTACTAACTGATTAAAGACAAACGAATGACAGGACAGGTCAGAGACAGAGATAACAGCAAAATCAGGTTGGACCTGAAGCCGATACAGGAAACAATATCTACAACATTAATATTTGCTATGGCCCCATTTCCTTGTAGTAATTTCCACATAAAGTGGCTTCCAAGAGTCCTACGTAGAACAGGCTGATAATGAAAATAAGATTTGCTATTTTTTAAAATGTCAGAAAAACATATGCATTAAATTGTATACACAGAGAAGATCTGCAGATTATTTGAGCATATTATCATAGCCGCCATGAAAAAAAAAAAACTGGCGCAGACAAAAAAAAGCAGACAACTATAGCCATTATCCAAAGCCGTGTTTGACGAGAATCTACATGTATATCGTCAGGAGGTCAGGCGGGATTGCCGGTAGAGGAGGTTGACCAGGGGAGGATTTCCGGAAATACGCCAAATGTAGGTTGGAATTAATGTGATCTGAGGTTGCTATCCCCGTTACATTATAAGACTCAGCCGGGGTGTCTAGGATTGGCTGGTTGGAACCGTCCTCTAGGATTAACAGTAGATAATCTAGGAAATGAAATGAAATGGAACCTTGACGAGAGATCAGCAACCTGCTTTGATCTAATAATAATAATAATAATAATAATAATAATAATAATAATAATAATAATAATAATAATAATAATAATAATAATAATAATAATAATAATAAAAATAATAATAATATGCAGTTCTTATATAGCGCTTTATCCTCGAACGAGCTGAAAGCGCTTTATAAAAAATTTGCAGATAGTTGAGGTTTTTGATTTCCCCATAGGTTATAATGATGAATTTGAAATTTTCGAAAAAAAAATTTTTAAAAATCGGAAACTCAAAATTTCAAAATCCCAAATGTAGTTTTGTGCGGCAATCTTATCGCATTGATAAGATTGCTGACCCAAGTTAAACTTAGGTAAATTCCAGCAATCACTGGGATTATCACTCAGTGGGCATTTGAGCAATTCCTTGCTGGCTAAAGCCAGGCAGTCCACAAGCTATATTCTATCTATATTGTATTTCTTTTTATGTATATGTTATGTATGTTTTCATTGGCTTCCATCGGCTATGCACCTTAACGCTTGTTTATCGTATTCAGATCATACGTCACAGCTATATTGCTCAGATGGAGTGACCACGAAATGTACCTCACGAAATATGTATTTATTTGCTATATGTTTGTTACAATTCGGAAAACAAACAACAACAACAACAAAAACAACAACAACAACAACTTCCTCATTGCGCAGTTCATGGCAGGTGTTCGTGTGCCAAATTAACGGCAAGGCGCTAAAGAAAGTATTAATATATCAGGGCATATGTTAAATGAACCTCAGTATATGAACAGAATTTTTACTGTATGTTTTGATAAAAAATAAATCGCTAGGTATTGGCTATGATACAGTGTATAATAATGTATATGGTATTAAAAGTGACATGAATGAGTAGGTTCGTAAATTTGCGATAGAGTCTATGCCAACGTTTTTATAACTTACGGAATTATCAAGATGTTTCGTATAACTTTATGCAGACTTGTATCAACAACTCACTGATGCAGACTAAATCGGTTGAAATCTAGGGTTAATTCTAAACTGTCACACAGTGCCTCGCTATGCATATATCAATTTTAGATCATATTCAACACCTCAACTTTGACCTTTCAATGTCGCTGAAGGTCAAACGTGATGGTGGTTTTTGACTCCCTATATATGATTTCCTATTAGTGTTTAATAGTAACATATGGCTAACTCAGCTGCTTTGCGAGATATAAGACTTTGATATCTGAGTGACCTTGATATTGACCTTTCAAGGTCACTCAAGGTCAAATGTAATAGCGTCATTGGACTTCCTATATATGGTTTCCTATTAATATTTAATAATTTATATATGTCCTAACTCTGCTCGTTTACAAGATATAAGGCTTCGAAATCTGAGTGAATTTGTCTTTGACCTTTCAAGGCCGCTCAAGGTCGAATATGATGGTGTCACTGGAATCTCCATTTATGGTTTCCTGTTCATATATCTAGTAACCGCATTTCTATCTCGGACCGTTTAGCTGTTATAGCCACTCAAAATGTTTTCTCCTCTCTGTCCGCGCTAGCCCTTGAAAATGGGGAGCCACTGTGGTTCGTCTTGTCAATATCTCAGAAGCCACAGCCAAAATGTGCGAGAGACGCCAAATCTGACAAAGTGAGCTAAATAAGTATAAAATTGCAACTCTAAATGTCTGACTGAAAACTATGCAGCGGTAGTAACCGAATAAACAACATGGACATTGCAATCATTAATTTAGCACTATTGGCTGATATATGCAACTGGCCTAAGATAATAACCCAATAAATCAATTTAAGAAGATCCACACATACGATATATCTCCTTTGACTAGGTTCAAGATGTCCCGCCGCGACGGCTAAGTGGTTAAGTGGCTGTAACTGGGAGGACCGATGTCTCTGTCTGTGACAGGTTTACTGTGCTTACTGCTGACGTGACGTATCTAAGATATTCACGATGTATCAATGTCGTCAATAACGAGGACTGACAAACATACTCCACGAAGCAGTCCGAGCAGTGTAGAGAACTTTGACCGCACACATCACCTGTTATAGCAAGAATTCTAAGGGTTGGAAAGTAACTCATTTTACAGCTTTGAGAGATGACAGAAGTGTTTTAAGCGATTTGTTCCACTGTTTTGAGTCACGTCAAAGGGAATATAGTTCTACTCGTGGGTTGATTGTTTCTCAGCAGCATCAGGTGAGACGTTCTTGTCAGATGATTTCTGGAGTTGAGGTATTTCGATATGATCACGCTTAATATTTATAATCAAAAGCAGAGACAAGCGATCTCTGGACCAGGATGAAATGCTGCAAAACGGCAATATTTTTCTCAACACAAGAACACTTATTCGTCAATTTACAACGCTCAGGAGGTTGAAAGAAATTAGCTCACAGCAGCTCTAATGTTGTCCTTTGAGAAATGGTAACGAAAGTTCTTCCCCCAAAACATAAACTAAGATAGATTTGGTCACACCTTTACACTGGTTATTTATGCTTATTTGACACCAGGAAAAACATTTCCAAAATACTTAGTACCTAAACAGTCTCAACGAAGTAGAGAATATCGGATACTCAAGAAGGTATTATAGCAGCAGTCATGAAAAACAAGCAGCCCTAACATGACTTCCTTAGGCTATAGGGTTAACGACCGTGAACTGTATTGTGAAACTGAACATTCTTGTAACGTTGTCTATTTATACCCGTACTTTCTGTCTAGGTATACCCGTACTTTCTAGATGCACGTTTTATCTGGGTTTACACTGGCAATACGCATGTATCCATGCTTTATCCCAATAAATACAGTCAGTTACCTATATTTAAAATACTAACTTTCTACTACCCAAATTTCTACTGATAACATTACAACTGGGAAAATGCCTACTTTAATATTAGAAAAGGAATTTATAATATCGGAAGCAAGTATCTAATGACGTATCTTATAATACAAAAATGCATATAAAAACGTAGCACATAAGTCAACGTAGTGTTAGTAAACTTGAATATCACCATGTACCTATATAGTTAGCAGACAGAGTGATAATGTTTGCTATGCACCCTCGATTATTCAGATCAGAGCATATTCTGCAGAGAAAAACCCTAACGACACTCCATTCCTCGGTTTTAGTTTTCACAACTATTTAGACACATATCCTTTCAAACTTATAGTTCCATATCTCGGCCAAGTTTAACTACAAAGCAATGTGAAAGAACAAGAAATCCCTGTGGTAACATTATCTAGTCTACAATGCTCCATTTATTCAGTTAACGATACTCAGTTCTCTGTTGGATACAATTTCACATGTGCGCATTTTTGAGCCATAATATAGTGTTAACAGAAAAGTCCCTCTTTTTGGGTTATTTTGTGATCCACGGCCTCATTAGCAGCGACAAAAAACAATGAATCGTGAATCGCAAATAAACAGGTTTAATTCAATACAAATAAATGAATAATAATAAAAACTAAAAACGTTATTTCCTCCATGCTGTATTTAAGATACGAATGCCTTTTCTATATCATTTTTACTTCTCTTTGCCTGTGTCGGGGTCATCGAAATTCAGTCAAAATGACCGCCAAAGGTGTTCATTTTTTCTAAAAAATAATCATTTTAAGCAATGAATACAGTTGAAAAAGATATGCAGTCTCTAAATAACAATCAATAAAGTAGTTAATCGAACTGAAAATGAATGAAAATATATTTTGTCATGATATCAGCTTGACTGCCGCCATGTCAGTGACGTCACAACCAGGCAGTGCAGACGGTGTACAGAGACGAGGCCGTGCGTCATCAAGTGATACAGCCGGCGGTGAGTGAATAGCTTATGATAATTCTATACAGCATTACGTAATCCAATGATACAGCCAGGGGTGAGTGAATTGATTATGATATTATCTTATAATAGACGACCAACACATATCCAATCACAGTCAACACATGAACTATTAAAGAAATTGACTAACAAAACTGTGAACTAACAGTAAAGCTATTTAAAACAAAAAAAAACAAAAAAAAAAAACAACAACAAAAAAACCATTGACTTGCTTCCTAGTACTTGTTTCTGCGTAAATGTCTAGTACAATGCACAGTTGTCTGGTCACACTGAGTTACTACGCCAGTTCAACCGTCCAGTTCAAGAAGTAACTGGACGGTTACCCATAATGGTAAAGTATAGGGAAAATCATTGAGGTACATATATGATGTACATTTATCAAAAAAGTTTGAAGTAATAATCTGACGGTTCAGATTAATAACATACCCCTTCACGATGTATTGATGACTACTGCATCTAGTCAAACAAAGTGAATACATACTATATGACACTATGCGTTTAATATGCATGTTGCAACTCACTATATTAACCAATTTCTTGAAATGTCTCTCCTAGAACCAGAAAACACTCCAGCAATGGAGACAGATGGGCCGCTTTCAACATGTCATACCTGTCGTCGTGTCCTGAGGAAAACTACCCAGGGAGAGGTCCGTTATAACAAGGTCTGGCTGTGTCTGCCGTGCCACGTTATGGAGCGGGAACTGAAATCCATCAAGGGCAAGGGAACCGTGGAGAGAATCTTACAGCAATGTGACGGCCAGTGTAGTGAGGCCAGCGCTGTAGCCAGAGACTGTAAGCCTGTCTGGTTCTGTTATGACTGCTGTCAGTATCTGTGTGACCCGTGCGCGACAATGGAACATAAACAACATGTAAGATTATTAAAATGCCGCATTGTGCACAGTTATAACCACGCGCAAATCTTGCATTTATCTGCTGTATAGCTGCTCCATGATGAACGGCTTGAATTTTAGGCAAACATTTCTATCATGTGGTCCTCATAGCCACAGACATCACTAGACAACCACCCCTGAATCAAATATTACCAAGGAATGTTTTTTGTCAACTAAATTGTAACACATAAATTGTCATTGAAATCTAGCATAGTCGACACTTTCAACTTCTATCTTACTCATCAAGGTAGTAATATATTATCATTATGTGCATTGTTATTTATTTACAGAAGAGGTTTCTGTTTGGGACACAAGCACCTTCTACAAGGTAAAATGTGTGTGTAGATTGTATCTTTCGCCTAAATGATTTCATTTATATCCCATGACATCATAAGTGCAATGAAATGTAACAGGTAGCTGTCACAAAATGGTGCATACATCTCTGTGCCTTTGGTTCACAGTTAAATCATTAAACTATTGTCAGATACTTGAACATACCTCTTTGGGAGGGATAATAGCTTCTATAACTGTACGAGTACCTGGTGCTGAGCATGGGGGTAATTTCCTCCATTCATACTTTTAACATTTATTACTCACCTAGCTAGAGGGGTGCATGAGAGCAGCCTCCACGTGGCGCCCCTGGATATCAGGTCTTGTCGGACATTTTGTTCAGATTTGGCCTGATTGCGAATTGCTCTCACACAGTGCAGTACTTAGACTGTAGCGACTTGAATTGACGTTGCAATCATTATCACCTGTTTTGGCACTGTATGACCCTTGTGGTGTTGATGTGCCGTTAAACTTGGATATCACTCACTCACTCACTCACCTAGCTAGATAGCAATCAGTATGTAATTTCGTATACAGTAACTCGGGACCGGACATTCAGACCCTACTCGAATCCCCCAGTGTTATTGCTGTCATGCCATGTTTACCTAGAACATATCAGAACATATCTCCTTTCAGTGAGATGGCCGTTCAGCCGAGAGCTGTCAGCAAGGTGTGTAGTGAAATGTAGACTATATTCAGTTGATCTTGAACAAACAGACCTATATGAATAAACAGCCCTATATGAATAAACAGCCCTATATGTATAAACAGCCCTATATGAATAAACAGCCCTATATGTATAAACAGCCCTATATGAATAAACAGCCCTATATGAATAAACAGCCTTATATGTATAAACAGCCCTATATGAATAAACAGCCCTATATGTATAAACAGCTCTATATGTATAAACAGCCTATATGTATAAACAGCCCTATATGTATAAACAGTCTATATGTATAAACAGCCCTATATGTATAATTAGCCCTATATGTATAAACAGCACCATATGAATAAACAGCCCTATATGCATAAACAGTCCTATATGTATAAACAGTCCTATATGTATAAACAGCCCTATATGTATAATTAGCCCTATATGTATAAACAGCACCATATGAATAAACAGCCCTATATATATAAACAGTCCTATATGTATAAACAGTCCTATATGTATAAACAGTCCTATATGTATAACAGTCTATATGTATAAACAGTCTATATGTATAAACAGTCCTATATGTATAAACAGCCCTATATGTATAAACAGCCCTATATGTATAAAGTCCTCTATGTATCTGGGTGGTAATGTATGTTCATGATATATAATCTCATACACAGATTGAAGTTGAGTAATATTTGCTCAATATCCATATATCGCCACCTAGTGGCCAACCTCAACTCAATCCTTGGCCACAGGATTTTCTTCCCATCATGGTGGCATGTGATGTAAATATACGTGTATTACAAATCTAAAATCGAGTTTGAATATGCTAAGGAAATATTAAGTAAATATACCGATTATAGAGTAGGTGAGGGATTTGGCGAATCATGCTATCGGCATAGTTGCTTCAATATGTAAAGTGTTTTTTCAAGATACTTTTTGAAGTCTCAATGAAGTATTATAGCCTGCATGTTAACCAAGAACACTTTATTGCAACATTAATTTAAATATATGAACAATGGTCGCCTCAGCGTTCAGCTGGCCACATTTCAGGCCTATCTTTGACATCATCTCATTTAAATCTTGTTAGAATGCATTTTATAAAGAAGTATCCCTATTTATATCAGATAACAAACAGAAGCTTTTTTAATGTTTTAGATGCAGCTGTGCCCAGACACAGAGTATGCTGAGTTTTCTTTTGTTAAAGAGATTGACATCAATCGGTATGACAAGGCTATAGGAGAGGAGATAGCCAAGTGGCTGACTGCCCTGATGAACACCAGTGGTGGACTGGTTGTGTTATACTGTAACAGGGCAGAGTCAGACAAGAGGAGAGATCAGCGGCTGATGAACATGAAAGACCACGTGACAACAAAATGGATTCCTAATTCCATATACAGATCTCTAATCCAGTACAAGTACACGAAGATGAATGCAGGTCAGATTCGGATCTACCTGTTTGTATGCAAGTCTTCAGGTCTCGTTACATTCGAGTATAACGCCTATTGTCGGCATGCAACCGGCATTGAGCCAATGATAGATAGAGGGGAGGTACGGAAGCTGTTGGATGGTGTGAGAGATGGAGCCACAGACGCCCCGTGTACTTCTCAAATGGAAGAGCTTCTCTTGGAAAGATATTCCTTTGACTACAATGAAGAAATACCGACAGAGTATTGTGAAAGTCAGACCATAGAATTCAAACATTATATTTGCGATGGCAAGAAAGCTAAAGATATGGAATTCTCTGCTTCCAAGATGATAAAAAAATTGGACAGAGATGATGAATTGCTGCGAAATGTATCAGCTTTTGCCAACACTGTCGGCGGTAGTCTTATCCTTGGTGTGAAGGAGGGTGGAAAAAATCCAGTGGTTATAGGCTTCGAGATAAATGACAACCAGGAGAAGGAAGAGATGGAACTGACACGCTACTTGGAGAATGCTCTCAGTGATCGTTGCATTTGGTCTGGAAATCATGACTATCAGCCAGTTCGTGGAACAGATTGGGACGTATTTTACTACAATGTATCCCACCCAGGTTGCAAGCTGAGAAAAGTTATAGAGATTCGAGTACAAAGGCACAGTGGTGGAATGTTTGTGAAACCACCCACATGCTGTGTAGTGAATGATAATGGAATTCCTGTACGCCTTACATTCCAGGAATGGAGGGAACGGTTATGTCCAACAAAGAAAGAGGACAAAGGCAATCAGCACATACAGACACACGTCAGAGCCTCTGCCGAGTCACCAAAAGAACTACCTGATAGCAGTCAGCCCTCTACCGGCAAATCAACGAGCAACGTGACAACTGTAACAGGTGATTTACCAGAGTCACAAGATAGTGAAACTGTGAATGTCAAATTGCAGAAATCCTTCGAAGGAGGGGAAGTTAAGATTGCCATCCATGACCTAAATTTGCTGGATGTTGCACTGAAAAAATGGCTAAATATCTTGCGGAACACCAAGAACAAAAGTTCTGGTATCCATCTGTTGTAGCTACACGGATGAAGAATTCGGACAGGATTCAGTATGAACGTCTGGTTGAATACATCGACCAGACAGATTGGTGTGGAATCGCAACTGTCATAGAAATAGAGCGCGAACCCAGCAACCAAGGTTATGGTCCTGATACAAACGTCTGCCTGCTGTGTTATGTGATGATCGTACCTACAAAGGCACACCCCAAATTCATTTACTGCTTCGGGGTCGACTCCTTGGAAGAAGCACGCGACCATGAAGATTATATCAGGTATGCACTTCATCATGCTCGCAAGCTGAAAAAGAAGTTTCTTGGACTTGCAGTCAATAAGGCACACCAGTCATTTCCCTTTCACTTTGAGGTACAGGTGCTAGCCATTCCTGTGACAGGAGATATCACACAGCTCTGGGATTCTGAAGGGGGTAACAGTCAAGGGGGAAACAATCAGCCTGTGTCCTATCCTTATGTAGAGCACAGACCAACGTTTGCTATTGCCTGTAATGGATTGGCTGAAGAGCTGCTGAGAACAAGATACACAGTAAAGGACCGGCATGGGGATGCTCTGGTCGAGCATCTGACTGAGGAGCAAGCCAGGATTCTGTTGGATGGGAAGGAACGTGTCCTTGTGGTCAATGGCAGGAGTGGCACAGGGAAGACGGTCATAGCTCTGCATCTGGTACAAGGTGCCAGAGCCCGAGGATATACACAGATGGAGGTTCTGTATATATGCAGCAGCGACGGTTTGAAAGCATTTGTCAGTTCTCAGGTAGAGTGTGAAGTGTGGGTCTTAAAGGCAACTAACAGTCTGTCAAAACAGCAAAGGGGTCTGCTTATGGAGACTATAAAGATCATAATTGTGGATGATGTTCACGCCATTTCCCTGAGTGCAGACTGGGAGGAGAATCCCAATGACCTCTACTGTCTGCTCTTTACTCATTCTGCTCAACATGAAGCAGAAGTTGCCATATTTTTGGATCCTGACCAAGATTTCCAGTCATGTTTGCCGGAGCAGTTTGACACTAAACTGAGAGACATGGCAGAGAGGATTGTCACAAAAACTCATGGCAATTTGGCCACACAGGATATCAAGTTGCACACACTGAAGGAAAACATCAGGAACAGTAGACAAATCAATCGCTTCATGCAAGCCAACCAGACACAAGCCAATGTTCAGGGATCCCGTGTGTGCCTCAATGAACGAGAGGGTGATGGTGTCATCTATGACTTTATAGGTAACAATGTAGAGCAGAATGCTTCATATCTCAATGCCAAGTTCAGAGGACTGATGCAGCAGTATGAAGAAAGATCTATTGTTGTCCTTTGTGATGATCCAACGCAGATGACTACTCTAGAGACAATCCTGAGAGACAAATTTGAATGGAATTTGCAGAACAGTAATACATTTCCAGCCCAAGGCATTGTGGTGTCCATGCTGGAGGATTTTGGTGGCTTGGAAGGCGATGTTGTACTCTTCTTGTTGCCACCATCCTTTGGAGCAGAGAATAGAGGAAATTGGAAATACGTTAACTGCA